>Ga0102854_1000585_pt1 | contig 11614 bp, 11 predicted proteins | sample Colrivmet1370A02_FD_84502 | JGI IMG/M metagenome (GOLD analysis project Ga0102854, IMG submission 84502) | Estuarine microbial communities from the Columbia River estuary - metaG 1370A-02 | ecosystem: Environmental > Aquatic > Marine > Intertidal zone > Estuary | place: USA: Columbia River... | reverse complement strand
TGGGGGATAAAATCATTCGCTCAATGACATCATTAAATCATCACCAATGGATGGGCCGGTCTCTGGGGGAGATTGGCCTAGCAGATAGTGAGTACATCAGCTGTGAGTCATGGGGGGACTCATCAGCATCGGGGGGATGATTTGAACGAACGGTGGCGTGTTTACCAGCGCATCAAAAATCAGTCAACGTATTTCGATGCCTGATCGAAATAAAGTTCCTGATGGGAGAAAATCGATCAATCCACTTCCGTTCGGAACAGCGTGGCAGGTAGACCTTCCTGATTAAAGGGCACTTCCAAAAATCACCTTTTCGCGGCTTGAAGGCGTGATATTCATTGCGGTTGCTTGATCGGGGAAGGTGGATCGCTGGATTTCAGGCCGGTGTCGCGGTTTTCATGCACTTCGGGGCTGCCATGGCATCCATCTTGATTGTATATCTCTTCCGCCAGATCTGTGGGTGAGACCATGGACTAACCGCCGCGAAGCGGCAGGCCTCTCTTGCAAGTTGTCCACAATAGGCCGATTCGAGAATGGGTCTGAAACTCGTCGGACAAGCGGACTATTGTGGGCAACTTTTTCTTCCTGGCGTTGATGGTCGGCCGACGGCATGAGTGCTTGATGAACCGGCGGCCCATGGCAGATACCGTTGACGACAACAAACCAACCAGGAGGCCGCCGATTCTTCTCAAGACCCTGCTCAACAAAGTCCACCGCATCAAGAGCTTCGTTTAACATTCTGTCAGCTTGAGTGGCACGGGGTATTCGATGGGCGAATCATCGCCAAAGTCATTCCCAGGACCAATAGCAAGCCGCTGTGGAAGTCACCACCCTGCTCATCGTCGGCTAACACGTCACCCAGCAAGCCAACGACAAAGAGCAACTCATCCCCAATCTCGCCGCCCCCAGCCCGGCCATCGGCCAGGAGGGAAAAGCCCTCGTCGACACCGGCTATTACAGCGGGGCGGCCGCCCTAACGGCAGAAGCCGGCGACAACCCGCCCACCATCTACGCCGCCATGGCCCGCCAGCGCCACGGCCGCAGTGTCGCCCAGCTCAAAGCGCGGGCCGACCCGCCCGCACCGCCGGAAAACGGATCCGTCGCCGAGCGCATGACCCACCGTCTGGAAACCGCGGAAGGCAAACAACTCTGCGGCCTGCGCAAGCAAACCGTGGAGCCCGTGTTCGGCATCATCAAGCAAGCCATTGGTTTTCGCCGCTTCCTGCTGCGCGGCACGGAGAAGGCCGGCCTTGAATGGACCCTGATGGCCACCCGTTACAACCTCAAGCGACTCTTCAACCTCGGGATGAACCTGCAAAGAGCCTAAGCGAAGGCCGTTGGGGGCAAAGATTCTGAAAATCCACGGAATTGCCCAAAAGCGTCCCCCATTCCACCATCCACCTCATCGGTCGGCCGAACCTCCAAGACCCCTCTTTTTTGGTTAGTCCGAAACCAAACGTCCGTTTGGATTGTCGCGAGAACCACGGCGGGGTGACTACAACAAATGGTATCCACAAACGACCGTGCGCCGCATGTTGACACGGCCTCCGAAAAAAACTTCAAGTCCGGCAGCCTGCTAGGACAATCATTTTAGGTTGGCAATCTTTTTTTGAGAATCCCAAGAACTTGGGTGCTTGTTTTTTGAAAATTGGATTTTGTAGCTCGAATCCCCATAAAACAAAGGATTCTTGGGATTGGCGGGACTATAAAAAAACCAAAGATTTTTTCTTCGTGACGGGAAGGGAGTGGCTGGTAAAAGCCCCGCAGCGGAATTATGGCGGGCAAGTTAACATACCAACAGGCAGGAGTGGACACGCGCAAAGCGGCCGCTCTGGTGGGCGACATCGGCACTCACGTGCGCAGAACTCAACAGACACGCAAATTGTGGGGGGCTTTCGGGCTTTTCGCCGCTTGTTACGACCTGAGCAGCTACAAGGAGCCGGTCATGATGACCGGTTGCGACGGCGTCGGGACCAAGCTGGAACTGCTGCTGGAGCACGATCTTCTTGAAACAGCGGGCAAGGATCTCGTCGCCATGAGCGTGAACGACATCCTCACCACCGGCGGCGACGCGCTGCTTTTCCTCGATTACATCGGGATCGCGGCGCTGCATGAGGAAAAAATCACCCGCCTGATTTCCGGCATGGCCGACTATCTGGAAGCCTGCGACTGCATCCTCGCCGGTGGCGAAACCGCCGAAATGCCGGGGATTGTTCCCGTGGATGTCATCGAGCTTTCCGGTTTCTGCATCGGCTGCGCGGAAAAACCCGACCTTATCGATCCGACCACCGTCGCCGTCGGCGATGTGCTCATCGGCTACGCTTCGGACAGCATCCACGCCAACGGCTGGTCGCTCGTCCGCCGCGTGCTCAACGAATTTCCCGGTGAGGTGACCGATGAGGAACTCCACGCGTGGCTCAAGCCGACGCGTCTCTATCACGACGTCACCCGTGATTTGAAAAAATCCGGCGTGAAGCCGAAAGCGATGTCGCACATCACCGGCGGCGGCCTTCCGGAAAACCTCGAGCGCCTGTTCCGCGGAATGGGAGCCGACCTGGAAATCCCGAAATGGAATCTCCCCGGAATTGAAAAACTCCTCTCCCACGTCGATGCGGAAGACCGCTTCCACACCTTCAACATGGGCATCGGCTGGGTGGCGATCGTCGCCGAGGCGGACGTCGAAGCCGCGCTCAAGGCCGGCGATGGCGGCACGGTTTTAGGCCGGATGGTACCAGAAGAAGGTGTCCGCGTTTGCGTAACCGGCGAGTGAAACTAAGATTTCCCCACGAATGAGCGACTTCCTCACCCACGAATGCGGAATCGCCGCAGTGCGACTCCGCAAGCCGCTGGCTTATTATTACGACCGCTATGGCACCTGCCTCTGGGGGCTGAACAAGCTGTTTCTCCTGATGGAAAAGCAGCGCAACCGCGGCCAGGACGGCACCGGGATCGGCTGCGTGAAAATCGACATGCCGATCGGCCAGTCCTACGTGCACCGCCGCCGGGGCGTGGAAAAGGACGCGCTGTCCGAGATTTTCCGCAAGGAAACCAAGGATTTCTATAAAATGTCCCGCAAGGGTTTGATGGACGCCAAGGATCCCGAAAGTGTGAAAAAGCACTTCGACTTCGGCGGTGAAATCCTCATCGGCCATCTTCGCTACGGGACTTCCGGCGAGTTCGACGCCGGCTGCTGCCATCCGTATTTGCGCCGCAGCAACTGGCCGACGCGCACCCTGATGGTGATGGGGAATTTCAACATGACCAACGCCGGCGCGCTCAACGAAGTGCTCATCGACCGCGGTCAGCACCCGGTTTTCGGCACCGACACGCAGACCGTGTTGGAGGAGATCGGCTATCATCTCGACGAGGCGCACACCGACCTTTACCGCCATCTGCGCGACTCCGGAGTGCCCGGCGCGGAAATCCCGGCGATGATTTCCGCCGGACTGGACGTGCCCAAGCTCGTCGCGGAATCCGCCGCCGCGTGGGACGGCGGCTACGCGATTTGCGGCGTCATCGGCAATGGCGACATGTTCGTCATGCGCGACCCGCACGGCATCCGCCCCTGCCACATGTTAGTGACCGACGAGGTCATCGCCTTCTCTTCCGAGCGGGTGCCTTTGATGACCGTGTTCGAAGCGGACGCCAGCGAGGTCAAAGCGGTCGATCCCGGCTCGATGATCACCATCAAGTCGGACGGCTCGATGTCCGACTCGGCCTTCACGCCGCCGCGGCGCTACACGCCGTGCTCGTTTGAGAAGATCTATTTCTCCCGCGGCAACGACCCGCAGATCTACCGCGAGCGGAAGGCCATGGGCGCCGCGCTCGTCTCGCAGGTCGTCAAATCCATCAACGGCGCGTTTGATAAAACCGTCTTTTCCTTCATCCCTAACACGGCGGAAACCGCGTATTACGGCCTGATGGACGGCCTCCGTCTCTTCCGCCGCCAGGAAGTGCGCGCGGAAATTTTGAAGGCTTCCAGCGAAGGAACACTCACGCCCGAGTTGGTCGATGACCTGATCCTCCGCAACTGGCCGAAGGGCGAGAAAGTCGCGCACAAGGACATCAAGATGCGGACTTTCATCTCGCAGGAAAAAGGCCGCGACCAGATGGTTTCCCACGTTTACGACATCACCTACGGCGTCGTGAAACCGGGGGATTTCCTCGTCGCGCTGGATGACTCGATCGTCCGCGGCACCACGCTCAAGCAGTCGATCCTCAAGATCCTCGCCCGCACCAAGCCGTCCAAGATCGTCGTCTGTTCGACCGCGCCGCAGATCCGTTATCCGGATTGTTACGGCATCGACATGTCGGAGCTCGGCAAGTTCATCGCCTTCGCCGCCGCCGTCGCGTTGCACCGCCGGGCGGGCCGGCAATCGCTGCTCGATCAGATTTATGACGACTGCCAGGCGGAGCTCAAGCGGCCCGCCGGCGAGCGCAAGAACCGCGTCCAGGCGGTTTACAATGCGTTCACCGACGAAGAAGTTTCCGCGGAAATCAGCCGGATGGTCTATCCGGAAGGCATCGAATGGCATGGCGAGGTGCAGGTGATTTTCCAAAGCATCGACAACCTCCACGCCTCGATCAAAGGCGACTGCGGCGACTGGTATTTCACCGGCAACTACCCGACGCCCGGCGGCTACGCGATGGTCAACCAAGCCTACATCCGTTGGTATGAAGGCGTCGGCGGCCGGAGTTACGATCTGCCGCTGTGAACGGTGCCGCGCGAGAAGATCGCGTAAACGGCCGGCACGACGAAGAGCGTGAGCAGTCCCGAGAAGACCAGGCCGCCGACCACGGCGATTCCTAACGACTGGCGCGAGCCGCCGGACGCGCCGAGCGAGAGGGCGATGGGCAGGATGCCGAAAACCGTCGCCAGGCTGGTCATCAGGATCGGCCGGAAGCGCGAGATCGAGGCTTCCAGCACGGCTTCGATTTTCGAGAGTCCGGCTTCCTTCCGCTGGTTGGCGAACTCGACGATGAGGATGCCGTTTTTCGTCACGATGCCGATGAGCATGATGATCCCGATCTGGCTGAAGACGTTGAGCGTCTGGTCCGTGATGTGTAGCGAAAGCAGCGCTCCGGCGACGGAGAGCGGCACGGTCAGGATGATGATGAACGGGTCGCGGAAGCTTTCGAACTGCGCGGCGAGCACCAGATAGATGATCACCAGCGCGAGCAGGAAGGCGAACAGCAGCGAGGACGAGCTCTCGGAGAAATCCCGCGACTGGCCTGCCAGAGACGTGCGGAAATTCTCCGGCAGGACTTTTTCCGCCACGCGGTCGAGCTCCCGGATGCCGTCGCCCAGCGTGAAGCCCGGCGCGGGCGTGCCTTGGATGGTCGCGGATACGGGGCGGTTGAAACGGAAGATCGCGGCCGGACGGGCGGACTCGGTGAAGGTCACCAGAGTGTCTAACGAAACCATCGTGCCGCCGGTGGTTCTGACGAATAGCTTTTTCAAATCGCCCGGATCATTGCGGTCCTGCCGTTGCATCTGCGCGATGACTTGGTATTGTTTGCCGTTCTTCAGGAAATAACCGAAGCGCCGTCCGGCGTAGGCGAATTCCATGGTCCGGCCGATTTCCTCCACCGAGATTCCGAGCTCCACGGCTTTCTTGCGGTTGATGGAAATGACGCCTTCCGGACGGTTCACCTTCAGGTCGGCGTCGATCTGGCGGAGCACCGGGCTCTTGTTAGCCTCGGCGAGGAATTCCGGCAGCACCTTGACCAGCGACTCGAAATCCGGCGCTTGCAGGACGTAGGACAAGGGCTGCCCGCTGCGGCGGTCGCCGATGGTCGGCGGCTGGGTAGCGAAGGCGCGTACGCCGGTGAAGTCCTGCATGTCCCTGGCGAGTTGCGCGGCGATCTGCGCCTGGCTGCGGTCGCGCTCGGCGGGAGTTTTCAGATAGATGCTCTGGGTTCCGGCGTTGGCTTCCGAGCGCCCGCCGCCGCCGCCGAGGATGCTGAAGGAGCGGAAGGCTTCGGGCACGTTTTCATCGGTGTGAACCGCGATTTTATCCATCCAGCTCTCGGTGTATTCGAAGCTGGAGCCTTCGGGCGCGGTGACGGCGATGCGGATGTTCTCGCGGTCTTCGAGCGGCGCGAGTTCGCGCGGGAGCGTGGTGACGAGCCACGCGATGATGCCGCCGTTGGCCAGCAGGATCGGGATCGCCAGCCAGCGCCAGCGCAGGAAAGGCGCGAGGCCGGCGCGGTAGCCGTTAGTCATGGCCCGGAAAAACGGCTCGGTGGAGCGGTAGAAAAAGTTCGGCGCGTCGCCGTGTTTTTTCAGCAGGAAGCGGCACATCATCGGCGACAAGGTGAGCGCGACGAAGGCGGAAATGAGCACGCAGCCGGCCAGCGTGATGCCGAACTCGCGGAACAACCGGCCCGTGAGTCCGGACAGGAAAATGAGCGGCAGGAACACCGCCGCCAGCGCGAAGGTGGTGGAAATGACGGCGAAGTAGATTTCCCGCGAGCCCTTGAGCGCGGCTTCCAGCGGCGTCATGCCTTCCTCGATTTTCGAGTAGATGTTTTCCAGCACCACGATCGCGTCGTCGCAGACCAGGCCGATGGAAAGCACGATGGCGACGAGCGTGAGCACATTGATCGAGAAGCCGGCAACATACATGATGAAGAAGCCGGAGATGATGCTAACGGGAATCGCGATCACCGGAATGATCGTCGAGCGCCAGTCGCGCAGGAACAGGAAAATGATCAGCGCCACCAGCACGAAGGCGATCACCAGCGTCTCCTCGACCTCGGCGACGGAGCGCCGGACGAAGCGCGTGAAATCATAGCCGATCTCCACGGTGATGTCGGAGGGCACTTCCTTTTTCACTTGCTCGAGGCGTTTGTGGAACTCGTCCGCAATGGCGATGGCATTGGTGTTAGGCTGTGGGATGATGGCCACGCCGATGCGGCGGAGCAGGTTGCTTTTGAGACCGGTGCGGAGGTTTTCCGGTCCCAGCTCGGCGTATCCGACATCGCGGAAAAGGATTTGGCGGCCGTTTTCGTGCTTGATGATGAGATCGCCGAATTCCTCGGGCGTCGAGAGCCGGCCGAGCGTGCGCAGCGACAACTCGTTGTCAGCGCCTTCCAGGCGGCCGCTGGGGAGATCGACGTTCTGGCGGTCCAGCGCGGTTTGCACGTCCGCCGGAGCGAGGCCGTGGACGGCGAGTTTCACCGGGTCCATCCACAGCCGCATGGCGTAGCGCTGCTCGCCGAAAATCCTAACCGATGAGACGCCGGGGATGGTTTCCATCCGCTCGCGCACGACGCGGTCGGCGATGTCACTGACGTCGAGGATGTCGCGTTTGTCGCTTTGCATCGACAGGAAGAGGATGGGTGAGGAATCCGCGTCGGCCTTTTCCACGACGGGCGGATTGGCATCCACCGGCAGGCTGCGGGCGGCGCGGGCCACGCGGTCGCGCACGTCGTTGGCCGCCGCGTCGAGGTCGGAGTCCAGGGTGAACTCCACGCTGATAGAACTCCGTTCCTGGCGCGACTCGGAGGTGAGCGTGCGGATGCCGGCGATGCCGTTGATGACCTGTTCCAGCGGCTCGGTGATCTGCGAGGCGACCACGTCCGGGTTCGCTCCCGGGTAAGTCGTGGAGACCGTGATGACCGGCGGATCGACCGCGGGATACTCGCGCACGCCGAGGAAGCGGAATCCGATCAGGCCGAACAAAACGATGACCAGCGACATCACGATGGCGAGCACCGGGCGGCGGATGCTGGTTTCCGAGAGACTCATGGTGCCGTGGCGGCGGTGACTTCGAGACCGGGTCGGAGGCGTGCCAGACTGGTGGTGGCGACCACGTCGCCCTCGTTGAGGCCGCGCAGGATTTGGACCTGGTCATCGGTGCGGGTGCCGATTTCCACGGGTTGCAATTTCGCCTTGCCGGCTTCGATCAGATAGACGGCCTGGCCGCGGGGCGAGGGCACGATCGCCTGGCTGGGCACCATGAAACCGCGGGTGAGCCCGTCGAGGGTGAGGGTCACTTCGGCGAAGCCGCCGGGCAGCAGTCCTTGCGGCGTGGCGCAGATCCCGCGGACGAGGAGGCTGCGGGTGGCGGCGTCGATGGCGGGCTCGAGCACGGTCACCGCGCCTTCGAAGGTTTGGCCGTTGCCGGCGACGGTGAAGGTGAATTTCTGCCCGGTCTTCACCTCGCCGGCGTAGCGCTCTGGCAGCGGGAAATCCACTTTGATGCGCGAAACGTCCTGCAGCGTGATCAGTGGTGTGGCGGGGGAGACGAACGCGCCCTCGCTGACCTGCCGCACGCCGACCCGGCCGGCGAAGGGCGCGCGGATCTCGGTCTTGGAAACCTGCACCGCCTGCGTGTTGCGCTGGGCTTCCAGCAGGTTCAGCGCCGAGGTGGAAATGTCGAATTCCTGCTGGCTGATCGCCTTGCGCGGTAACAGATTGTCCACCCGGTTCTTGTTGATGCCGGCGAGTTTCATGCGCGATTCGACTTCGCCGAGTTCGGCGACCAGGTCGCTGTCATCGAGTTTGAAAAGCAGCTCGCCGGCGGCCACTTCCGAGCCTTCCTGCACGTGGATTTTGACCAGCCGCCGCGAGAGTTCCGAGACCAAGGTGACGGATTCGTTCGCGCGCAAGGTGCCGACGGTCGAAAGGGTGCGGGCGAAGGGCGCGCTCTTCACGATGTGGACTTCCGCCTTGAGTGGTCCGCCGCCTTTCGGTCCGCCTTGGCCGAGCGCGCCTGTCACCAGCACGGGCAGGGCGAGGAGGAGAAATTTGGGCGCACTCATGGACACCGGCTTATTGAAGCCGTTGCTTCGGCGAGATGGTGAAATAGAGGATCGAGCCTAGCAGCGGGAGGAACAGGATTACGAGTATCCAGACGATCTTGTTGGTGGAGTCGTGGAAGGTGGATTTCAGGCAGCTGATCAATGCGGCGATGGATAGAACCAGCGGCAGCAGGAGGATGACGATCACGACAAGCTCTGGCATGCCGATGGCGAATGATGTGGAGGCGTTCATGGTTTTTCCGGGAAATTTGGATTTGCTCGCGACTCACTCGTCGAGCAACGAGCTGCGCGTGAAGAGCGAGATGACGTGCACGCCGCGGGCTTCGATGGCTTGGCGGCCGCCTTCCTCGCGGTCCACGAGGACGAGGGCGAAGGCGACTTTTCCGCCCTCGCGCTCGATGGCGTCGATGGCCTTGAGGGTGGAGCCGCCGGTGGTGATGACGTCATCGACGACGATGATGTTGTTACCGGATTTGAAATTGCCTTCGATTTGTTTGCCCGCGCCGTGGCCTTTGGGCTCCTTGCGGACGGTGAAGACCTGGAGCGCTTCGGCGGGGTTTTTCATGGCGGAGGCCATGCCGACGGCGAGGGAAATCGGGTCGGCGCCGAGGGTCATGCCGCCGATGGCGTCGATCTGGAGGTGCTCGGAATGGATCTTGGAACGGACGGCGTGCCAGCCGAGGTCGCCGATGAGAAGGGCTCCGAAGGGATCGAGCGCGGTGACGCGGCAGTCGATGTAGAGGTCGCTTTGCGCGCCGGATGCGAGGGTGAAGTTGCCGGTGCGGACGGATTTTTGAAGGAGGAGTTTTTTGAGGGCGGAGGCGGTTTGGAGCATGACGGGATGATGGGAAACAAGAGTCAGGGGGGCAAGCGCGGATCTATCTTTAGGTGCCGGACCGAGAGGTGCTGGAGAGGAAAAGCACCTTGTCAGCGTTCTCTGTCAGGTGCATCATGGGGCCATGAAAGAAATCGTTTTCGAGGTTCTCGAGGATCCGGAAGGAGGATTCACCGCGTCGGCCATCGGCTTGGGAATTCACACGCAGGGAGACGACATTGATGACCTGAAGGCCCAGCTCCGGGACGCGGTGGATTGCTATTTTGACGAATCCGAAGAGCGGCCGTCGGTGGTGAGACTCCAGTTTGTGAGGGAGGAACTCATGGCGGTATGAAGTTACCCAGGGACATCGATGGAGTCCGTCTGGTGAAAGCGCTTCGGGTGTTGGGTTATGAGGTCACACGGCAAAAAGGATCCCACAGCCGCCTGACGACCCGGGTCGGCGGTGAGCATCACGAGGTCATTCCGCTGCATCGCCCTATCAAACCGGGAACGCTCGCCTCGATTTTGAAGAGCGTGGCATCCCATCGTCGGGTGACGACCGAGGAATTGATCGGAACGCTGCATCTCCGGTGACTGCGGGCTACTTTTGTTGCTCGCCAGCGAGTCGGAGCCGCGCATAGTTTCGGCCAGATGATATTGGGATTGATGGAACCTTCGGGGTTGATCGAGCAGGGCGGGCCGCTGGTCTGGGTGCTGCTGGGGCTGGCATTCATCGGCGCGGTGTGCGTGGTGGAGCGCTTGTTTTTCTTTCACCGGGCGCGGATCAACGTCGGGGATTTGCTCGTCGGTTTGTCGCATCACATCCGTCGGCGGGCGTTCGCGGAGGCGTTGCACGAGGCGGCGCGGGCTCCGGGACCGGTGGCGCGGGTGGCGCACGCGGCGTTGCTGCGGTATTACTTGCCTCGCGCGGATTTGCGGGACGTGGTGCAGGAAGCGGGCCAGCTGGAGGTGCCGCGGATCGAAAACAACATCCGGGCGATCCTCGGCGTTTCCCTGCTCGCGCCGCTGGTCGGGATGCTCGGAACCTTGGTCGGGATGCTGGAGACGTTTCAAAAAGTCAGCGAGCAAGGCGGCTTCACCGGCCCCGCGGAGCTCTCGGCGGGGGTGTTCACCGCGCTGATCACCTCGGTGATGGGGTTGACGGTGGCGATCCCGCTTTACTTGTTTTACCTCTATTTCCTCGGCCGGGCGAAACGGCTGGTGCACCGGATCGAGCGGGCGGGGATTGAAATGGTCAATCTCATCGCGGATGCGCGGGAGGAGGAGGAATTCGCTCCGTTCCGCGGCGAGGTCACGGCCGGGAAAAAACCGCTGAAGGCGAAACGGGAGCCCGCCAAATGAAACTGGAAATGACTCTGCCGGAGCGTCCGGGATTCCTCCACGCGGTGCCGATTCTCAATATTTTCGCGCTGGTGCAGTTGTTTTTCCTGCTCGGGCCGTCGTTGGTTTTGCAATCGGGCGTGGCGGTGGATTTGGCGCCGTCGCGGTTTCAAATGGAGCGCTATCAGGATTCGATCGTGGTCACGCTGGGGCCGGGCGAGCCGGGGCCGCGGATTCATTTCGGGCGCGACGCGGTGACCGTGCAGGAGCTTTCCGACCGCCTCGACAAGCTGCGGGCGGACGGCGCGCCGACGAAGGCGATCGTGCTGCTCCAGACCGACACCGGCACGCCGGTCGGGATCGAGCGCGAGGTCACGGAACTGGTGTTGGACAAGGGATTCCGGCTGGCGTTGGTCGGGAAAAACCCGCCTGCCGGGATGATTCCAAGTTCAAAAAAAGCGGCTGAATGATGGCGGGCGGCAGGGTCAAACCGCGCAAGTTGGCGGGCACTCCGGAGTGGGTGTTTCGCTGGACTGCGGGCAAGAGGCCGCTGCTGCCGAAATTGTTTTCGACGGTGTTGGTGGGTACGGCGTTCGCGTTTTTCATCACATCGGCCCGGATCCGGGTGACGGCATTGGAGAAATCCACGCCGCGGAAGGCGTCGGTGATTTACTTGCGCGAGGATGCGGA
>Ga0102854_1000575_pt1 | contig 11730 bp, 9 predicted proteins | sample Colrivmet1370A02_FD_84502 | JGI IMG/M metagenome (GOLD analysis project Ga0102854, IMG submission 84502) | Estuarine microbial communities from the Columbia River estuary - metaG 1370A-02 | ecosystem: Environmental > Aquatic > Marine > Intertidal zone > Estuary | place: USA: Columbia River... | reverse complement strand
GATGAACTCCTCTCAATTCATGAAGGGGCGCCAATGTCTCAACGACGACCGTTTTTGCTGCTTGGTGAACTCGCCAATCCGTACCGCTTACAGGACATAGGAGTCGGGCCAATGCCGATCTTCACCGTTCGAATTACGGGCCTATGCCGCACCTACGCTGATGCTCTGGACAACAGAGAGGTCGTACCAGGAGTTCACCACATCACTCTTGCTCGAACTGAAGGCTGGTGGGAAAAAACCCACATTGGAATGGCAACGGTAGAACAGATGAAGCACATGGTGGCTTGGCTTGACCAAGGTCGAAAAGGAACATGGAAACCAGTACGGCCAGCAGAAGGTGAACTGTATTTCGAAACAGAACCGCTCGACCCACCAACCGCAGACGACATTCAGTGGGATGGACATAAGGAAAGTGTTGGTGCTTCTTCACCTGAAGTAACGGGCACTCAAATCGATTTGAAAACCGTCATGGTTCCCATCCACACGAACTATGGCTGCTACGATAATCGTGGTCGTTTCGCTCGTTGCGCACATATCAGTCAACGTGATTTTCATGACAACATGTTCCGCCGAGGCTCATCTAAAAAATGGAAAGACATTCTCGATATCTGTTGAGAAACGGTTCCTTGCAGTGGGCCCCCACGGCACTCCCACGCCGCATTGTTATATCGCGGAAGACACATTATACATGAGAATCATGAAAGGAAATGGCGTACAAAAACAAGCCCGACTTAACCGACTGAAAAATGAGATTATTGAATATGTATCATCTCAACCGCAGTGTTCAGCTGCGGACATCGTTGATCATCTTTCAAACGAACGCAAAATGAGAAACCATGGTCTTACAGCGCGTAAGGTTGGTTTCTTCATCCCGAGATATCTTTCTGAAATGATTGGGTTTACTCTCGATAATTCCACGGGCAAGCGACTTTACCACCTTGCTGCTTGATATCAACACTAAGTTCATGCGAGAGTGTTGTCTGCATCAACCATGGAATGGCCGGATGCTCTCCCCTCAGCATTGGAACTCTTTCCAACGATGTTTCATGATTCTCCATCTGAAGGCGCCTACCCAAGCCTTCCAACATCAGAACCAGTCTTTTCCTTTTTACAGCCCGACCATCCGAACGGATTGAAGGCGCAGTTGATTGAGCTTGTCAACGCATACGAGGCTTCTCCTCAAGATCCAACGCTCTCAGGGGCTACAATCGATGAATCTGAAGGGCCAGTCATCGTCGAACAGAATGCACGAATTGAGCCGGGCTCACACCTTATTGGCCCATGTTATGTCGGGCCGAATGCCGAAATACGCCATACAGCATACGTTCGACAATTTTCATGGATTTGCGCCAATGCGGTGGTTGGCCATGCTTCAGAAACCAAACATTCGGTTCTCCTGCCAGGTGCTAAAGCGCCGCATTTCAATTACGTAGGAGATTCAATGCTTGGCTCTGGAGTAAACCTTGGAGCCGGAACAAAAATCAGTAATCTTCGAAACGACGGTGGAGAAGTGCACCTCCGCATTGACGGGCAACGCATCGGAAGCGGTTTGAGAAAGTTCGGGGCCGTCCTCGGTGAGCAATGTCAACTTGGATGCAACAGCGTCACGAATCCCGGGGTTGTGCTCGGTTGCGGTTCACAGGTTCATCCTAATACCACGGTTACTGGAGTCTTTCCTGCAAATTCTCAACACAGGTGAGACGATGGTTCAGCGTTTGTTCGGCACCGACGGTATTCGCGGGAAAATCGCTCCTGCTGCTCCAAACGAAAAAGCAGCATTAGCCGCCCTGCATGAAGTGAGAAATGTGTGTCCAACCCTCATGCGTCTTGTTGGTGAAGCTTTGGGCCATCTCATCGACACGCTCCCAGGTGAAGGAGATCACGTCGTCATCGGATGGGACCAACGTCCGGGGAACAAAGACTTGGTCGAGGGTATCACGTTGGGATTGCGGTTAGCAGGTTGCACGGTGACGCATATTGGCGTGTGTGCGACTCCGGCGTTGCATTATGCTGTTTTGTGGCACAAAGCCCGCATGGGTTGCATGATGACTGCAAGCCATAATCCTGCTACGGATTCTGGAATCAAGGTTTTTGACTCAGACGGCTTCAAAACATCTCCAGCACTGGAAGACGAGATTTCCTCAATTGCTTACGCCCTGAGTGAAGAAGAACGTGAAGTTGACCAAATAGACATTCAAGAACTCTCTCGTCCAAACAAGAAAACCGCTGAAAACTGGGCCATTAAACACCATCCTGAATGGCTATCAACTCGATTTACCCTGCTCCAAAGTTTGTTTGGAATTGATGAGGTTGCTTGCCCCTTTATCCGCCAACCTTTGCTGCTCGATTGCTCAAAGGGGGCAGGAAGCACATGGTTGGCAGAATGGCTTTCGAAAAACGGAATTAAATCGAAAGAAATCAGCCACGCTGCTTTAGAGTTAAACCGTGACTGTGGGGCCGGAGATTTCTCACCAACTGCATCATGGACCTTTGAACAAGCAGCCCAGTCTGAACACCTTTTGCTGAAACAACTCAAGCCCGCTGCATCTGGGACGATTGTAGGTGCTGCACTCGATGGAGATGGAGACCGTTGTTTAATCGTTGAAGCGACTGAAGATGGATACAAAATAATCGACGGGGACGCTATGGCCGATACCGTGGCAGTGGCAGGTCATCGCCAAAACCCAACGTGGATTGTTGCGGCAAGTATTGAATCCGATTTAGCGCTTCTTTCTTCGATGAGCCGCCTATCGCCCACAACGAACACGATTGAGACGGCAGTCGGCGACCGTTGGCTCTCTCATGCGTTGCGTGAACATCTTTCTGAGACGGATAACATGCCTGCGATGATTGGAGTCGAGGATTCTGGACACGCTGTATTGCCTTCGCCCCACCCCCATTCAAGCGGCAGTTGGAGCCTGGTTGGTGATGGCGCTGGTACGCTGATTTCATACCTCTTAGCGCGCAGCGTTGCCGATGAAAAATCACTTATGAACCGTGGATGGAAGCAACGTGAATCGGTGAAAAAGGTCAACCGTTCCCTTTGGGACGGAATGAATCAACTTTCAGACGAAGTCGAAAACTTAGCCAAGATTCACTTTGAATCCTGCGGCAAAGTAACACAATGGCAGAGGAAAAGACTCGAAGGTGAAGCAAATCTCATGCTTATCGAAGCACGTATCGATGACCAGTTACTGTCGCTTGGAATCCGTAACAGTGGAACTCAAGCCAAGATAAGCGTCTCCCTGCGACTTGAAGCTGGAATGGAGCATGAGAAGGTGTCCGGAATTATTCCGATACTTACTCGGCATCTTGCTGAAGCAATGCGATGATCATCCTTGTCGGCCTTCGATTGCAGAACTCAACAACGCCACTGCAGCGATAACTCGGCGGTCCAATGGGTGACCAGGGGGGATTGATACCTGCGTTCTCTTAATCAGAGGGTTGAACCGCTGTTGCATGAGAATTTCTGGCTGTCCAGCAACTTCAAAATGGTATTTTGCTGGAATGAAGGGGATGAAACGACGTAGAATGGCAATGCTGTCTTCAACAAAGGTTGCATAAGGATTGCCAGCAGGGTCGTTGATGACCCAAGAATCTTTGAGGATGGACATCAATGCTTGACGCTTAGCAGAACCGAGGTTTGTGCCGTCTTGTGGGCTAAAGATGTCGTAAGTAGTGGCAATGTCAAACACGGAGCGGGCCTTGATTTGTACCAATGGAACTGTGCAAGATTCGTCGGTATACAAGACGATGTCTTCCTTCAATTTGAAGCGCTTTTGCTTTGAGTAAGCGACGACGTTACCCTCCAAATCTTCGAAGTAAAACGCACCACCGAAAATTCTGAGGAGTTTGGTTCTGATGACGTAGTTATCCATTTCAAAGAGTTGGCTCATGGTACCACCTCCAGCGACGAGTATTTACTGCTTTCCCCGTCAGAGAAACCATCATTCAATCACTCTTTTGCCATCTCGCCTTCGTAAGTTTGGCTCAAGAACGTCACAAGTCCGAGGAGAATGGCGGAGGCGACCAGTATAGCCAGTAAGACTTCAACTGCAGCCCCTTGAATGATAACAACTGAGGCAACAATCCATGCCAGCACCAAATCCAGTGCCCCGATGATACGCCAGGATTTGCGCAACGTGAGGATGCCGGACACCCAAGAAGTCGTTGAAGATGCCAAGATAAGAAGAACGGTGATGAGTAAGTTCCCGTATCCAAAGCCCGAACCAATCAACAGGATATGCATGGCCCACAGCCCTGCTGGTAACCATAGCCCCTGCCGCTTCTCCACCGTCCATGCTACAAAGGCGATGGTGAGTATGCCCTGTGCTGTGGTAACCATCGTGAGTTGAGGCAAAGCTGCAAAGTCGGAAAGCCAAGCGCTGGTAGCAACATAAGCCAATGGCGCTAAGAGCCAAGCACTGAGCACAACTGCTGGCTGTGACCACCAAACGCCGCGTCGTGCCCCCACAATAAGTGCAGCAAAGGCTGCTGGCCCAAAAGAAATCATAGCGACAAAGAGAATCCAAGCGGAGCGTCCTGCCGCCCCCCGGTGGTCGTCCATGTTGTGGTGAATTCGCTTACCTTCAACCCAATCGAAGGCAAACACAGCACCGATTAAAAGTACTTCAATCAACAAAAACGGTGCAGTCCAAGTGGCAATCGAATAATCTGAAATAAACGGGTCCAGATTGAATGGAGTCGGCACCTCTCCTCCAACAATAACACACACTGCTCGATCCAATGCTGCAAGGTAAACGATGCCTTCCAATGCATTCGGAATTCGATAGCCGAGGTCGTTTCGTCCAAGAAGTCCAAGCCCTGCTAACGACACTAACCCTCCGAAGAAAACAGCGAGATGAGTCGAATCTTCGAGTTCTACAACGGAATTGGAGGCTCGGCCTGCGATGTGGACCATGACCAAGCCCAGCATGGCAAGAGCAATTGGTGCCTCGATGCCGAGGATATCGGGCAACCGCAAACCGATTTGATTGGCTCGGAGGCGGGAGAGGCCAACAAAGAGAACGGAAATCAGTACGCTGAACATAAGGGCGATAAGAGTGGCTCCGGTGGTGAATGAAAGGTAGGTGGTTGCGAGTATTGTTGTACCCAAAAAGAGCAGAACAATCGTAGGTTGGTGGTGGATGTCACCCACATAAAGGTCCATTTCTCCGGTTGAGCCAGACCTTTTTTGGCGCTTTCTTTGTTTTTCAGCCAAGTTCAGTAATTCAGAATCGATGAGGCGCAAATTGCTTTGAGGAGTTTCTGTCGTTTCACCTTCTGCAAATCGGTTGCCAAGTTGTACAACTTCGGTGCCCTCCATGCCGGTGGAGTCAAGGAAGGATTGAATCCGATCTTGCTTCTCTTTCAAGCGTTGGACTCTGTTTTCTTTCTTGGTCAGCGCACGTATACCTGAACGGAACTCGCCTTGGATTGCAAGATATGCTCCCGACATTACAAAGGCAACAAGTGAAACCAAAACAACGGATTCAACAGCGATAGACCTACCGGCAAGAGCCATCGAAAGAATAAGTCCTACAGCCGTTACTGCCGGTGGTAACAGCTTCTCTAAAGTGGCAGCTCGAACCAAGTACAGGGCCAAAGACACCAAGCCTACAACCATCAAGACAAGCAGGTTGGTTTCCTGGTCAAACATGTACTCGGAACCAGTCAACGGGATTGTGGTCAGCGGGTTCAATGCGATCATGATGAAAAACACGGTGAGGAAACCCATCATCATGGTGAGGAGTTTTCCGGGCAGCGCTTCCATTTTTTCCAATTCAAAGTCGGATGCCCCGCGTTCACGGCTTTGTTCCGATGCCTTGAGCATCACAGCACAAGAGGCGACTAAAGAAAGAGCCCATACCGCTGATTGCCCAAAGTTCCACGAAAACAAGATTGCGAAAATACCCCAAACCCCCATCAACGACTGCGGTTTTCCTCGGTGTCGGTCGAAGAACACCATCAATGAATGGCCAATAAGAAGCCCCCCCAGTACGCCAAGAAGTCCGTATATTGGCAAAGCACCTGGGCGGGTGACGGCCCATGTAACAATCAGAGTGAGGAGGAAACTTAGATTCCAAAGTTTTGCAAATCCTGAATCACGTAATCGCGCTCCAATTTCTGAAAAACCGACAAGACGCGATGCAAGATTCAGTCCAACTTCGCCGTGACGGATGTTGACCCAAATTTGCTGCACAACAAGAAGGCTCATCCAGAGGAAAAGATCAAATTCATCGATAACAATCGGTAAGAGGTCAATCGAAATGAGCCGTGAGTCGGCGTCCGTGGCAAAGAACAGAAGCCATATCCACGGCCCGATGACTGCGGTTCCAGCAATAGAAGGTGAAGAACGGAGGACGGCCAAGCCAGATAATCCAAGCCAAATGATGGCCTGTGTGATCAAAAGAATTCGGGCGCCGTTATTCAACTCACCAGCAGGGATGAGAAGGGTAAGTAATCCTACGATGGCTACTCCGCCCAACCAAATAACGTGGTCCGATACGGCCGTTTGGTTTCGAAGTAAGGCCAAGGCAGTGAACAGCGAAGTGAGTGCAGCATACACGCTGTATCCATCCAACCCAAGTGGAAGAGACGCAGTAAATATTCCAGAACTGTAAACTGCAAGTCCGACTAAAAGGAACGGCGCAGGCACCACCAAAAAGGGCGCAATGTCTTGAAACCGGACGCCGCGAACGACGAGGTACGAGCCGGAAAAAGCCCCAATCAACAACGCCAGTTGGGCAAGCGCATATCCAGTTTCCAAGCGATAAGCGGCAATAGCCAACAGGGCACCAATCATGCCCAGTCCTACAGACACTGCCCACAGTGAAGGGTTACCGAGGCCCACGCCTTCAAACGCCTTTGAAAACCAATTCTCAGCTCGAACGAATACCGCTGCAATGGTTGCATTTGTGGCCGTGACAAAAGCCATGAGCAAAAAGAGCAGTAATTCGTCATCAAAAGATACGAGTTCAAGTCCGAACAATTCCCAATTGTTTGAAAGAGCATGGACTCCAACCCAAAGATACGAAGATGCAATTCCAAGACTTGCAAGGTTCCCCGATTTCCGGTACACGGCCAAACCGTGCATCAAAAGCGTGCCCAGGGCAATCATGCTGGCGATACCAACCTCGCCGTACAGCGCACCTGCAGCGCTTCCTACCAACAGAAGTATGAGCGTTGCTTGGGCAGCAATAGCATCCTCATTGTGACGTTGCGCAATATACACGTTCATCGAAACGACGCCGATAAGGCTGATGCCAAGCGTCTCACTTGCTCCAAAAGGTGATGCATCAAACCATCCCCAATGCCATGCATCAAGAGCGAGGCCATAGAATAACTTCATCGAAATAATGACCCAGGTTACGCCAAGAAGTCTCATGTTTGGATTTGGAATCCAACGTTCTCCAAGGTACAACCCTAAGACGCCCATGAAAAGCAAGCCAGCGCCGCTGAGAAGTTCTGGCAGGACGGTTCCAACAATAGCGCCAATGGCCGACCAAATAAAGACCATAGCGACCAAAAGTCCCAGGCTCAAGCGCTTCTCGCCGTGCACTGCAATGTCGGTTACACTGTCCATTTCTGGCGCTTTTTCCACGGTACCATCCCGTTGAACTGCTCCAGCAACAGTCGACTCTTCGCCACCGGAGGTGAAGAGTGGTGAAATCTCACCGACTGCAATATCTTCCACAATAACTTCTGCTTTTTCTGGTTGCGGAGGTTCATCTGGCTCCGCATCGACCATGAACGAATGGATATCAATGCCTTGAGCGCGCCGGAAGTCTCGTTTTCGAGCCACCTCGTCGAGCGGTGACGAAGAAGCCGGTGTTGAGCGGCGCCCCTTCGTCTCATCAGTCATGGATGGCACTTCCAAGAAGTCCTCTTCAATGCTTTCGCCGATTGAGATTTCGGGCGGGGTTTTGGGGGGGTGTTGTAAAAACACCGTAGAAATCTACGCTGAGGCGCAATACCTCGTTTTTTACTCGATAAACCCACCTTATGAGAAACTCGTCAGCCAAAAGGGACAAAGAGGTCCCGCGGAAGGAGGTGGCATGGCGGCCACCCATGGGACTCCGACCGGAGACCTAAACGCGCACGGAATTACTCCCTCTGGGGATGTCTACTGGAACCAAGATGCTGCAACACTCATTGAGTTGGCTGTGGCTCGAAAAGAAGGAATGTTCAGTGCCCACCGAGCCCTCGTTACCGAGACGGGTGAGCGAACTGGCCGGTCACCTAATGACAAGTTCATCGTCGATGAAGCAACGACATCCGAAGACATCAATTGGGGCGACGTCAATGTATCAACTGACCTTGATACCTTCACAAAAATGCGTGCAAAGGTTGTCGAATACCTTTCTGCGCAAGACACACTGTTTGTCCAAGACTTGTATTGCGGTGCTGACTTCAGTGAAGCCCTACCAATCCGCGTCATCAATCAAAACGCTTGGCATAATGCATTTGCGCGAAACATGTTCATTCGCCCAGACGCAGAACGGCTTGCTTCTCATTCACCAGAGTTCACTGTTATGCATGCTCCGCACTTTGAAGCTGATGCTGAACAAGACGGCCTCAACTCCCATTGCTTTGTGATTGTAAATTATCAAGCCAAGGAAGTAATCATCGGTGGCACACGCTATGCTGGAGAAATCAAGAAGTCGATTTTCTCAGTCATGAACCTCATCCTTCCGAAGAAAGGTATCCTGCCAATGCACTGCTCAGCAAACACCACTGGCGAGAACACCGCTATCTTTTTCGGACTTTCTGGAACCGGAAAGACCACGCTTTCAGCCGATCCAAATCGAGCGCTCATCGGTGACGATGAGCACGGTTGGGGCGCGAACGGCGTCTTCAACTTCGAAGGTGGATGCTACGCTAAACTCATCGACTTATCCGAAGAAGACGAGCCGGAAATTTTTGGAACAACTCGAAAGTTCGGAACCGTTCTTGAAAACATCGTCATGGACGAGGGTGGAGTACCTGACTTCGCTGATGTCAGCAAGACCCAGAACACCCGCGGCTCTTATCCAATTGAATTCATAGAAAACAGAACCCTTGATTCGAAAGGCGGTCACCCGCAAAATGTCATTTTCTTGACCTGCGACGCTTTCGGCGTTCTCCCTCCAATCTCCCGCCTTACACCTGCCCAAGCAGCCTACCACTTTATTTCCGGATACACTGCTAAAGTTGCAGGAACTGAAATAGGAGTCAAAGAACCTCAAGCAACGTTCTCGGCTTGCTTTGGCGAACCGTTCATGCCAATGCACCCTGGGGTATACGCAGACCTTCTCTCCGGCAAGATGGCTGAACACGGCGCAAAAGCATGGCTCATCAACACCGGCTGGTCCGGCGGAGCGTACGGAGTTGGAAACCGGATGAAGATTCGATACACACGCGCTATGCTGAACGCAGCAATGGACGGGGATTTGGACAACGTAGAATTCGTGCTCGACCCACGGTTTGGTTTCGAGGTACCTGTCGAGTGTCCAAACGTCCCTGAAGATGTTCTTCAACCCCGCAACACATGGACTGATGCTGCTCAATACGATGCAACTGCGGACAAACTCGCTGCAATGTTCAACGAGAACTTCGCTCGATACGAAGCAGGTGTTTCACCGGAAGTGAACGCCGCAGCTCCTCGTTCGATGGCTTGAAACCCTTAGCGCCGCATTGAAACACCAGTTTCAAACAAACTCGAATCTATAAGTGTTGAACGTGAGGTCATACTATGTCTGATTCAACGCCAATGATTCAAGATTCAGCAGTTACGGGCGATGTGCATGTTGGAGATGTACACAATACAACCCAAAACACCCATGTCGACCAATCAACAAATGTCCATCTTCCAAACATCGACGTTGCTTTTGGTGACAAAATCATCACAATTCTCAAGACCGTATTTGGCTTTGTGGGAGGAATCATCGGTGCCTCGTTGCTGTTTACAACCGTCATCGCTTTTGGAATTGGGTTTCTAATCTACAACGGTAAACTTTGATTGGTTCAATGGTTGTAACTACCCTTTTTATCATCGGTACTACTTTGCGTAAGTCATGGACTGGAGAATGCACACTCGCAGTGGGATGAAAGCATCAGGGGCCATGGGAGGCCTCAACCTCTTGATTTTAGGGGTCATGATAGCCATTGGTTACGATACCACCCCCCTAAGTCGAAGTGGAGGCGATATACCCCTTCCAGTCTTTGCAATAGCTACCATCGTCGGTGGAGGAATCGTTCCGGGAATGATGGGGACTGTCGTTTGGACGAAGATTGAGGAAAGGTGGAGTGAAATATCTCGCATCATATTCACAGTTCTGGCTCTTGGAATGGCTACGGTTATGACGCTCCCAATCACCAACCGAGATCTTCCAACTGGTGATGCCTATGTTTTGACTACAGTGCTGCATTTCTCTACAGCCATCCTCGGGTGTTTGATGATTCCATACTACGCAAAGGCGGCAAAGACTCGCTGAATTTAACATTTAAAAATGAAATCTGAAGAGTATTTGGATGAGGTAAAGCGACGTCTTTAACGGGCTCCAAAGACACCCGTGTTTACGTGATTCTTTCACGAAGGTTCTGCTGACATCGCTCACAACAGTAAACGAAAGTATCTGTACACAAGGGGGCCAGTTGTAGTCGTATACAGTGGGTGATGCTTGTAGAGATTGAATAACGGAAAACGAATATTCTCGATCCTCCTCACATCGAATCAAGGCTAGTGATCTGATTATCCCTTTTGGAACACAAACGTCTTCTCACCACGTAAAAGCCCGTAACGGATTACGTCTTCTCCTTCGGATGTGTACTCGTTCTTTAGTATGAATCCACTAGCTCTTATCCTCTCTCTAAAATCTGCACCATAGTATCTGACATGATCACCTTGTCCAAAATGCAACCTACGGTCTTCCTCTGATGTTATCGAATCGTCTTCATAGGTAGACTCCCATCCCTCAACAATAGGAACTTGGCACACTAAAATTCCTCCATCGACAAGCACGCGCAAAAGTTCAGATGACGCCTTTTTATCATCCACGTGCTCAAGGACATGACTGGCGATAATAACATCGTATTGCTCATCGTCAACGTCAATGCATTCCATATCGAGTTTCACGTCTGCTTCTTGAAATAGGTCTGCAGTGACATAGTTATCGAACTGTTCTCTAAAGATTCGCTCCAAAACGGGTTCAGCCGCAAAGTGCAAAACGGTGGAGTTTTTGTTGTTCAGTTGTGGTATATCACCTCTCTGAACTGCCAACATCATAAGTCTGTGTCGCTCCAGTGACCCACAATTTGGACATAGTGCATCAAGCCGAAGAGGACGGCCAACTGTGGAGAAGTAACCTTCGTAGTTACAAATATTGCACTCTCTTTTTGAAAATGGTTTTGTACCCACTTTGACCAATGAAAAAGTATGCCAAAGGCGTTTTAATTTACGAGGCAAAATTCGCTTCAGTATCCATTTCATTAAACCCTTCTCCATAACAATTTTTTGAGTGATGTTGCTTGAAGTACCAAATGTGGGACTGCCTCTTCAATAGAACCCTATTTGATGCTTATTGTTACGAGCCTTTCACTGCATTTTTAAATGTACCACCAGTAAAACTCTAATCTAACTGTTTTTGATAGATCATAAGGGTTTTGGCGTAAACCCATGCGGACATAACTGATGATTGAGTGGGCTCCCTAAGGGCCATATACAAGGCTACGCATCAAAATGAAGTGGTT
>Ga0102854_1000564_pt1 | contig 11854 bp, 8 predicted proteins | sample Colrivmet1370A02_FD_84502 | JGI IMG/M metagenome (GOLD analysis project Ga0102854, IMG submission 84502) | Estuarine microbial communities from the Columbia River estuary - metaG 1370A-02 | ecosystem: Environmental > Aquatic > Marine > Intertidal zone > Estuary | place: USA: Columbia River... | reverse complement strand
GGGACGCAAATTCGCCTGCCTTGGTTCATGGGCGGTCAACGATACGGCCTCACCAGCAACCCACGCCTCCCAGCATGGATTGCCACCATCACCCTTGCAGGTGCGTTCGCAGCCGTTGCTGATTCGCTCAACGGAGGCGTTGATAGCCTTCTTGTGGTGAGCAGCGATTCAGACTCTGCAAAGGAATTGCTCATGGTGAATGGATTCAGTCGTGTCTTCGAACTGATCTTCTTCGGTGCACTGGCGCTCGCTTCGTTCGCCAGCATGAACCGATTGAAGGTTGAAGGAACTGGTGGAAAACTCACCGAAGATCAACTCTTCAACAACCGACGCCAAGCCGATTTCTACATCTTGATGTTGACTTGCGGTCTTGGAATGTCCGTTGTCGCATTGGCTCAAGACCTCTTTGTGCTCTTCATTGGACTGGAGTTGGCTTCCTTCTCGACCTACGTGCTTGTGGCCTTCATGAAGGAATCCAAGGCCGGCTCAGAAGCCGGAATGAAGTACTTCATCGTCGGTTCAGTTGCATCCGGTGTTGGCCTCTACGGTCTTTCGATGCTCTACCTTTGGTCGGGCTCGCTTCAGTTTGATGCCCTCGCTTTGGCCTTCGCTGAAACAGGAACGGAACCTCTGCCACTCATCGGTATTGGATTTGTTCTCGTTGGCTTTGGTTTCAAGGTCAGCGCTGCACCATTCCACTTTGCTGCTCCTGATGCATACGCAGGCGCAAGCAGCCCCGTAGCTGGTGTTCTGGCAACTGCAAGCAAAGCCATGGGCATGGTTGGTTTAATTCGAATGCTGTTGATTGTAGCCGCCCCTGAATCCTCTGACGGTTCAGCAGTTTGGCTTGTCGCTATTGGCGCACTCGCAGCTCTTACCATGACATGGGGGAACATCGCAGCACTCGGCAGCACAAACCCGAAGCGCATGCTTGCTTACTCTTCTGTGGCTCACGCAGGCTACATGCTCGCTGGGCTCACTGCAATCGGTGCATGGACGTGGGACCCATCCTTTGCTGGACAAGAAGGCGAAGCCGCCTTGCTCGTGATGACCGCCTTGATGTTCCACTTGCTCGTGCTTGTTGCGTTCAAACTCGGTGCGTTCTTGGTGCTCTCCGTCCTCGAAAACGACGGTGATTCCTCCCGTCTCTCGTCGCTTGGTGGTCTTGCAAAGCGTGAACCACTGCTCGCCTTTGCCATGTTCATCTTCATGATTTCACTTGCTGGGGTGCCACCTATGGCAGGATTCCTCTCCAAACTCATGGTCATCATGGGTATCGTCAATGTTGGTGTCGGCTCTGGTGTCAACTCCTTCGGAGATCTTCACTGGGTATGGTGGCTTGCACTCTTGATGGTGCTTAACTCAGCCATTTCGGTGTTCTATTATCTCCGAGTGGCTGTAGTGATGTTCTTTGAATCGCCTGAAATAGGACGAGAAGGACCGCTTCCATCGGGATGGCAAGTTCGAACCTCGATTTTCATCTGCGTTGTAGCAACGATTCTGCTCGGGGTCTTTGGCGACTCCGTGCTTGAGATGTGTCGCGACGCTGCGGAGAGCCTCACCACCAAGTGGTGAAGCGGTTCTTTCGCTGGTTGTGCAAAGAGAGTCGCCCTCCGAGGTGCTGTATTCAAGAAGGGTGGGCTGCACGGTAGATTAGGTGCAACCGTATGGGTCGACGACGTGAAGAAAAAGTGGACGAGGAAGAACTCGCTCGACTTGAATCTCCAGAAGGTTCGTCGTCAGGCAAAATTCGCGTCAAGATGCCGAACAAAAGAGTCAACGAAATGTTTGCTCTCGCTGAGCAAATCCTCGGTGGCCGAAGGGTGACCGTGCTTTGTGCAGACGGCGAAACTCGAATGGCCCGTATCCCTGGCAAAATGCGCCGACGTCAATGGGTCCGTGATGGTGATCTGATCATTGTTTGGCCTTGGGATTTCCAAGACGCCAAAGCAGACGTGAAGCACCGTTACACCAAAACTCAAGCCATGTACCTCTCTCGAAAGGGCGTATTGCCGCCCGATGTCGATATCTTTGGAATGAACACCGCTGTCGATGAGGACGATGAGCACGACGACCTGTTCGGTACGATGGATGACGACGAGGAGGACGACCTCTTTGGCGCAGCAGACGAATCAGAAGACGACGATGAAGACGATTTGTTTGGCGAAGAGGATGACGATGGTGACGAGCCTACTACAGAATCGAAAGAAACCGCTGAAGTCAATGCCGAGGAGGCGGAGACGAGCGATGAAAAATCCGAAGAACCATTTGTCGTTGTTGAAGAATATCCCTCAGAAGAAGGCGAAGATAGCGACGACGATGATGAGGATTTGGAAGACCTCTTTGGTTGAATCAATTGATGCCCATGGCGCTCCAGTGGTGATTTGATGGCCAAGGACAACTGGGATGAGTTGAACGAAGGCAAGCACAACCGTCACAATCATCGGCGGAACAAAAAGAGGGGGAAGCGCTCTTCTCGAACCCAAGACCTTGACGACGAATATGTTTCGTCGGAAGAGGATAAATTTCTCAGCAACCTCGCCTCAAAGCAGAACAGCTACGGCTGGATGAAAGAGGCACGCTACAAGCGAATGTTCAGGGACATCGAAAACAAAATTCAGGGTGCCATGGGAACCGGCACCTTCGATTGGGTCGACCGTCGTGTGTTCGATCAGGTGTTTGACCGCCTTACGCTGATGTCGCTCTACAAATTGATGAAAACAGGCGTCATCGATACCCTCGATTATCCAATTGCTCGAGGCAAAGAAGCCCACGTGTTCCATGGAACGAACATCGATGGAAAATCGGTTGCGGTGAAAATTTTCCACACATCGAATGCGGTGTTCAAGAACCTAGTCCAGTACATCGAAGGCGATCCAAGGTTTGGCGGTCTTCGACGAAGGCATCGAGACCTTGTCGACATATGGGTCCGTAAAGAGCATCGAAACCTTTCACGTCTTTCTCGCTGGGGGTTAAACGTGCCAAAGCCCCTCGGGATTCACAAGAACGTCCTTGTGATGGAATATTTGGGTCACGAAACAGGTTCTTCTCCTAAATTGAGGGAAGTGCATGTGGAAGAGCCAGAACCTGTGTTCGACGATCTGCTTGAATTCTTAGCCGTAGCGTGGCAGAAAAGCAACCTCGTTCACGGTGATTTCTCGCCGTTCAACATCTTGTGGCACCAAGACAGGGCCGTTGTCATTGATGTCGGGCAAGCGGTCGTTCAAGGCCACCCGAAGGCAGAGGAATTCCTTGTACGGGACGTCACTCGTCTGGTTGAATGGGCCAACAAGAACGGCATCGAAGTGACATTGGCACAAGCAATGTACGAAGTCCTCAACATGAACCTCGATCACGTCAAACAAATTGAGTATGATGACGAGGAAGAGTGAATCACTCTTCTTCCCAACCGACTTGTTCGTCTTCAGCCAATTCCATCATGGCTTCGACTGCGCCTTCGTCTTCAGGATCGACTTGAGCCGCACGCATGCGTCGGCTGCGTCGGTTGGCGACATCAGCAAGTCCAGGCACGAGGTTCTCAAAGCCACCTGCTTCGGGCACGGGTTCTGCTTTGATTTCGATGGTGTCGAGGCTTCGATTGACCAAACGACTGCGACGGCGGTCCCGCTCGAGGAAATTGAGCACGGTACCGTGCTCAGCTCCACCGGCTAGCATCTCCACCGCTTGGCGAGCAGCAGCCAACCCCTCTTCTTCACCGACAAGAACAACGGTTGAGTTGTAAATCGTGATTTGAGTGTCAGTCAAGTTTTCAATCAACTTGCGAATTTTACCTTGGCTTCCGATGATTCGGGCACGGATGCGTCGTTGTTGGTTGGAGCGCTTACCCACGAAGGAACGAATGTCGACGAGTTCGAAGAAATGATCATCATCGAGCAGGCGGATGGCGGCCTTAGGAGCCATGCCCCGGCCAATTGCTTTGATGACATCTGGGAATTTCATGGCTTTGACAGGGTCGTAGGAACCCGGTTCACCCCATACCACTTCGACATCACCCGTGTTCGAATCAATGTCCAGCGTCTTGCATCCAGCAGCGTGACGCAACGACTTCGCAGTTGCACCCTTTGCGCCGATGAGCACCGCTATGCGGTCCATTGGGACACGAGGTAGGGGTTGTCGCATGGTGGTTCCTGCGGCCGACCTCTTTTCAAACTCTTGTACGGCGCTGGAGGAAGCCAAGAGCAACTCCAACAAGCAGGATGATGATGATTGAAGGAGCAAAAGAGGGCACAAGGCCGGGTGAACCGATCGATGCTCCAGTGACCACCAAGTGGTTGTTGTTGTTGCCTTCATCGTATTCGTCAATGACGTTGAGGTAGTCGATCACGAGACGTAAATCATACTGACCGGTCTGTGGGACCGTGTAGTTCCAGATGAGCGTCTCAGTGCTGTCAGAAAGTGTTCCCGATGGCAACGTTCTCGCCTCCATCACGGTCCAACTCACCGCGGAGGTTCGATCGGCAGGAGCAGATTCCAATCGCACAACAATGCTGCCACCGTAGTCTTGATTGCTCTCCAAAACGCTGGTGATGGTCACGTTTCCTGAGTTCTCACCAGGGCGAACGATCAGGCGGTCGAGGTTGGTTTGCGTGCTGTTCCACGACAGATCAAGACCGGGAAGAATTTGGAACGAACTTGGGCTCGAACTGTATTGGTTGCCAGCTTGGTCAACGACAACTGCACGGAGCATGAGATGCTGACGAGATTTGGTAGCCCAATTTGAGAGAGCTACAGTGGCATCAAGCCCTGTGACGCCGAAGTTCAACCATCGGCCTGAGAGGTCAGGCGTCTGCCCCACCCCGTTTGTATCGAAACCATACTGCATGTACGAAGCGGTCAAATCGATTCCAGAGCCGTCGTCTTGAGCGTTGAAACTCACGTTGGCAGGTCCAACCCGACTCGTTGTGAGTTCGTCTACAATCCATCCGCTTGGCTCGGGTGATGTTTGGTCGATTCGAATGACGACATCAGATGCAGGGCCAACATTCCCGACTCGATCCACAGACCTAAATTGAACAGTGTGGTTTCCTTCTGTAAATTCAAATGAAGCAGCGTCGGTGGTGACAGTTGTCCATGCAGTGCCATCTGTGCTGTATTGGCATGAGGCAACGCCGCTTCCTTGGCCATCGTCAGCAGCACTGATGAGGCCGCTGATGGTGATGCTGCCGCTGTTCTGCCATGTCGAGCCAGAACCAACAGTGAGGCCGCTGAGTGTGGGGCCAGTTCGGTCGATTCCGATGAACATCGTTTCAGTTGCGGACAAACCTGAATCATCATGCACGGTGAGTTTCGGGTTGTAGGTCCCTTCGCTCATGGCGCCACTTGACCAGTCCCATCCATAGTTGAGGGAGGTTGGACCGTCATTGGAGGGTGCACCAGGCCCGGGGACATTGGTGAGCGTGGCATAGGTGAGGTCGTCATCGCTTGCGCCCCAACGGAACGCAATTGCCTCATCAGCGTCGATCCCAAACCAGGCTCGGTCGCTTGCGGAATCACCGCTGCCTGCTTCGCTGTTGAGCGCAGTAAAGATGGTGATGAGTGGAATTTGGTTGGCAATGGTGAACGTATCAGAGGTCACCACGACGCTTTCGTTGACATCGTCATCCCAAGCGGTTGCACGAAGGGTGTAACTGCCGTTGGTGTATGCGGTTGTGTCAAAATAGGTCAACCATGGAACGCTCGTGAGGTTGTTTACAGTTGTCCACAATGTTCCATCATTGGAGGCTTCAATGAGAATTGAGGACACATTTGCATCGCCGCTTAATGAGAAGGTCAATTGGTATTGGCCTGTGATTGAATCACCGCTCGAGGGGCCGTTTGAAAAACTCATCACGAGGTTTGAGGAAGTTGCCATGGGGAGATTTTCCTGCAGAGCTGTCGGTGGTGCCTGTGAGGGTTGCCATAATGGTGAGGCGGCCATGCCAGCCAAGAGGAAGACGAGCAACGCAGTCACCGCGGTCCTTCCCATGGACCCTTGACGGGTGAGGTTGTCCTTCAATGCTCCCCTTTGCGAATCGAGAAAGGTGGACGGTTGAGGGGTTGTCATTTGGCTCGAAAACCTTCTACCTCGAGGCTCAATGGCGATGTGAGAATCCTTTTGCGAACTACGATTTTCCGTGTCTGTTTGAGATGGGTTCAAGTGCTTTGCAGGGTGTCATCCCTATGTATGGCGAACACATGGAAGGCCCTTGTTGTGATTCTGTTGCTCGGAATGGCGTCGTTGCCGCTTGGGGTCAATGCCGAACAAGTCGGCGACATTCAAGCGTCGGCCTCGACCGTCGCCCTGTCGCCATCTGCTCCACAAGCAGGCGATACGGTAACTATTTTCCTCACGTTGTACAACAGTGGACAAACCTATGCGACTGATGTTGAGTACACATTTTACAAGGAATCTCAGAACCCGAGCAACATCCTTGAACAAGCGAGGGTGGACATTGAAGGCGAAACGACCGCGGAGGTTTCGACGCAATGGATCAACGTGATTGAGGGCGAACATGAGGTTCACATTCTGGTTGAATACCCACGAGATTCCAATAATTTCATGGATTTCTATGTTCCATTCACCGTCACCGGCCTACCAAACCTCAAGGTCACAACCCTCGAAGTCGCTCCAGCTTCCGGAATTTTTGCCGGCGATACCGTCACAGTCTCTTCACTTGTTCGAAACACTGGCAGCGAACCTGCTGGTGCAAGCGTGCTTCACTTGGACCTCCCTGATGCTCCGAACCAAGACCTTGCGACCCCTGCCATCGATGCGGGTTCTTCTGCTTGGGTCAACACGACCTTTGTTGCACCAGCAAGTGGATCTCATACGATTTATGCGACACCAGATTACGAAAGCGCCGTTGAAGAGTCTTCGGAAGTGAACAAGCAAAAGAATGCCTCCTTCACCGTTGAGACGCGCATGGATGTCTACCATCAAGGCGAAATGAGTGTGGCCATCGAAGAAGGTGCACTCGAAGGACCATGGGTTGTTTCTGGTCGACTTGCCCGTACCAACGGAAGCGGTGCCTCTGAAGTGCCAATGTGGTTGGAAATCCCAGATGGCAACGGGGGCCTCGTGACCTCGACTCCATTCACCGTCACCCTCACAGGCGCAGGGTATGCTGAGACAGATTGGAGCCACACCCTGACCTCCAGTGACCTCAGTGCCTTGCCTGTTGGCCAACACCAAGTCACAGCACAAATCGATCCTTTCGGAACAGCCCCATTCACCCAAGAGTCGACTGAAAACGATCGAAGCACAACCTCTCTTTCGATTTTCCCGATTCCAGATGTCTTTGTTGACCCGATTGCAATTGCAGACAGCCCTTCGGTAAATTCGGGCGACAAGGTGGTATGGCGAGTCAGCATGAGCAACAATGGTGACATCGGAGTCTCCGGGCGATTGCAGTACACATGGGAAGGCACTGACAGCCAGTCGCCAGTCATTTACCTCGACAAAGGTGAAACAATCACATGGGATGTTGAACTCACGACCTCGCTAGGAGCCCACGAAGCCACGTTCGTTGCAGGTTGGGTTCCGCTCGCCGGCAGTTGGGATGACAACCCCCTCAACAATGAAGCATCAGGCACCGTCTCAGTTGAAGCTGAACTCCGGCTCGAATGGTGGCTTTCTTCTTTCAGCATTCTTGACGATGAAGCCAATTTAGCCGTTTCTCCGCTTGATGCTGGTGAAACGTACACCATCGGCATCGAATTGACCAGCACTGAGACTGGTAGTTTGACCTTTGATTGCATGGATGGGAACAACGAGATGCTTGGCAACACGAGCGTCGCCGTTGAGACTCGCGGGGAACGAGTCGCGTTGACATGTGATTTTGTTGCCTATGCACCCCTCTCAACTGTGAGGCTGGTTCCTTCTGACCCAACGGTGACGACAACCTTCACTCGAACGTTCGCAACAGTGTTGACCGATGAGGCCATCGATGACCTAAACTCGAATTCGGAACTGGGCACTTTCACCATCATTGGCTTGAGTGCGCTTGTGTTGATCGGCGTTCTCGTTGCTGCAATTTTGATGACAAGGGACCGGGAAGAAGAAGTCGAACGGGACATTTTCGAATATTGCCCTGCGTGCGACGGTGAACTTGAGGGCGATGAAGACCGTTGCCCTCACTGTGCTTTCAACCTCAAGAAGGCGAGAAAACAATTCCACGATTGTGACGAGTGTGGAGAATCAATTCCAGACTTGTTGGACAATTGTGTGTACTGTGGTGCTGACCAAGATGTCTCGTCTTACTTCGAACAGCGCACACGAAGGGAGCCGAAGGTCAAAGAAATGGTCTCACTCCCAGAGGATGAAGAAAAAGACGATGAGATTGTCGAAGGAACAGAGGATTTCGCTCAAGCAGTCAAGGACTTTGGCTACGATGAGGACAACCTCGAAGACGAATGGGATGAAAACATCATCAGCGCAGAAGCGGAAGTGGAAGCGGCTTACGATCGCAGGAACGCTGAACAGATTGAGCGCGAAAACATGACTGAAGAGGAATTGGAAGCCTACGATAACACCGTCACAACTACCTTGAAGAGCATGGAGGACCTTGGAAACGAAGGGGTCGACATCGATGCGATTCTGAAGGCAAAGGGCGAGGTAATCTCGCTCAAGGATGATGGCGATGACGGCTCAGAATTGAGTGCAAGTGACGCCAAAATCCGTGGTCGTTTGTACGAGATTACAGGTGAAGACGGTATCATGCCTGGCGATAAGGTGCACGTGGGTATGAAACTCACAGATTCCTCCATGGCAGGAAACGAGGTCTCCGACACAACGGCCGATTTCACATGGGACAGCGCTGATGAGGAAGAGAAACCACTCACAGACGAGAATCCAGAATCTTCCAAGGCAAAGCCCGCCCGACGCCGTGCACCACGCCGTCGAACCGCTGAGACACCACAAATGTCGGAATGTGGGGCTTGTGGTGCAGACTTGGCTATGGACGCCAAAGAGTGCGGTACATGCGGCGCAAAGTTCGAGTGATCGGGTGAAGTGAAAGGCGCCCGTCGGCTTTCATAGGGTACGTCACAGCTTTCGCTCGGCAGGTCCAGACGTCATTCGGGCAAGTCAAGCCAGGGGGTTTTGATTTTCAACCCGTCGCAAGAAACAGCATTGAATTGATATGGAAGGCGTTCTTGGCCTGAACCATGAAGCGGCATCTGCTCCCTGTGGCATTGGTTCTCATGCTCTTCATGTCGACGACAGCTGGGTGTTTAGGATTGATTCCAGCCCGTGAAAGCCTTGAGGCAATGCGGGGTGAAGCAAAGCCTTCAATCACCGTTGAAAGCATGATGCTGAGCCATGTCTTTGACAGCATTGAACTCGAACCTTACACCAACACCTCTACGCTCGATGTTCGAGCCGATGCCACGCAGATTGTCATTTACAGAAAGGTCTCAATCACCGGTTCGGATACCATTGCGTGCTTTGATAATGGACTCACCCGATACGTGCAGGCCACGCTCGTTGATCCTGCTGGCAACACGCGATGGGAACTCAATGAATGCCAAGATGTTCAACCAGCAACCGTCGAAATTAATCCTGACCCAACCTTGGAAGTCGGAGACTGGACCCTCTCAGTCGAAGCACGTGGTATTGGCGTACCAGGCACGGCTGCACAAGATCAGTTCACAATCACGGTAAGCGTGCAGAACACCTGCATCATTTACCCGCCGAACAATGAGTGCGACTAGGTTCACACCAGTGAGTCGTCACACGCATACCTGCGTGAGCAATTTTGACACTTGCCGGGTCGCTCATGGTTTCTCTTTGCGCCACCCTCAACCATCAACCGTTGAATTTCTGAGATGGCTGAAAACAATTCTTGTTTGGCATCAGGCGTCCAATCGATTTGGTGCAAGTTTTCCTTGCCATAGCGGAGGACTCCGTAAGGAGAACTTTTCTTCGTGCTCACCTCAACGAGGTGAAGATAGGCCAAAATTTGCATTCTGTGAGAGGCATGAGGTCGCTTTGGTACCTTTCCGGTCTTTTGCTCCACAGGAATGAATTCGCCATCAACAATTACAATCTGATCTGGACGGCCCCGGAGCCCGGTCACTGGATCGACGAGGAGATTGGTTGAGGTGTCATCGTCGGAGTAAGTCACCTCAGTATCGGCCTCCAAGTCCACATCCTTTCGTGCTAATTCCAATGCGTTTTCACTGAGCAAGACCCTTTGCAGTTGCCAAGAGGCCGCCAAGGTCCATCCCATGGCTGTCAGAAAGAGAATGAACGTAGCCTGAGCCCTGTTGTCCGCTCCAGCAAGGGCGATGGCATGAAGGCCAAGCACAATCGCTCCAAAGAAGAACGAAACTTCGGTGCGGCCCGCTTCGAACCAGCCACCAATGAAATTTGGTGGTTCGATGACCGGTTGGATTTCATCGTGGTCCAACAAAATACGGGATCTCGTTTGTGCAACCGTTTCATTCCAGCCAACCCACTTCCGCCATGGCAAGTATGTAGCGAAGAGTCCAGCAATCAGTAGCACCAGTGCCCAGAGCGCAAGGTAACGAGCCAGATCAAGCGGTGTTGTTACCACATCATCGATGTAGTTGAAAGCAATCCCGTCGATTACAAATGCCACGGTCACAGAGAACCACCATGTCCAGATAATCGTCGCCCTTCTCATGCTGGTTTTCATTTCCTTGAACGATTCCATCTGCTGATGGATTTCAGCGTGTTTTCGAATCCCGGCTTCAATGGCTTCGCCTTGGCCAGAATTTCCCTCTCGGGACAACGCCCAAGACATTGGGCAATATTCGTGGCGTTCGAGGTCGCTTGCGCTCAACTTCAACGCGGCGTCATTTTCGTCTCGCCAAAAGTCGTCATTATGCAAACGGGCTTTGTAGGTCCCGATTTTGGAGGCATTATTGACCAATGATTCCTCCCCCATGAGAGGGAGTTGAGCGTCTCATCCTTGAGTTCTTCCACGGCATAAGTCAACAAAATCTATCGAAATTGGGTTGTTCCTTTTTTGGATTCACTACGAAGCGGTTTAATATGGGGTTCAAGTCGGGCGATTGCTGAGGTCTTGCAATGTCCGAAGAAACTACTTTACTCGTCCCCTTTGAATCCTATGAGGAAAACGCAGTCAACATTGGTACTCAACAAAAGAGTGCAGATATGGCTCGCTTTATTGACACCGTCCGTGAAGATGGTCTTTACCTCCTCGATGTCAACATGACCGACTCCCGAATCCGCTCGATTGCGGAATTCCTCAATCGCTACGATTCCCCTCGCATCATGGTTGTCTCCGCACGACAGTACGGTCAACGTCCAGCTCGCAAGTTCGCAGAATCAATCGGTGCAAATGCAGCCGTCGGCCGCTTCATCCCTGGTTCCCTCACCAACCCAGTGCTCCGATCCTACGTCGAGCCTGACATCCTCTTCGTGACCGACCCAGCCGCTGATCAGCAAGCACTCCGTGAAGCTGTGAACTCTGGTTTGCCGATTGTGGGCATCGTCGATGCAAACAACAACCTTCGAAACGTCGATGTTGCGCTCCCTGCAAACAACAAGGGTCGCCGCTCACTGGCCTTGGTCTACTGGCTCTTGGCCCGTGAAGTGCTCAAGGTTCGTGGCGCCACCACCGACGAGGACTGGGCAGAAGCCCAAGATATCGAAGATTGGCAATCCACCTTCTGAGGCTATATTATTCGCTGCTCTTAGCAGACAAGAACGAACTGATTCCATCTGCGAATGCCTCAGGCGTTGGCGCACCGTGCATAACAGCTCTGATTTTCTTTGCACCCGGCAACCCCTTGGTGAACGCCACTGCATGTCGTTGCATCCATCGAGGTTGAAGGCCTGCTGTTTTGTGTGAGAATTCGATGTACT
>Ga0102854_1000525_pt1 | contig 12314 bp, 9 predicted proteins | sample Colrivmet1370A02_FD_84502 | JGI IMG/M metagenome (GOLD analysis project Ga0102854, IMG submission 84502) | Estuarine microbial communities from the Columbia River estuary - metaG 1370A-02 | ecosystem: Environmental > Aquatic > Marine > Intertidal zone > Estuary | place: USA: Columbia River... | reverse complement strand
GGGACCATCGAGGTGTACATCGAAGAAGTGGCTCTGATGATCTTCACGGTGTTCATGGGCATTTGGTCCCTCACATCACGGGGCTTTGGCTCGGAACTCAAATTGCTCAACACCGATAACGCACTTCCTTGGGGCCTCGCCTTTGGCTACGCATACGCTGGAAGCGTCGCCATGATCAGTTCAGTGGTTGAGGATTTCCAAACCGTCATGATGCTTGGACACGTCATTGCTTCATTGACTGGAATTATGATGCATCGCTCTGTCCTGAAGAACTTGCTTGTGCGCCATGATGAAACCATTGAAATCCAACGCTTGGTCAAGGATATTGAGCCCGCCACCGGCCCTGAGCAAGCCACGACGGCGAACGAAATCGAACCTTCACCAACACCGGCGAACCAAGAAGACTGGGATGGCGATTTGAACAAGGACTGGGATGCACCGAAGGACATTGGCCTCGAGGCAGAAGTTGAATGGGAAGATGTCATCACAATCGAGGATTAATCAGAAGGCTTGATGCCAGCCAGCAAGGTCACCACACGTATGGTGTCTTCCAGATCTTCACTGACCCTTGCGCCGAGGATGACTTGAGCATCTGCATCGAGTGCGTCTGTGAAAATATTCGCCACGGCATCCACTTGCCCAATCGTCATGCCGAGCCCGCCTTCAACCTGAATCAAACAGGCACTGGCACCGCCCACGTCCAAAGCAGACAGAGGAGCCATCATGGCCGACTGAAGAATCGACTCAGGATCATCAGGACGGCCCGACCCGACAAGCATGGTTGCTTCGCCTTCTTGGTCGACGATGGCTCGAAGGTCCATCAAGTCCAAATTAATCAAGCCCATTCGCATTAAAGTGCGAACAAGACCATCGACGAGATCTTCAATCCATTCGGCGCCCATTTGCCAATTTTGCCCCTGTTGCCTCGCTTGGCGGGCCAAACGATCAAGCGACAAGCGAACGGTGACATGCGCAACATGCTGGAGGCGCTCAAGACCAGATTCTGCAATTGCTGTGCGGGTTTCCTGTACTTCGAACGGCATGGCAGCCACGGCGAGCACGAGCGCACCTGATTGACGAGCCTGACGAGCAAATTCATGAGCAGCACCAGTGCCAGTCCCCCCGCCTAAACCAGTCAGCAAAATCACCAGTTCGACTGGTTCAAGAATTGTGTTTGCCAGCGCCGTATAGCCTCGCATGCGTTGTTCTGCGAGGGGAGGGAGTGCTGCACAACCCACCGAATCGAGTGTGTGACCAAGCCGGAGGACATGCGCACTTCCTGCGTCGACGAAACTTTCGTCATCGGCATCGATGAGCAGCACATCTGTCTCACTTGAGCATCGCACCTTTGCACCTTTGGCCCAAGCACAACCAAGTCCACCAACCCCTGCGATGAGGATTTGGTCTGCATCCATGACATGGCCTTCACACGATGCCAAATGAACTTTGGCGATGAGGTCGACGAAGTTCAAACATAGCGCAGGTAACGACGTCGAGCATCCCGAGCCCATGCATTATCTGGTTCGATGGCTAAAACTCGGTCGTAGTATTCGATGGCTGTTTCGAATTCAGAGAGATGCCGGCCGTAGAGATGACCGAGGTTTGACAGAACTGGAACGCATGATTCATCCGACTCAAGCATCGATAGCAGCAATCGTTCAGCAGCTCCGAGATCGTTTCGGAGCATCATCTCTTCTGCATTGTCAAGTTGTTCGAGTTGTTCAGTTGACAAATCGTATGTGTTCTCGAAATTCGTCGACATGGGCTCACTGGCCTTTACTCAGCGCACCCCCTCAAAGAACCCTTCTGCTTCTTGGTCGGGCTGGAAGACACCTTGTGGAACATGGAAAAATACGACGGCGGAAGCCCCCCTTGATAAACGAGTAATTTTTTCGACGAAAAACGGCACACTGCAAGGCACTGAGTCAAGGGTTCCACTGGTAATGTTTAAGGGGCCCACATGGGTCGGTTCAATCACTTGGGTGAGGCTATGCTAAGCGAGTCGATTTCTACACGGACCGGACTGGTTGCCGGGCTCATCCTTTTGTTGCTCCTGCCGGGGCTCGTTACCTCGTACCACACAGGCATCGGCGGCGAACAAAGCAACGCTGGTGAAACGATTGACGACGTGGCCAAAGAAGGGTGCTTGTGCCACAACGGAGCATCGGACAACTCAATCCAAGTCATTCTCGATGATGTCCCCTACGGATGGGTCGGTGGCGAAACATACACCATGACGCTCCAATTGATTGGCGGACCAACCGCCACCGGCACATACACCGCTGGCTTTGCAATGCGAGTTTCAACAGGTGTGCTCGGCGGCGAAGAAGTCCAGAACTGGGAAGAAGACCCGACATCCCTCACCCACACTGAAGCATCTTCTGCTGAGGTCGAACGCCATTGGGTGATCACCTGGCAAGCTCCAGCAACGGGCGAAGGCACCGTGAACTTCTGGATCACCGGCAACTCGGTCAACGGCGACCAACTCCCCGGTGTTGAAGACAAGTGGAATCAACTCCTCTTCGCCCTCCCTGAAGGCGATGACACAACCGATGCCCTAGGCACGAGAACCCTGTTCGCCGGTGACGGTAATGTCAGCCCTCCTGAACCGAGCCACCACGGCGTTGACCTCCACCACATGGGAGCGAAACTTCGAGCACACTGGCTTGGTTTGCTTGGATTCGGCGCCGTGATTGCGGTGATTGTCTTCGCAGGATTCCTCCTAAGGTACAGTTTCTCAACTTCCTACAAGGGCCGAAGCAACCAACTGAGGCTCCGGTACAAATTGATGCGCAGAGGTGACCAGTGATGGACGACACAATTTCCACCCTTCTCCGAGGCGTAGCAAAAGGCACAATCAGCGTCGACGATGCTCGAAAGGCGCTCGAAAACGCCTCGCTCACGGAAGAAGAAATGGAGTCTGCCATCGATCACGGCGTCTTCAACATCGCCGAACCGGGCACCATCGTCAGCGCTTCACTCGCACCATCTGGAGGCTCATACCTCACCATGCTGTTCTTTGTTTGGGGCATCTTCTGGTCGTGCTACTGGGTCTTTTCAATGATTTACGGGCTTGCTAAAGGTTGGGACCAACAGCAACTCGCCTACCATCTTGCGCTCATGCTCGTCACCTTGTGCATGATGGGCATGGTCTACCTCAAATTCGTCTTGCCTGACACCATCATCGTCAAGCACGCTCAGAACAAGTTTGTTCCCGAGCACACCAAAGATTGGAAGGAGTACAAGTGGTGATCCATCATGGCACGTGAATACGACCTCAAACCAGCACCAAGCGATGCAGCATCGGTGGCCGAAGCCAGCGGCTCGTACGTCAACCGACGTCAATTCCTACGGTATGGATTCAACACCGCAACGGGTGTCTTCGCTGCATCACTTGGCGTTCTTGGATTCGCAGCCATTCTTTTGCCACCAGGCGGCACCACTGGGGGCGACCTCGGCGTTGTGTTTTGGGCAAAGGGCCGAGAAGACGAAGCATGGTATGGTGGCAAGCATCTGCAACTCATGACCAAGACTGACTTCGTCGACGAAGCAGCAAAATCAAACACTGGAACCGCTGGCGCTTCCGGCATTTGGAACGGCGTCCCTGTGGTCGTAACGTATGTCAACCACTCCCAAAACAAGAGCACCCCTGAATCAAGCGGACTTGCTCGCTTCCAATTCATGGAAGGCGTGGATGAGACTGGAAAAACAATCGGTCACTTTGAGGATTTGAGCGACCAAGACCCTCGCATTTTCCCGTCTGAAGACCTTGTCATGATTTTTGGACGATGCACACACTTGTGCTGCATCCCCGGATGGCAACTTGTCTCGAACTCGTTCACTGAAGACTCATGGACACCCGGCGGCGGTGACGACGGTGGTACCAAACTGTTCTGCATCTGCCACTCTTCCCGTTTCGACCCAACAGCTCTGGAAATGAACACCAACCGAAACCGCTCAAATGGTGCCACATTCAGTTATGCTGGAATCCGCAAAGCAGGCGGTCCTGCACCAGTCGGCCTTCCGCTGATCCCAATACAACTCAACGGTGATGTCATCGAAGGCATCACTGACTACATTGACTGGTACACATACTGCGACTGAGGTGATACAATGACAACAATGTTCTGGATTCTTTGGTTCTTCATCGCCTTCGTCATCGTCCTTGTGGCGCTGACGCTCCGCAAGGAAAACGACGACCTACCCCGTCGTGAAATCCTCCGTGCGGTTGAATCAACTGGTAAGATGGGTTTTGCTGAACGGTTGTTCTTGTGGATTTTCTCTTGGCTTGACACCCGTTTCCGCCTCCAAGATTACTGGAACATGTCAAAAGGCGCCTACTACAACATGCACCGGCAAATGCCGTTGACACACGCTGAGAAATACAAGCTCCGAATCATTTGGTACTGGTACCCTCTGTACTGCCTCGGTGGCATCTCCTTCCTTTCGTTCATCATTTTGGTCATCACAGGAACAGTGCTTGGCATCTACTACGTCCCTGGTGGCGAAGGCGATCCATCGCCTGCATACGCAAGCATGCAATTCATCATGACCGAACTTCCGTTCGGCTACATCATTCGAGCGGTCCACCACTGGGCAACTCACTTCATGGTAGCAAGCGTGTTCTTACACATGTGCCGCGTCTACTTTACTGGCGCATACCGAAACCCTCGTGAACTCAACTGGCTCATCGGCGTTGCTTTGATGGCCCTCACCATTGTCTTTGGTTACTCAGGCTACCTTCTCCCATGGGATTCGCTGGCCTATGGTGCTGCTGTGATTGGAATCAACCTTGCGAATTCAAGCCCGCTTGTTGGAAAGTATGTCGCAACCTTGTTGTTCAGCGGCTCGTCCTTAACACCTCGAACCGTGACTCGAATGTACTTCATTCACGTCTTTATTCTCCCTGTGATTGTGACCACATTGATCATCATTCACTTGTTTATAGTATGGGTACAAGGCATTGCGGAGCCACATTGATCTTTGGAGGTATGAATTATGGGACTTATTGAGAACCTAGGACGTGTTGCATCTTCCTATATGGAAGAAAAAGAACAACTCCAGACTGCTGGAGAAAAGCGTGTTCGCACGCGAACGGGGCATGGCTTCTGGCCACAAGAAGTGCTCCGTGACTCGATCATCTTTGCATTCATGGGCGCTGTATTGCTCTTCTATGCATGGTTGATCCCACCACCACTTCACAGTGCTGCTGACCCCTACGCACAAGCTGGCTTCGTGTTCCCTGATTGGTACGTGTTGTTTTCCTATGGATACCTACGATGGGGCGAATACCTGCCTCAATTCACGGTACCAACCGGATTCATCGGTGAAATCGTCGGCCAACCTGTGTTCCCATGGAACGCTGCATGGTGGGGTGCTGCACTCACTGGCATCCCAGTCAGCATCCTCGCACTCCCTCCGTTCCTCGGTGGACGAGAAAAGCGACCAGTTGAAGACCCGTGGTTCGCCACTGCTGGTGCGGTCTATTTAGCCCACATTTGGTTCATCTCTGTGTTTTCGATCAATATCTTCCTTGAGTTATACGGTAAAAATAGATCCGACTTCTGTAAGTTAGACAGCCATGGTGATCTGTTATGTGGGACTCGAGCGCCTTGGCTAGCGGATGCCTTCAATTCGATCCCATGGATGATGACGGGCGTCTTGGCATGGATTTGTATCTATTTCATTGCACGAGCCTTGCTTGTCAAAGCGTGGGGCGCTGGATTCACGCCCGGCCACGCAAAGCAAATTCTGATTGGCTCCCTCCTCATTTCCACAGCAGGAACCGTTGCCACATGGGACACCTACGACGACGGATTCTGGGACCAAGGAGGTCTCTTGACCATCAAGGGACTTACACATGACCTGTACCCTGAACTCGAAGCCATGAGGGGACAACCAACTGATGTGCATGTTCACGATGTCAACGAATTTACCGACGAACGTGGATGGAGTGACGATGGAATCGTGCCGACCACCGCATGGTTGGATTGGAGCATCTACCAACCAGCTCGATACATCATCACTGATTTCACCGATGCGAACGGTCACCAAAACGCTGCACAGGGCATCAATGCGGCTGCCAATTCCACCTCCTTCAATGGAGGCGATGGTTGGATCACAACAGGAACCTTCACCATCACAGAGGACCAAAGCCACTTCCCAGGTGGTCACCATGAGAGCATCGAGACAATTACGACTGACCTTGCTTGTGAATACCGAGCCTCAGAGCGTAAGATCAACGACATCAACACTGTTACCATGATTGCGTCAACCATGACCCTGATGGACAGCAATGGCAAGACGGTCACCAGCTTCGACGATTGCGAAGGTGCAACGCTCGAACTCGCCGTTGGTGAATACACCTACGAATACACAGTGAGTGTGAACGGAGCGTTGGCCTACAACGACAGCATCATCACCGAGACTTCGTTTGCAATCGCAAGTTTCCAACCATTGCTCGTGTGGAGCGAAGACGCACCGACCGCTCTAGCCGGCCGCACTGTCGACCTCACCAACGGTAGCCAAATGGCACTCGGTGGAACGGCATACACCTCGATTGAGAACCCAACATATCACACCAATCCAAAAGCGCTCGATGCAAAGTTAACCTATGCAATGTTCATTCCATGCTTGACCTTTGGCGCCGTTGTGTTCGTGGTTCTGCGCTCCATGGCCCGTGGTTATGAATTCGAGATGAACAAGTGCTACGGCTGTGACCTGTGTGACGATGCATGCCCAGTTCGACTCTTCAACGGTGGCGATAAACTCAACATCATCTACAATTCTTGGAACAATGAGGACGATGGTGTCCCGCTGTATTCGTGTTTGACGTGCACAGCATGCACCAACGCATGCCCACAACTGGTCAACTACGACTCCTATGTCGACATCCGCCGATCACTGATCGTCGGTGGCCCACAAGCGGAAATCCCTCACACCGTCCTCCAGGCTGTGCTCTCTGCTGAAGCAGAAGAAGAAGCTGATGACGACTTCATCACAGTGCAAGACTACCCAATCACCTCAAACATCGGCTACTACCCTGGCTGTGTTGACTACCTCGACCAAGAGATGGTCTTCTCCCACGTCAATGAGGGCGAGATGAACCTTGGCGACGCAACAACCTCGGCATTCACCTTGTTTGACGACATGAACGTCGATGTCAACTACCTCGGTCGAGACTTCCTCAAGTGCTGTGGTCACGACCAGAAGTGGCAAGGCCTCGATGAAGTGTTTGAGAAACTCAAGGCCTACAACCAAAAGAAGATCGAACAATCTGGCATCGACACCCTCGTGTCTTCATGTGCAGAGTGTTTCCGAACCTTTGCCCGAGATTACGAACTTGAAGGTGTCAAGGTCATGCACACCACAGAATTCCTCGTTGAGAACGGCTTTGACATGAACCTCAAGGCAGAAGAAGAAACAACGGTCACCTATCACGACCCTTGCCGACTTGGACGTCAGATGGGCGTTTACGAAGAACCACGTGAACTCATTGCAGGCGTTGAAGGCGTCGAGATCGTCGAGATGGAACACAGTGGCGAAGACGCCATGTGCTGTGGTGTTTCCAGCATGATGTCATGCAACGAAAACGCCCGAGCCCTCCGTGTCACCCGTATGGAAGAAATTCGAGCCACTGGTGCCGACACCATGTTGACCTCTTGCCCGAAGTGTGTCTCTCACTTTGAGTGCTTGAAGTTCGAAGGTGATGAGCGCTACGCTGACATCGAAATCCTCGACGTCGTGTCCTTCCTTGCCCGCCAAGTCGAAGCAAAGAAGGCGAAGGCAGCAGCGGCAGTCCAACCAAGCACTGGCATTGAAGCCTGAAGTCCACAACAGCCCTCAATGAACCCCTCTGTGGGTCAAGAGAGCCCAACATCGCAAGATGTCAGTCGATACAACGTAAGAGCGAACTCCCGAGGCAATCGTATGAAGAAAATCGACATTAAGTGGAAAGCAGAACTGATGACCAGTCAGACGGGAAAGACGGCCATCGTCACGGGCTCGAACACAGGCATTGGCTACCACATGGCGTTGGCGTTGGCAGACAAGGGCGCACACGTGGTGCTTGCTTGCCGGAACCTCGACAAAGCTGGGAAGGCGAAAGACAAGATGATTGCAGCATCACCCGATGCGATGATCCAGATTGAGGAACTTGATTTGGCTAATTTGGCAAGCGTCGAAGCCTTTGCAACACGAATGGCAGCGAACCATGACAGCGTGGACATCCTCATCAACAATGCAGGGGTGATGATTCCGCCAAAGTCCACCACCACAGATGGCTTTGAATTACAAATTGGAACCAACCATTTCGGACACTTCGCCCTTACATCTCACCTGATGCCGCTTCTTTCCGCAGCAAAGCACCCGAGGGTGGTCACCCTTTCCAGCATCGCCCACTGGGCTGGACGAATTGACCTTGCGGACATCAATGGCGAGAAGAAAAAATATGACAAATGGGGCATGTACAGCCAAAGTAAACTGGCCAACCTTCTCTTTGCACTTGAACTCGATCGGCGCCTCAAAGCAGCAGGTTCACACATCGAATCATTTGGCAGCCACCCTGGTTATTCAAACACAGACCTTCAGAGGTATTCCCTTGCATGGCGCTGCTTGAACCCACTGTTTGGTATGAGGCCCGTCAAAGGTGCAGCGCCCACATTGTATGCAGCCACCCACCCTAATGCAACCCACCACAGGTATTGGGGTCCAATCGGACTCTTGGAAGCACGTGGATGGACCGGGAAAGCAAAAATTACACCTCATGCTGCAGATGAAGAAATGGCTCGTCAATTATGGGCACACACTGAGGAACTTACAGGAATCAAGTTCCAATTGTGATGAAAACGAGAATTAAACTTGATTAACATCAAACAGAAACGAGTTTCATGCGGTGGTCACTTGAGCACTTTGGGTTGGCTTTCGGCTCCACGAAGGAATACCTAAGAAAAAGCATCTATGAACTCAAGGTTGCCAAAGAAACCCCGGCGGGGTTGGTCGTGGATTCTGTTGAGGAATTGTTGAAAAATCATAAACTCAGTGGCACTGCCACCGAGGATACACTGTCGAACAAAATTGGTCACATCGTTCTATGGACACCGATCCCTCGGGTGGAGTGCATTCCACAAATCGTCGAAACCCTCAACAGAGCCATTTCGGACCCAGAAGTGGAGAAATCCTCGCAACCAGACAATTCTAAGTTTCATCTTACCACAAAATTATATGTAAAACCAAGAGGGATATTCCCACAGATTTTGTATGAAGACTCAAACGAACCTGTACCCTTAGAGTCGATTGCGTGGAACTTGAAAATTCTCTCGAAAACCGAGGGCTACAATGTCGAAACTCACATCGTTGGAAATGAACAAATCTCGCACAACGTCATGGGAATGGCAGAAGACATGGTGCTCGAAGTTCTGCCAATACCTTCAACCCTCGCTCGCTCCAAAAACCGCGCTATGGACGAGGTATTATCAAACATCATTCGCTTAAATCACCAGGTCTCTTGCCTCGCTGAAAAACAGGCGCCATCAATGATTATAGAGGATATTGTAAGCCTGGTTCAATATTACCTGTATGTGTACATGGACAACACCATCCCTGGTGTAACCACATTCACAGATAGCGAAGGAGAGGAATTGCAGGGGATTGCCCAATTATTAGGGAAGCCAATCGATGTCCTTGACGATCGATCGAATTCAATCGGACACGAAATTGCTGGAACTTCCATCCAGCGAATGGTGCGATGCCTCAATTCCGGTGAACGGGTAATTCAAGTAAATGGAGGGGATGTGCAAAATCTGGCATTCGAAATGGCAAAGCAGTGTGCGTTTCAGTTGTTGTGGCCGGATTCAAAACGGGCAACTCAATGCTATCATATCGATACCGAGGGTATGGTTAGGGAGATGCTGATCGAAGAGATTCATGGGACCGAAATCCAGCCTTGGAGCGGAGCAATCAGCTTACCCGATGAAGTGATCATCAATGTGAAAGCACGCCAATTACCCCTCAAAGTACCAAACAACGCTGAATTTTTGAAACGTGAAGCAAAAATCAAAGATCTGAAACCCTATGATTCATACCAATTTAACGAGCGTGTCGCCGCCTCGATGATTTATGACCAAGTAGCCCCGAATGAGGCAGTTGAACCTGAACAAAAAGTGATTATTATCGAGAGAAAAATCGATTATCTCCTCATCCACGAGGCATACCAGATGTTATCGGAAAGAGCCTTCAACGCAAATATTGCTGTGATTATCCACACAAAGTGGGTGGATGAGGACGTCATGCGGAATATGGCTCTTTTCAAGTACAAGCCAACACCAGATGCACACAGAAATGTCGTTATTGCATTAGCCGAAATGAGCAATCAATCAGAGTTTCGTAAGCATCGCGCCTATTTTGAAGAGATCGATGAAGTGGTGATGGCAAAACTCACGAATCTCATGAAACACATTCCACGTAAGATGGTCAAACGGCTCCTTGCTTCCACAATGGTTGAATTTGGGGCTCTTGACCTTGACTTTTTGAGAAATTGGGTTGCATCGATTTGCTCTGAACGAGATTATGACACCACTCATTTGCACCCAACCGTGAGTCGGGAAAAGGTCGATTTGCAAGAATTAGAAACAGAAACGGAACCGAATTCAGACTCGAAGGAAGAAGATGTTGAAGAGGTGATTCAAGCCCCCGAGGCACCCAAAATTGGAACTTCATGGAGCGACCTCAAAGGGATGGAATCATTTGTTAATTGGGCAAAAGGCAAAGGAAGATTGTTCACTCCTGAAGCCAAAGAATTCGGATTTACTCGATACCCGACCGGTGTCATTCTGACTGGCGTACCAGGGTGCGGCAAAACAATGGCTGCAAAGATCATCTCCCATGAATGGTCCATGAATTTCAAGCGAGTGACTATTGACATGGTGACGAGCAAATTTATGGGTGGAAACGAAGAAAAAATGAAAGAATTGCTTGAGGAACTGGAAGACCAGGCGCCAATTGTTTGCTTCGTTGACGAAGCCGAGAAGCTTTTCGCCCAAGTTCGAACGGGCGATTTGTACCAAAGTTCAGATGCTGCAAGAGATGCCACTGAAAGTTTGCTCCTGCAATTCATGGAAGAAAACGAATCTGGTGTCTTCTTTGTCTTTACCTCAAATGAGATCGAAAAACTGTCACCTGCCCTTCTTGACAGATTTGATGAACGGTTTTTCATTGATTTACCATCAGACAAAGCCCGAAGAGAAATGGTTCAATCAATGCTTGAAGAGCGAAAGAAGGTGGCAAATGAGTATGATTTATCGAGCCTTGCCAAAGCATCGGAAGGATTCACTGGAAGAGACATTCGTTCTGCAGTCGAAGAGGCGATGATGAATGCCTTCATGGAAAACAGGGAACTGTCCACCAAGGATTTGCTTAGCGTGTTTCAAAACTTAACACCAACATCTGTCACAGCAAGCACTCAAATCAATAAAATGCGTCAACTTGTTGTTGATGGAAAGGTACGTTCTGCGAACACCCATGAAGGGAAAGTGAAAGCTTCGTCCAGCTTTGATCCAAGCATTGGTTGATGATGGCTCGCCAATTATGGGCACACACTGAGGAACTTACAGGAATCAAGTTTCAACTGTAAGCAAGCACCCATCACTGGTCCCATACAGATTTGCTTTCGGTCTTGGCATTCTCCGACGCCGCAGGTGCAACATCCCAAACGCTCGCTGACCCAGAAGATGGGGTCAGCTTTGTCGGCTGTGGGGTTGTATCCCAAACTGTTGAGCCGGGAGGAGAGGATGGCGTGGCTGGGGAATCATTCGTGGGTGTTGAGATTTGAAACTGTTGCTTGTAAGTGGGAAGGCTGTTGTCGATTCCATGGCTTATGAGAAAGTCATCGATTTGAACGGTGTATGTGTCTGATGGACCATAGAGAAGGGACCATGTATGGGTGGTTCCATCATTGAAATTGAAGTCAATATAGCTGTTCATGGATTCTCCATCATCACTGCTTGGTTTTCGTCTTTTGACAAACCGGATGTCAGTAAGTTTTCCAAGTTCAACCCACGGTGTGGGACGTAGAAAGTACAACCTTCTCTTTTTCAAAACATCTGCCGAGGCATCAAGCACGTACTGCTGCCCACAGGAGAGAATAATCACCAAAGCGAATGAGATCCAAAAACCGACCCATGCTTCCGAAACTCCACCAAATAAGGAGAGACCGAGGCTTGCAATAACAACCGAGAGTACAAATTTACTCGCAGATATTCGTGTTGGACCTGGATTCAAACCTACAACAAGAAATTGCTCATCTGATTGTAGAGGTT
>Ga0102854_1000521_pt1 | contig 12412 bp, 13 predicted proteins | sample Colrivmet1370A02_FD_84502 | JGI IMG/M metagenome (GOLD analysis project Ga0102854, IMG submission 84502) | Estuarine microbial communities from the Columbia River estuary - metaG 1370A-02 | ecosystem: Environmental > Aquatic > Marine > Intertidal zone > Estuary | place: USA: Columbia River... | reverse complement strand
TTATTCCAGTGATTATTATTCCAGTGGTTATTATTCCAGTGATTATTATTCCAGTGATTATTATTCCAGTGGTTATTATTCCAGTGATTATTCCAATTGTTACCATTATTCCAATTATTGTTTCCGTAGTCATTTGCTAGCCTTTGTATATTTCTATTATTGAACGCATTTCTGTTATTTAATGTATTTCTATTATTTCTGTTATTTTGCATTTTATATATTATATAAACAAAATAGTTTTTAATTAATTGTTATTATAAAACTTTTTAATTTATTTTTATTTTTTGATCAATTTCAATAAATTAATTTATTGAAATCTATAACTTTTTTTTAAAAAGTTTAAGTAAAATATGCTTGGATTAGAAAAAGAATTTGAAAAAGTGTGTACAGACTTGAAGTTTTCTGAAAAACAAATACAAGAAATCAAAATTGAATTGTCACGTCGTAATGTATCACGTAGTTTAAAGGGAATGCCTTTAAATTTAATACGTAGCATGTCAAGACATGATATAAATTACATTCGTGATTATGGAGAATTAGACAACGAAAAAAATACATTATAAAAATATAATTTATTTGTTTATATAAAAATGGATAAAATAAATCAGCTACCTTGAACGAAGACGTCGTTAGACGGCAAGGTACCTCCCATTTTAATAACAGCCATGTTTTTTCTTTCTGGTTTTCATAAATTAATTAATTTTGATAAAACTGTAAACAATTTTAAAGGAAAAATTAGCTACGCTTTAAACATAAATCAAAATATAAATGAATATATATATAATTATATTATTTATGCAGTTATTGTATTAGAAATACTAGCACCAGTTATAATTGTATATTATCATACAACTGGTAAATTTAGGATTTTTTCAAATTATGCAGTATATGGATTAATCTTTTTTACTATTTTAGCAACATTATTGTATCATCCTTTGAATATAAATGATTATTATAAATCAATTCCATTTTGGGCGAATATTAGTTTGATTGGTGGTTTATTATTACTTTTTAAAAAAAGTAATATCAAAAACTAAGCTACGCTTTAAATGCTTAAAGTACTATCAAAAACTAAGCTACGCTTTAAATGCTTAAAGTATATTTTATCAAAAACTAAGCTACGCTTTAAATTTTTTACTTATACTTTAAAATAATTACTTTAAGTATTTAAAGCGTAGCTTAGTTTTTGATATTACTTTTTTTAAAAAGTAATTTTTAATTGTTCTTCTTCAGTAAGTTTTGTACCACCATTGTACGGATATGCCAATTTTTCACTTAATAAAATTTCAGATATACTTTTACGAGTAAGACTATTATAATCAATATATACATCAGCTAATAATCTACCATATTTATCAAAATTATAACATTTTACAAAAACTATACAAACTATTGATTTTAAATAATCTTTAATTTCTTTTTGTGTTTCCAATTTAGAATTTACATAATTTCCATAAATTTCTTCAACCATATCGCATACTCTTTTTTTAGCTTTTACACCTTTTTCTTTATTTTCAGGATTATGACTTTTTATTTCACATGTATCTATTCCATTTAATCTAACATCAAATTTAAAATATGTATCTTTAAATGCTGGCAATACAATTTTTACAGTATCGCCATCATATATATCTACTAATCTACCATATGTATTCGTACCATTCAATGAAAAATGAGGTGTTGATATATCATAGTTTTTAAATTGTTCAAATAATTCACTTTCCATAATATTGTTATATATTTTTTTTAATTACATAAACTTTTCTAATCTTTTTTTTCTCATCCATTCTATTGTATTTTCATTAATTGTATTTTCAGTTTTAGTTTCAGTTTCATTTTCAGTTTCATTTGTAATTACATTTTTATTTTCATTTGTCATTTTTAACCATGTTTCAGTTTTAATTTTCTTCCATGTTCCTATACATATACTTTGATCTTTTTTTGTTTTTTTACCCATGTGTGTTACATAATCTGCATTAGTAATTACGATATATTTTTCCCACGGTCCTGTTTTAAGACAAAGTGCATAAAATGTAGAAAGCATTTTCCATGTTATAACATTTGATTTTTTGCGTCCTATTTTACGATATTTTGCTTGTACAGCGATAAATTTATCAGATTTTGTTTGACAAATGATGTCAATGCCAAAATCTTGACGTTTCATTGATAATTTTTGTAATATTTCAGAAGGAACTTCAGATAATAACCATACATTTTGGAAATTGAATTTTTCATTAGTTTCGAGGTAAAGCTGACAAAGTAATTCAAAATGGTCACCTTTTACTTTTTTTGATTCTTTTAATCTCATTTCTACAAAATTATGAGCTGGGCGATCGTACCAACTTTCTACATCTTTCATTACTAAATCAAAAATACAATTGTGTTCATTTGCATCATACGATTTGATAATAGCTTTTTGAATAATTTTTTCGATAGTTGTATCAGCGTTAAAGGTATTCATTTACAATTTTTAATAAATTATTATTAAAAATTCAATTATTTATTATTCTTTATTATTCTTTATAATATTCTTTTGGCATATTAGTATTATTGGGCCATATTCCAGAACATTTTGGACATACTTCAATTTGTGGCTTATTATCAAACTGAATAATAACTATTTTATTAAAACGTTTTTTATTATTTGGAGTCCAACCATAAGCTCTAGCTGCAATAGAAATTTCTTCACTATTTAATTTTTTATATTCATCTAATTCAGATAAAACTTGATAAATGTCACCATTATCCAAGTTATAATCACAATAACGGCAATTCATTTAATGTTATTTAAAAATGTGTTTATTTTCAATTATTTATTACTAAATCAAAGATACAGTTGTGTAGTAAGTGGTTTAAGAATTTCAAAAGTTTTATCATATCCAATGTCTTCTAACTCTTCTGTAATCTTTTCTAATAGATATCCGTCTTTATATATCGTTTCTATTACTATAAAAGGTGGTAAAATAGAGTGTTCTTTAATTTCGGTATACACAATACCTGGTTCTAATATGTCCATTCTTAATGTTTCGAATACATTTTGTATGCAAAACTCCTTATCTATAAATAAATAAAAAGTCGTCGGCATTTTAATTAATGTAATCTCTTTTTTAAATTCAATTTTAAATTCAATTTTAGATTAAATTTTAGATTACATTAATTTTGTATTTACAATTGGATTGGTTATATACATAATTTTTTTCTTTTAATATTATATGGAAGACTTACCACCAGAGTTAGTATTACAGATAATATTAAATTCATCTTCTTTGAAAGATTATAAAAATATATGCAAAATATCTTCATATGTTGATAAAATATGTAAACGAAATATTGATTATATTTCAAGAAAACTTTTATATAAATTATACAAATATAAAAATGTTCAACGACCAAATTACTTGGTAAATTTTATATATAATAATGATAAAATTGACATAAAGAAATATAACTTTTTAATCATATTGCTTGATTTTCATCTTAAAGATATGTTAGAAAATGGATTAAAAGCTATATATATAAACGAAGACGAAGTATCTTATATAAATGATACAAAATACACAAATAGTTATGTTTACTTTATCACTGATAAAGGTGGGGAACCTTTCTGGAAAAAATTGAAATCTTCTATCAATGAAGAAAGGCTTAAAACGCAGATTAAAAAAGTAAGATATGAAATAATTGACACTAAACGAAGTTTGCAAATGAAAAAATACAATCAGTTAGGACTTTTACTGACATTATAGGTGAACAAAGAAGATCAAATGGGCATTTCAATTACATTAATTTTATATTTACAATTGGATTGGTTATTTAATTCTGTCGCTTTGTTATTATACGCTTTAGCTGCATCTAATTCATTTTCAAAAAATCCTAAATGAAGTTGTTTTTTATTATAAACGAGTAATGCTTTCCATTTATTTATCGATTTAACAAATGTTACACCATGGTATTTACTTGATTTTTTTGTTATTTTATTTTCTTGAATTTCTTCATATATATTTTTAGCAATACATATATAATCTGGATCATAAATTTCATTTAAAACATAATTTGTATTATATTCTTGATTAAAATAAAGTGCTTGTTGGTTATATAATTTTGCACATTCTATTTCTCTCTTGTTATTTCCTAACGCATAAGTTTTTCCTTTGTATTTAATACTTACAACATAATAATTTCTATAAGAATCATAACTTACACCACTGTAAAGAGAAGTTTTTAAATCTAAAATATTTTGTTTACTTTCATTTGGTATATCTCTAGGAATCGCTTGGTAATCTTGGATTTCATTCAATATGTAACTTGTTTTATATTGGTTGTTTAAATAAAGCGCGTAGTCATTGTATGTTTTAGCTCCTTCTAATTCTGTATCGAAATATCCTAAAAAGTAATTTTTATAACCAAATTTCAATTCAGCTTTCCATTTTTCTTTTTCTTTACACAAAGATACACCTTTATAATTACCTGTTCTATTCGTTGATTGCTGTCTAGTTAATTTAAACATGTTTGTTTCCTTGATTTGTTCTTTCGGTTGTTCATTTGTTTCAGAATTACATACATCTTTACCTATATTTTTCATATAATTAATTATATCTTGCGTCGACATAAAATCAAATGTATTTAAAAATTGATTTGTAACATGTAAAACGTGTAATGCATAATTTATCTCGTTATTATCAAAAAAGAACCACTCTCTACGTCCAGGAATATTAAATGGTTGAAGTATTTTTTGTACAATACTTTCAAGCATTTCACAATCATATGTTTCTATTTCGTTATAAATTTGTAATGTTGCTTCACTTGATCCAGTATTTAAATTACGTAAACGTTTTTCTACATTATGTGACATGCCAATTTTATAATGTCCTGGTTTAGATCTTTCTTTAATTATATATACAAATCCTTTACGTCTTGCTGAAAATCCATGTGTACTAGGTTTATTTTCATAAAATTCTAATTTTTTAGTCTTTTCTTCTAATTGTTCAGTTTTTTCTTCTATTAAATTCTTTTGTTCTTCTAGTATAGTCCTTTGTTCTCTTAATTGTTCTTTTACTAATTCATTATAAACCATTTCTAATTTAACGTAATAATCATGTATCCTGTCTGCATTATCAGTGTTACTTTTTAAACATAATTTTTTAAATGTATTTATATTCAACATTATAGTTTCTAAATTTTGACCACCATGAACTCGCTCATCCGAACGGATGAGCGAGATTTTATAATCTCTATTTTCAGTAAAATGTTGTTTTAGTAATCTTTTTCCATTTGCTTTATTTGAAAATCCTATAAATTTCCATACAGTTTCCAAGTTTACAACAAAATCATCAACTGGATGATAATTTAAATAAAGAAACAAGTTGGCTACATATAACTTTTGCTCTTCTTCAGAGAAATGGTCTTTTAATTTATTTATTAATTTAGTTTTATCATATATTCCAATAGAACTAGTTTGTATAAGAGTTTTTATGTCAACGGGTGTTTTTACCGTGTCCATTTTTTGTTTTTTATATTTATATATTCTTTTATCTTTAAATAATTTTAATTAATTGAACGAATTGAAATTAATTAATTAAAATATATTTGACTATCTGTCGTCACGCGTATCAATGTACGTAGTAACAAATCTCTTAAATATTTGCAAAACGACTCTTTTATCGTTTATTTTTTATATATTTTATCATAATATTTGTTAATAGATTGTTCAAAATTCAAGCTTTCTCCAAAGTGGAAAGCTTCTGGTCTTTTACTTAATGCGAGTTTACATGCTTTTTCTGGAGTCATTTTGTACTTTAACATCAAGAATCCTACCAAAGCACAAATCGATCTCTGTCTACCAGCGTAACAATGTATAAAGACATTTCCTTTTTGTACATTGCTATGCTTATGAATGAATTCTGCTGCACTTGGCATAAATTCCAACATAAGATCAAAGTCTTTTTGTCTAAGAGAGTCATCTACTGGAATTCTCATATATTCGATATCTTTATTATTATGAAAATAATTTGGAATATCTTTTGAACAATTAAGAACTGCGGTGATCTTGTTTTCTTTAAAAAAGTCTTTATCTTTTGCTGCTTGATAATTTCCTAAATAGATTCTATTCATTATTTTATTATATTTTGTTAAAGGTTTATCTTCATTTTTTACAACTAAACCTCTTTTAAGTGGGCTATGTTTATAAATATAATCTGCCAATGGTACTTTAGGATTTGTTTTTCTTTTCCTATTTGATTTATTATTCATCTATGTATATAGCATATAAAATAAACTTTTTAAAAAGTTTATTATTTTTTGATAAAACTTTTTTTTAAAAAGTTTATTTTTATTTTATTAACGTATAATATAAAATGTCACTAGTAAATAAAACTTTTCTAGGATCCAATTTTCAACGAGATTCCAAACAAAATTGGATTAAAATTGATAGAGTTGTATTAGGTGAAAATTATGGATTATCTACTATAGAATCATTTAATATAGGAAATATTTTAGATAATATAAGTAATTCTGGTGTTGGTGCTGTAGTTGTTTACAATTGGACTAAAGGTATAGCTTTTATAAAATCTGATTTTAATTTATCTTCAAGTTCAGATTCTGCTGTAAACTCGGAATATACAACATTTATACTTGAATCAAAAATTTCACAAAACAATATTAATTTTTTAAATATACCAGTCGCGACTCCTGTAGTTCCTGTTGCTACTCCTGTAGTTCCTGTAGCTACACCAATAAAAACTAATACAATTTTAGCACCTTATTGTTATAGTTGGTCAAGGTGGCATAGAAGTTCTTATAAAATTCCAACTCTTGTAGATGGATTTAAAACAATTGGTATGAAAGCAGCTACATTTGCATTTGTTACAAGTGATGGTGGTAATAACTTATCTGCTGCCGTTCAAGAAAATATAGAAGATATAACAGAATATGTTAAACTTGGTGGACATATGATTATTTCTTGTGGCGGTGCAAGTTCTCCTTGGATTGAAGCAACAATGAGTGTTGAAAGAATGGTTACTGTTCTTACAGAATTATTTACTAAAACTGGAGCTAAAGGAATAGATTTAGATGTAGAAGGAGCTGCTTTACATAACACTGAACATATTGATAAACTTAATAAAGCCGTTTCGCAACTTCAAAAAAAATTAGGATTATACGTATCTTATACTATTCCTGTAAGTGATCCAAAATGGGAATCTATTAGTGATTTATCTCAAGCATTACTTAATAATGCTATTAAAAATGGCGTTAATATTAATGTTGTAAATATGATGTTAATGGACTTGTACGGGGATTATACTAAGAGACCAAGATGGGGTAATCTTGCTATTCAAATTGCAGAAAATGCAAAAAAAACTCTTATGAAAATATTTCCTAATAAAAATGAAACAAGTATCTACAGAATGTTAGGATTATGTCCAATGATAGGAGTCCAAGATGACAATAGTATATTTGACGTCGAAGATGCTAAAATTTTGGCAAGATATGCAAAAGAAAAAAACGTTGGTTTATATACATTTTGGGCTATGCAAAGAGATCAAGTTGGAAATGTTGATTTAAATTTACATTCAAAAGTCAACAAAGTAGATTTTGAATTTTATAATTCTATAAAAAATATATTATACTCTACACCTGTAGCTACTCCAAAACCCCCTGTAGCTACTCCAGTAGTTCCCGTGGCTACTCCAAAACCTCCTGTCGCTACTCCAAAACCTCCTGTCACTAATTTAGTTGGACAAGTCATTTTAGGAAATACTATTTTGCAAGACAATAAACCAGAATGGGTTAAAATAGACAATGTTACAGTTGGTGATACTTTTAATTATACGAGTTATAAATCATCAGATGTAGGTAAATTATTAGATACAGTAATGTTGGATTCTAAAGTACAAGTATTATTATACAAATGGGATACTGGTGAAGCTTATAGTAAAACTGGTTACAATTTTACAAATGGAAATGATACTAAATTAAATCCTGGATATACATCATTTATAAAAAAAGTGAAAAGTACATCTGCACCTGCACCTACTCCTGTAAATTCTCTATTTGTATCATGGAATGGAGCTAATTTTATGTGTAATAATCAAATTTTTGTACCAGTTGGAGTAAATTGTTTTGGGCTTGGTTTATGTCAAGAATATATGAATTATTTTTCTCATAAACAAATTACTGAAATATTTGACAGTGTTAAAAAATTATCTGGTACTTGTATTAGATCTCATACACTTGGATTTTCAGCTTCTAGTGAGCACAGTTTATTAGATTACAACTTGAATTTTAGGGAAGCTGCATGGGACCCTATTGATTTTTCATTAAGTGAAGCTAAAAGAACTGGTATAAAAGTAATACCAATTTTCAGTGATCCTTACGAATATTATCATGGGAGTTACAATGCATTATGTACTAATGGTGTACCTAAAGAACAATTTTTTACACATCCTACACCACGTGCAAATTTTAAAAAGTTTATATCAGAATGGTTAAATCACGTTAATAAATATACAGGAATAGCTAATAAAAATTGTCCAGATATTTTTTTGTTAGAACTAGGAAATGAACTAGGTCAAGACAGAAAATCAGCTGGATCAATAGCTATACCTACAAAAGAGTGGTTAATTGACATTTCAAATCATATAAAAAATATTGCTCCAAATATTTTAACATTATGTCCAACTGACGAAACTCTAGGTCAAAGTGACGAATTTTCTATTAAAAATTTAGATGTATATTCAGCACATTTTTATTGGAATGATTTTAATAGAATGACATATGGATATAACAATGCTAAAAAAGTAAATAAACCATATATTATTGGTGAATATAGTTCACAATTTAATCAAGATTGGTTTAATCATATTGAAAAATTAGGAGTACATGGAAGTTTTAGCTGGAGTTTGTACCCGAGACATCACGATGGAAATCGATTGGTACACGGTGACGGATTTGATTTTTGGTACGATAACAAAACTCCTGAAAATACACGTCAATTACTACTTATGGCTAATCACTTTAGAAAACTTCGAAATTTACCATCTATTAACCAATTACTTTTTTAAAAAAAAGTAACCAAAAAACTACTTTTTTAAGAAAAAAGTAACCAAAAAAATAATAAAAGATTTAAAGTTTGTTTATTTATAATAATAAAAGGTAATTATTATAAAAAGTTTATTATTTTTTTGGTTACTTTTTTCTTAAAAAAGTAGTTTTTTCTTAAAAAAGTTTAAGTTTATCGTCTACCCTTGAAAATATTATGTTGCCAATCATTATGCCATCCTGGATCGTAATTTCCCTTGTTATAATCACCACCAACCGTCCACATATGTCCGTCGTTACGAATAAGAATACCTGATCCATCAGCTCTATTCTTACCTGATTTGTCAAGTTTGTTAATGGCGAAATGATTAGCATCACGCATACCAATTATCCATTCCTGACCATTAGGGTGACGCATGATGATATTTCCATTCACAACGAGATCATTGCTAGAAAAAAATATGTAATATATAATTACAATAAACACTAAAAATCCAATAGCTCCAATTATTATTAACTGCTGTTGATCCATTTTTTTTATATTATACTAATAAAAAAAATTTACAAAATATTTGGCTTTATTATTATTTAAATTATAAATTATTTGTTTTTGATGGAAAATGGGAAATAAGTTTAAAAATAAAAAATATTATTATTCTAAATATTAATAAATGGGAGAAAAAATAAGAGTCTTATTTCGTGGATGGTTTTTTATTCCCCATAGTTAAATAATTTTGTTTAAAGATAAAAATTTATATATTAGAATGGCAATACATAAATTTATAGATATAATAGAAATATTTAAATCTAAAAAATGCGAATTACTTACATTAGAAAAAGACTATGTACCATTAATGACTTTAGATTATAGATGCGAATGTGGAAATATTGGTAAAGTTAAATTGAAAAATTTTAAATTACGGACAAATGGTTGTAAAAAATGTTTTAATAAAAATAATAATGAAGAATATATAAAAATATGCGAAAAAAATGGATGTGAATTCATTGATAAATACCCAGAAAAAACATCAGTCAAGATTAAATTTAAATGTAAATGTGGTGAAATACAAATTAAAAAAATAACACAATTTAAAAATTTCACAATGTGTACAAAATGCAGTTATAAAATAAGAAGTGTAAATAGAAGACATACAATTGAATATATAAAAAAAGAATTTGAAAATAAAAATTGTAAATTATTAAGTACTGAATATACAAATGCATTTCAAAGATTAGATTATATTTGCTCTTGTAATAATAAAGCTACAATAAGATATAATGATTTACAAAATGGTTATAAATGTAGGAAATGTAAATTAGAAAGAACTATAGCTACAAATATTGAAAAATATGGCTGTGGAAATCCTATGCAAAATTTAGAAATATTTAATAAAAGTAATAATAATGCTAAAAAATGGAAAATTTATAAATTTAATAATGGTAAAGAAGTAAAAGTACAAGGTTATGAAAATCTAGCTTTATCATTATTAGAAAATAAATATGAAATTAACCAAGATGATATTATTACACAATTTGATAATGAAATTTATTATACATTTATTAAAAAATATCATAAATATTTTCCTGATATTTATATAAAATCATTGAATAAAATTATTGAAGTTAAAAGTGATTATGTATATAAAAAGGAATTGCAAAAAAATATAATGAAAAAGAAAGCATGTTTATATTTAGGTTATAAATTTGAATTTTGGATTTTTGATGGAAAACATAATTTAACAATTATTTGAGTTTAAAAATAAAAAATATTATTATTATAAATATTAATAAATGGAAAGTAAAGGAGAAAAAATAAGAGTTTTGTTCCGCGGATGGTTTGAAATCCCACACAGTTACGCTCTTTGTAATTGTTTTCAAATTATTCATTTGTTTAAAAATCATTCAGATAAAATAGATTTCTATATTGAAGAAATGCCATATTTTAGACCTGAATGGAATTCTTCACGAAAGCTTGTATATAAAAAGGAATATAATGACATTATTAAAAATTTTAAAAAATGGAATGGTGAAGAAATCGATGTTATTTATAGTATAACTTATCCTTATAACATGGATATGACAGTTATAAATGGAAAGAAAATTCCAAAATGTGTTTTTTACACATCAGAATTTTCGACATTGGATCCTAATTTTTTTTCAAATGATACTCTTTTAAATACTGATTTTCTTATAAATGAATATGTAAGAAAGGAGAAAAAATTATACATGACATCACCAAGTGTATGGTCATCAATGGGTATGAAAAAATACAATTTAGAGGATGAGAAAAATAGGATTATTACACATGGTGTTGATGAAACTGTTTTTTATAAGAATGATTCTTCCAGAGAAAGTATCCGTAATTTTTATAAAGTAAAACACGATGAAATTTTGTTGATGAATATTGGTGCAATGACACAAAACAAGGGAATGTTTTTAATTTTACAAGCATTGAATATTTTAGTAAATCATTTGGGTAAAAAGCATTATAAATTACTATTAAAGGGAACAGGTGATTTATATCAATCAAAGTCATTTTTAGAGATATATTTTGCAGAATTAAAAAAGGCGGGTGTTTTAGATGATGAAAAAATGGATAATTTGTTAACTAATCATATTATTTTTACTGACAAGACACTTTCCTATGAAAAGATAAATGATTTATTTAATGCGGCTGATTTATATTTATCACCTTATATAGCTGAAGGTTTTAATTTGACAAGTTTAGAAGCATTATCTGCGGGAACACCTGTTGTAGTTCCAATTACAGGAAGTACAAAAGAATATATGAATGATATATTTATGAATGGTGGTGAAAAGTTTATTTATTACATCAATTCAAAAGTTATAGACACAGGAAATGGTAGAAAACAAAACGACATTCAATTAATGGATCTTTTAAATGTCATTGTGAATAATGAAAATGATATAAGGGATTGGTCATTTAAGAAGGATGATTATAAAATTATGAAAAAATACATAACAGAATATTATAGTTGGAATCATGTTTCTGATTTGTTGTATGATTATTTAAAAATGATAGTTGAAAAAGATAAATAAAATGTAATTTAAAAAACTTTTTTTAGAAAACTTTTTTTAAATGTATTTAATAATGAACCCTATTTTATTAATAATATTAATTATAGGAATCGCTTTAGTTTCATCTGCATTTGTACGGTCTCAAAATAAATGTCCTACGCCTAAAATAATTTATAGATACATTCCTAGAAATGAATTAGACGTACAATTTGGAGAAGATAATAGTCCAAGTGAAGTATATAAAGACATGTTTTTAAAAAGTAATCCATGGATAGGAGGTTATAATCTAGGCGATAAGGCAACTGTTTTAGAAGAATTAAAAAGTAAAAAATTACCTGTA
>Ga0102854_1000517_pt1 | contig 12439 bp, 12 predicted proteins | sample Colrivmet1370A02_FD_84502 | JGI IMG/M metagenome (GOLD analysis project Ga0102854, IMG submission 84502) | Estuarine microbial communities from the Columbia River estuary - metaG 1370A-02 | ecosystem: Environmental > Aquatic > Marine > Intertidal zone > Estuary | place: USA: Columbia River... | reverse complement strand
TAGTTATTAATTCTGCCTTCATATTATTTTATATTAACCGAAAAGGCTTGTTTATTTTCAATAAAACCAACCAAACGGTCTTCTATTGCAACTGGACCGACACCTGCTGGTGTTCCTGTGAAAATCACATCTCCAATTTTTAGAGTAAAATATTGTGAGCAATATGAAATAAGTTCATCAATTTTCCAAAGCATATATGCTGTTGTAGTTTCTTGAACTGTTATACCATTTTTATCTAGTCGAAATGACAATTTGTCTAAGGATTTAAAGGTCTCTTTATCAAACCAATCTCCTATTAAAGAAGAGCCGTCAAATGCTTTAGCTTTTTCCCAAGGAAGTCCCTTTTGCTTTAATTCGTCTTGAACAGTTCTTGCGGTAAAATCAATTCCCAAACCAATTTGAGAATAATATTTAGAAGCAAAATGAGGAGCTATATGTTTTCCTAACTTTTCAATACGAACCAAAATCTCAACTTCATAGTGAATATCATTGCTAAAATGTGGAATAAAAAAAGGTTGGTTTTTCTGAAGTATAGTTGTATCGGGTTTTAAAAACAAGACTGGATTCTCTGGTTTTTCATTTCCTAACTCTTCTATGTGAGCTGCATAATTTCTCCCAATACAAATAATTTTCACTTGCTTATTCTTTAGTATTCATTGCTTGTAATCTGATTTCTGTCAAAACCTTTTTAGTATAGCGAGGAAAATCAGCATTTAAAACCCATCCGAAATACCCTGGCTCTGACGCAAGAATGTCTATTACCTTTTTACCCCTATGTTTTCCAAATCCAAAACAAGGTTCCCCTGTTTTATCATAAACAACGAAACCAGCAAAGTCAGCCGTTTTTCTGCGGGTACTAAATTCATTTAAAAAATCAATGTTAGGCTCTAAATTTTTATAGCGGTCAAGTTGAGCGATAAGAACATCGTGTGTCGCTTTTGTATCAGCATGAGCAGAATGAGCATCTGTAAGATCTTCGTTGCAATAAAAACGAAGGGCTGCAGTGAGGGTGCGTTGTTCCATTTTATGAAATATCGTTTGAACATCAACCGTTTTAATATTCTTGAAATCGAATTTTACTTCAGCCCTGAGCAACTCCTCTACAAGCAAAGGAATATCAAAACGATCTGAATTATATCCAGCAAGATCACATCCTTTTAAAAAGCTATATATTTCATTTGAACGTTCTTTAAAAGTAGCTTCATTGGCAACCATTTCATTGGTAATTCCATGAACAGCTGTTACTTCTGGTGGAATTGATTGCTCAGGATTGATACGCCACTCTTTCTTGTCTTGAGTACCGTCTGGGTGTAATTTCAAAATAGCAATTTCTACAATTCTATCCTTTGAAATATCAGTACCTGTAGTTTCTAGATCAAAAAAACAAAGTGGAATAGAGAGTTGAAGTTTCATATGATGTTTAGGTTTTAATGAGGAAGGTTTTCTTCCCAATTTTCAAGATATTCTGCAACACGTTTTACGAAAAGGGCACCAGCTGCTCCATTTATAATTCTGTGATCAAAACTATGAGATAAAATTACTTTATGCCTAATACCAATAAAATCGCCTTCAGGAGTTTCAATTACAGCAGGCATTTTGCGTATAGCTCCAATTGCTAGAATACCAACTTGAGGTTGATTTATAATTGGTGTACCCATAATAGAACCAAAATTTCCAATATTGGTAAATGTATAAGTTCCGTCTTGAACCTCGTCGGGTTTTAAAGCATTATTCCTAGATCTTTTTGCTAAGTCGTTAACAGCTTTGGCTAAGCCAACTAAGTTAAAATGATCTGCATTTTTAATTACGGGTACAATTAAATTTCCATCAGAAAGTGCAGTTGCCATTCCAAGATTGATAGCCTGTTTAATAATGATTTTTTCTCCTTGAATACTACTATTTAATTCAGGATAATCACGAAGTGCTTTAATAATTGCTGTCATGAATAAGGGGGTAAACGTAAGTTTCTCATTTTCACGTTTTTGAAAAGCATTTTTAGCTTCTTCTCTCCAATTCCATAAATTGGTAACATCAACTTCTATAAATGATTGAACATGAGCTGCAGTTTGTATACTTGACTTCATGTGATTTGAAATCAGTTTTTCCATTCGAGTCATTTCAAGAATCTGATCATTTCCTGTCAAACTAATCCCTTTTTTACCAACAGCTGTTTCATCTGCTTTAGTTTTTGAAATAATGGTTTGGGTCGACTTTTCATTTATTAATATTTCAGCTGAAGAACGATTTTTAATAAATGTTAAAATATCTTTTTTAGTAACTCTCTGGTCTTTACCAGTTCCTATTATAGTTTGAAGAATCTCATGGGAAATTCCTTCTTCTTGTGCAATATTTCTAACTAAAGGAGAATAAAATTTTGAAGATTCTTTTGTGATTATTTGAACCGTTTCTTGTGCCATTTTAATTTCATCTAAAAGAACTTCTGTAAATTCTTCCTCTAAAGGAACTAATTCTTCTTCCTTTGCATTTTCCTTAATATCTGGTACTTTATCTTCGAGTAATTCCAAGGAGGAATAGGAAGAATGCTGCACTGATTCACCTTCAGTTTCAATAACTGCCAATACATCACCGACGGCAACTACCGCATTTTCTTCAAATCGTTTTTCAAGTAATATACCAGATACTTCAGCAGAAACATCTGTATCGACTTTATCAGTTGCAATTTCGACAACAGGATCATCTAAAGAAATAGAATCGCCTATTCCCTTAAGCCATTTAGTTACAGTAGCTTCGGCAACGCTTTCACCCATTTTAGGTAATTTTAAAAAATATTGTGCCATGTATTATATTATTTTGCAAAAGTATCAAATTTTGACATTGCGCGAAGCTTTTAACTAATTCTTCTATGTGTAAAAAATGAATTTAACTTTTAGAAATTGAGGCTTCAAAGGGAATTCTTGCTAAAATACTTCTCCCCAATGTAACCTCATCTGTATATTCTAATTCATCTCCAACAGGAATTCCTCTTGCTATAGTCGATGTTTTTACTGAATATTGACTTAATAGTTTATAAATATAAAAGTTAGTAGTGTCTGCTTCCATAGTCGCACTTAATGCAAAAATAAGCTCATTAACTTCTTCATTTTTAACTTTTTCTATTAAAGAGTCAATTGTTAAATCTTTTGGTCCTACCCCATCCATCGGAGATATTATTCCTCCCAGAACATGGTATAATCCATTATACTGTCCTGTATTTTCAATGGCCATAACATCGCGAATATCTTCTACAACGCATAATAATCTTTTATTCCGTTTCAAACTTGCGCATATTTCACATAAAGGCGCGTCCGACAAATTATGACATCTTTCACAAAAAATAACACCTTCACGAAATGATGATATAGCTGAAGTCAGCATAAGTGTATGATCAACAGGCTGTTTAAGTAAATGAAGTGCTAATCTCAAAGCTGTACGTTTACCAATTCCTGGAAGTTGTGCAATTTCTTGCACAGCATTTTCAAGCAGTTTTGAAGAAAAATCCATAAGCTAATTTACGAAAATATGAGATGTATCTAATTTGTATCTTTAACAACTTAATTTTTTTTTAAATGATATCACCTTTTTTTATTCTATGCCTTATCGTAGGTTATTTTTTGGTATTAGTTGGAATTGCTTATGTTACAGGAAAAGATGATTCAAATGAAAGTTTTTTTAAAGCTAATCGAAATTCACCATGGTATTTAGTTGCTTTTGGAATGGTAGGGGCTTCCCTCTCCGGAGTCACTTTTATTTCTGTTCCAGGCTGGGTACAAGAATCTCAATTTACTTATTTTCAGGTAGTTATGGGTTATTTAGTGGGCTATTTTGTCGTCGCTTATGTTCTATTGCCCGTATATTATAAAAATAATGTTACTTCAATTTACGAATATTTAAACAGCAGGTTGGGACAAAATAGTCATAAAGCTGGTGCTTTTTTTTTCTTTGTATCTAGAGTTTTAGGAGCGGCTTTTCGATTGTTTTTAGTGGCAATTGTATTGCAACAATTTATTTTTGACGCTTGGAGTATTCCTTTTGAAATTACAGTTATTTTATCCATAGTTTTAATATGGGTTTACACTCAAAGAGGAGGAATTAAAACCATTGTATTAACAGACACTCTTCAAACAATGCTAATGATAATTTCTGTGATTTTATCTATTGCATATATTAACCAGGCATTGGACTGGTCGTTTATAGAATTTTTTAAATCCTCCGAACTCTCACGATACAATAAAGTTTTTGTCACCGACTCTCTACTTAGTAGAAATCATTTTCTTAAATCTTTTATTGGCGGTGCCTTTGTGACAATATGCATGACAGGACTGGATCAAGATATGATGCAAAAAAACTTAAGCTGTAGATCCTTAAAAGATGCACAGAAAAACATGATCGTTTTTAGTTTTGTTTTGGTAATTGTAACTGGTCTTTTTATGTTATTGGGTGCATTACTTTTTATATATGCAGAAAGCAAAGGAATATCTATTCCATTAATGGATGGAAGTCAAAAAACAGACCTTCTATTTCCTGAAATAGCCTTAAATGGTCCCTTAGGAATTGCCGTTGCCGTTACCTTTATACTTGGACTGATTGCCGCTGCTTACAGCAGTGCTGACAGTGCACTAACTTCACTTACAACCTCTTTTTGTATAGACTTTCTTAATATTAAAAAATATGATGAAAGAAAACAAAAAATTCTTCGAAAAAAAACACATTTATTTATGAGTGTCTTACTCATTTTCGTGGTCATACTTTTTAAGCATATTCTTGACCGCAATGTAATTGATGGATTATTAACCGTAGCTGGTTATACTTATGGACCACTACTGGGTTTATTCGCGTTTGGAATATTTACTTCTTATGAGATTAATGACAAAAAAGTCTGGTGGGTGATTTTAGGTTCTTTAACGCTAATTAGTGTTTTAGGAAATATAGATGCTGAAAGTCTTGGCGGTTATGAATTAGGATATGAATTACTCCCTTTAAATGGATTTTTTACATTCTTTGGTCTTGTACTGATTCGAAGAAAGTAATACTAACGTACATGCATTTTCCCAAATAATACCTTTTTCATTTAATAACTTAACTAACTTAGGATTCTCAGTACCAGGATTAAAAAGCACCCGTTTAGGGTTGATTTTTAAAATAAAATCAAAATAAGGTTCTTGTTTAGAAGCACCTATGTATAATGTAATGGTATGAATATTTACTTGAGCAATAAAGGGAGATACTATTGATAAGTTAGCAACTAATCCAGGTCTTATACCCATGGGAACTACTTCAATTTCGTGTTTAAGAAGTAAGTGAATAGCCTTGTGAGCATAGCGCTCAGGGTTTATACTAGCTCCTATGAGAAGGGTTTTGAATTTTACCATTGAATCATGATACTACCCCATGTAAATCCACTTCCAAAAGCTGCTAAAACGACTTTAGTACCCGGGACAATTTTACCTTCTTCCCAAGCTTCAGTTAACGCAATTGGAATGGAGGCTGCAGTTGTATTTCCGTAACGTTGAATGTTATTATAAACCTGATCATCACTTAATCCAAATTTCTTTTGAACAAATTGTGCAATCCTGAGATTTGCTTGATGTGGAATCAACATTCCAATTTCATTAGCAGACCATCCTGTTTTTTTCAATCCCTCATTAATTACCTCAGTAAAGCGAACGATCGCATTTTTAAAAACAAATTGTCCATTCATGTGAGGGTAATAAGAAATATCCTCTGGGTCGTTTTCGGTAATAATCTCAGGAACCCATCTTCCAGTATTTGGCCCAATTAAAGAAAGTTCTTTTGCATGTTTTCCTTCAGAGTGTAAATGTGAAGAAAGAATTCCTTCCTTCTTGTTTTCGGTACGGGTCATCACTACAGCACCAGCTCCATCACCAAAAATAACAGAAACATTTCTACCCCGTGAAGTCATGTCCAAACCACCAGAATGATATTCTGAACCTATTACTAATACATTTTTATACATTCCGGTTTTTATAAATTGGTCTGCAGTAGCTAGTGCATATACAAAACCTGAACATTGCATGCGAATATCCATTGCAGGACAGTCAGGAATTTCTAGTGCATCTTGAACCAATACTCCAGATCCAGGGAAATAATAATCTGGACTCAGAGTTGCTAAAAGAATCAAATCAATATCTTGAGCATTAATATTAGCTCGTTCTAGTGCAATTTTAGAAGCTTTTACTCCCATGGTTGCTACGCCATCATTATCACCTTTTTTTATGTGTCTTCGTTCTTTAATTCCAGTTCTTTCAATAATCCATTCGTTTGAAGTATCCATAGTTTTTTCTAAATCAGCATTAGAAACTACATTTTTAGGTAGGTACTTTCCAACACCAATGATCTTAGAATTAAACATATATATATTTTTAAATTTATTGAAAATAATCAATTTAAATGGCTTCACCAACTCGATCTAACAATCAAAGTTTTAAAGATATTTTTTAAATTCTTCTGTTTGAATTTCAGCCTTTAAATCATGGAGTAAATGATATAGTCCAAAAAAAGTTCTATTGATGTATATGAAGTGTTTTGAACCTCTATTTCCATTCATTTTTCTGAGTTGTGAGTCTACAGCAAGGTCTTTTGATAGGTTGGTGATTCCTTCCCAAAATTTAATACTTGAAAAATCAAAACTTGATTTATGAAAAGGAAGAGTGAAAAGATTCATCATACGTTGAAATAGCTCAGTAAAATAAATTATTTCATATTCTGAGTCTGATGGAAGAAGAATTTCTAACTCACGTAATAATCGATTAAAAGAAATAATATCATCAATATTTTCCTTCTTAGATAGTTCAAAGTAGGGGTGATAAAAATCTTTCGGTATCGATTTCATGCAGCCAAAATCAATTGCGATTAAATTTCGTTCCTCATCAACCATAAAATTTCCTGGATGTGGATCAGCTTGCACTTTTTTCAATCCATGAATTTGAAACATATAAAAATCCCAAAGGGTTTGTCCTATTTTATTTTTAACCTCTTGTGACTCACTATCCAATGAAGTGTATTCTGCCAGATGAATACCATCCATCCAGTCCATTGTTATGATTTTAGTAGTAGTCCATTTTGAATAGTAATTTGGAAATTTAAGATTAGAAATCTTAGCAGCTTTTTTAGAAATAAATTGACTATTTCTTAACTCTTGTAAATAATCTGTTTCTTCTAAGAGTTTATCTTCTACTTCTTTGAAATATTTATGGATATCTTTTCCTTTAAGGTTAAACATTTTTAAAGCAATAGGTTTTACCAAAGCCAAATCAGAGCTAATACTATTTGCCACTCCAGGGTATTGAATTTTCACAGCAAGTTTTTTTTCTTTTTTTGAAGCTCGGTGAACCTGGCCTATACTAGCAGCATTTACAGAGTGAACTTCGAACGTATCAAAAACTGTTTCCGGATCTGCACCTAAGTATTTACGTATGGTTTTTTTCACTAAAGCAGCAGATAGTGGGGGTACGGAAAATTGAGCCAAGCCAAATTGCTCGACATAAGCTTTAGGTAATAAATTTTTTTCCATACTCAACATTTGTGCGACCTTCAAAGCACTTCCTTTGAGTTGTTTTAGGCCGTCATAGATATCTTTCGCATTATTTTCATTTAACTTAGATTTATTGTCATCTCCACTGAAAATTTTTTCTCCATAATATCGAATAAAATTACCTCCAACCTTTATTCCAGTAGAAACAAATTTAGAGGCACGTTCAATTTTGTTAGTAGGAATTGAATCTAGAGTTTTCAATTAAAAAATTTTGAATTTTTCATTCCAAAGAAATTTTCCGAAATCAATAACACTATCTAATGGGGTATTATCAAATAACTCAAAAACAGTTTGAACCGATTTCTCAATAGCCATATCAGTTTTTTCAAAACTAGGAGAACTGTCATCCATCCAAAATTTTAAAAGAAATAACAATTGTAACCAAGCGCCCTCAGAAAAAATTAATTCGGGATGCTTTGTAAATATGGATTGTTTTGAAGTATTACCCTGTTCGATCAAACCTGAGGCAAATTGTTTAAAAGAATTACGCAATCTTCTCAATGAAGAAAGCTTTTGCATTTTGTCACGTGAATTTGAAAGAATGAACAAAACATAACTTCTATTTAGAAGTAATACCTCAAAAAAAGTAAAATAAAAAGAAAGTAATTTTTCTTTTGGCACTAGGCTATCAAAACCTTTTTCTTTACTAATTAGTGTATAGGCATTATCAAAAAATTTACAGAATATACTTTCTTTGATATCCTCTAATGATGCGAATGACATGTAAAAGTCAGTTTCTTCGATTTTATTGTTTTTGCAAAACAAATAAACAGACTTTGGTTCCTTTTCATGTTCTAATACATGTGTGCTATAAGCATCGTAAATTTTCTGTTTTAAATCCATAGTTATTTACCTAATGATTGAAGTGATTACAAATATAAAGTGTTTATCATTTCTATATATAACTTAAACATCTTTAATTTAAAAAAAATGCCAACTTGTCACACTTTAAAGAATGGTATTTTTTTTGCAAACAATTTATAAATCAAAAAATAAAAATATGAGTAAAGGTAAAATTAATGTTGCTGTTGAAAACATCTTCCCGCTGATTAAAAAATTTCTTTACAGTGATCACGAAATTTTTTTAAGAGAATTAATTTCTAATGCTACAGATGCTACTACCAAACTTCAACACCTAAGTAGCTTAGGAGAAATAAAAGGTGATTTAGGAGCACAGCACATTGAAATAAAAATTGATAAAAAAGGAAAAAAACTTCATGTTATTGACCAAGGAATTGGAATGACAGAAGAGGAAGTTCAAAAATACATTAATGAAGTTGCCTTTTCAGGTGCTGAAGAATTCCTAGAGCAGTATAAAGACAGTGCTAAAGACAGCGGAATTATTGGTCATTTTGGACTTGGTTTTTATTCTGCATTTATGGTTTCTGAAAAAGTAGAAATCATCACAAAATCACACAAAGATGTTCCTGCTTCGCGCTGGATGTGCGACGGATCGCCAGAATACACTTTAGAGCTAGCAGATAAAACTACTCGAGGAACGGAAATTATCCTTCACTTAGATAAGGATTCTAAAGAGTTTTTAGAAGAAACCAGAATAAATGAATTACTAAACAAATACAACAAATTCATGCCCATTCCAATTAAGTTTGGAACACGTGAAGAAACTCTCCCTCTACCTAAAGATGCAGCTGAAGATGCAAAAGCAGAAACGATTACTGTTGATAATATTATAAATAATCCTGATCCTGCTTGGACCAAAAAACCAGCTGATTTAAAAGAAGATAATTATAAAAGCTTCTATCGGGAATTATATCCCATGCAATTTGAAGAACCTTTATTTAACATTCACTTAAATGTAGATTATCCATTTAACTTGACAGGTATATTATATTTTCCGAAGTTGAATAATGATCTTAATGTTCAGAAAGATAGAATTCAACTCTATCAAAATCAAGTATTTGTTACTGATAATGTTGAAGGAATTGTACCTGAATTCTTAACACTTCTTAGAGGTGTAATTGACTCTCCTGATATTCCGCTTAATGTATCTAGAAGTTATCTTCAAGCCGATGGAGCTGTTAAGAAAATAAGCAATTACATAACTAAAAAAGTAGCTGACAAGTTAAGCAGTCTGTTTAAAAAAGATCGTAAAGGTTTTGAAGAAAAATGGAATGATATAAAAGTTGTAATCGAATATGGAATGCTAAGTGAAGATAAATTTTTTGATAAGGCAGAAAGTTTTGCACTTTTTCCTAGTACCGATGGAGAATTTTTCACTTTTAAAGAATTACAAGAAAATATAAAAGATAATCAAACTGATAAGGATGATAAGATGATCATTCTTTACGCATCAAATGCAGAAGATCAACATAGTTATATCACTCAAGCAAAAAACAAAGGATATAAAGTGTTATTATTAGATTCACCTATAATTGGTCATTTAATTCAGAAATTAGAAGGAAGTAAAGAAAATGTTTCTTTTGTTCGTGTAGACGGAGATACTGTTGAAAATCTAATTAAAAAAGAAGAAGCTACACTTTCAAAACTTTCAGAAAAAGAGCAAGAGGATCTTAAGCCAATGATTGAAGCTGTTGTAAAAGAAGGTGGATATACTGTTCAACTTGAAGCAATGGATAGTCAAGCATTGCCTTTTGTTCTTACTCAACCTGAGTTTATGAGACGGATGAAGGAAATGCAACAAACTGGTGGCGGTGGAATGATGATGGGTAATATGCCTGACATGTATAATTTGGTAGTCAATACTAATCATGAGCTCACAAATGAAATTTTAACTACTAAAACAGAAAAGAAACGAGTTCGCTTAATTCAACAAGCATTGGATCTTGCAAAACTATCTCAAAACTTATTAAAAGGAGAAGCATTGACCCAATTTATTCAGCGAAGCGTTGATTTGATTAAATAATTAAAAAATGGGAAATTTAAATTTCCCATTTTTTTTTGATCAATGAGTATTACATTGACAAAGAATCAAGTGATGGAATTATTTCTAAAAAAAAATGAAACCTTTTCACCAAAAATCAAAGATGGTGAAATACTTTATATACCAAATTTTAAGAAAAAAAATGCGGCCGACCTGTTATTAAAAAAATTAGAAAACACAATTCCCTGGAGACAAGATAAGATAACAGTGTATGGGAAAACATATGACCAGCCCAGATTAACCTCACTGCATTCAATTCAACAGAAACCATATTCCTACTCTAACATCACTATGCACCCTAGGGCAATGACAAATGAACTGCTTCAAATTCTTACTGAAATTGAACATATAAAGCCAAATTCATATAATTCAGTATTACTTAATTTATATCGTAATGGAAAAGACAGCAATGGATGGCATGCAGACAATGAGTCAGCCTTAGGAATAAATCCTTCCATTGCATCACTGAGTTTAGGGGAAGAAAGATTTTTTCATTTAAAACATAAAAAATTAAAAGATCAACGAATAAAATTGAAATTAGCGCATGGAAGTCTTTTAATTATGAGTGGAGAATTTCAACATCACTGGCTTCATCAAATACCTAAAACAACTCGGACTATTTCAACACGAATTAATTTAACGTTTCGAAAAATTATATAAGTATATAGAAATATTGCTTATTCGAAAATATCATTGAGAACTGTCGCCAAATGAATACCCCCATTTAATAATTGCTTGCGAACAATATTTATATATTCATATCGATATTTATACCCTAAATTAGTTTTTTCAGGTAAGGTGGTATAAATTATTTTTGTTAAAGCGTGGATTTCTACTAACCAATCGTTTAACGAATTATTTTTGAGAGATTTAATTTCAAAAGCAGTTAAAACAGGCAGGTTTACTGTCATTTCCGAATAACTCATTCCGTGACTTTCAATGATTCCACTATCCCAAACTCTATGAAGATTAGAATTTTTTCCAAACCATTTAACTTTTATATCATTCCCACCCTTATTTTTTAATTGTCCTAAATGTAATGGCTGGTGTAAATCACCAATAAAATGTATTAATAATTTTAGAAAAAATTGTTTTCGCTCTTTTGACTCATTACTATTCTTTAAAATATTAACACAATTTTTAATAGCAATAATGATATCTCCTTTAGGGTTTTTGTCACTTTCAGCATAAGTTTGATCTAGATCCATATTTGCATAATGCCATGAATAGTATTTGTTATATTTTTTATCAGACTTTATATCATCCCCAAAGTTAGAAGCATAGGCTAAGGATTCACCATCCAATAATTCATTTAATGCTTTCGCTGTTCGTTTAGATATGTGTTGGCTGGCAACTTCACCAATAACACGGTGACCTGTGGCTCCCCAGGTTTTAAAAATATTAACTTCACTTGAATAAGCTATGATTGGAAATAGTGAAAGAATCATTAAAAAAACTTTATTAGTGTATATTTTTAATTTCATAAATTTTTATAAAAGTTTGTTTTTTTAAAATTAAACCTTATTGAAGATGAATTGTCAAAAGAAGAATACTATTTTTGCTAATCTGAAAAAAAATCTAACAATTTGCGAAAAATACTCCTAAATTCAATTTTGATTTTTTCGCTCCTGATTTCATCAGTTATAATAGCTCAAGAAGAAAAAGAATTATTTGTTAATTCCATAAAAGAAGCTATTAAAATTGACGGTCTTTCTAATGAAATTCAATGGGAAAAAGCGAAATGGGCTAAAGATTTTTGGATGTGGCGACCCACTGATACGCTTCAAGCTATTAAACAAACGCAGTTTAAAATGCTTCGCGATGAACAAAACCTTTATATTTTAATTGAAGTAACAACCAATGGAAACACTTTTACTACACCTAGTTTAAAACGAGACTTTGAATGGTATGAATCCGATTCTGTCACTTTACTTTTTGACACTTTTAATGATCAAACTAATGCTTTTTCATTTGCTACGAACCCT
>Ga0102854_1000514_pt1 | contig 12488 bp, 14 predicted proteins | sample Colrivmet1370A02_FD_84502 | JGI IMG/M metagenome (GOLD analysis project Ga0102854, IMG submission 84502) | Estuarine microbial communities from the Columbia River estuary - metaG 1370A-02 | ecosystem: Environmental > Aquatic > Marine > Intertidal zone > Estuary | place: USA: Columbia River... | reverse complement strand
CGGTGGTCGATGGATCGATGTAGACTCTTGTTCTACCGTTTAAAGTACCAGCAAAAGTATTACCTGTATCATCAACATTTAAGTTTGTTGACATTGCAGGTGTATAGTCTAACATACCAGCTGCAGAAAGTGCAGATGCTACATCAGATGAACATACGATAAAGTTTCCTTTACCTCTACGTGTCTCGATTGCAATTCTATTACATTCTCTTTCGATTTGTAATACAAGTCCTTTGAACTTTTCAACTGACCATCTACCATCAGCATCTGTTTGGATATTAAAGATACCGTTAATAGCTGTGTTAGATTGTAAAGCACCAGTTTTAGCTTGAGAGTTAATAGTTCTAATAACTTCTCTATTGATTTCAGCTAAGATTTCTGTTGACAAGATGTTTGCCAATTCTGTCTCAGCGTCTAGACCATGAATAGCTTTAAGGTCTTGAGCTAATTCTAAGCTGTATTCAGCTTTTAATGCTCTTGACTTAGCAGTCACAGTTGCTTTTTCAATAGTGAAACCCATTTCTCTGAATGATGATTCTCCAGCAGAACCTAATTTCTCAGCTTCTTGTGTACTCATACCACCAGCTGCAAGAGCTGTAAGTCTGTTATCATCAATAGTTCCTACTGTTCCACCAGCTTGTGAATCTCTTAGACCTGATACGTTATCAGAATCATGAGTTCCGCCACTATCGCCTGAAAACTGAGTTTCAGCTTCGTTGAATAGTGCTTCTCTATTTCCTGTTGCACCACCGCCATATCTTGACTTCATTGCGAAGATAAGACCAGTTGGACCTGACATTGGTTGTACACCACAGATGTCATATGCCATTAAGTTAGGCATAGCACGTCTTACTAGTGCAATTAATACAGGATTCCAATTTGCTACTGAACCTGTAGCATTTCCTGGAGCTGCTTCTGTAATCATTCCTTCTTCTCTAAGTGCGATTTCCTGATTCTCAAGTACTGCAGCTGTTACAGCTTTTTTATGATGATCCGCAATAGTACCAGCTGACTCTTCGTTCAGTACTGGTGCCCATTTTTCGATCAATCTATCGTATGATTGTGTCATTTAAGACTCCCTATTTATTTTGTTGCAGTTTTCTTTATTGCTTTAAGATATTGATCCATTGAACCTGTTGATTCCACTAGTGGAGCATCATCATCTTCAACAATCTCATCTTGGGTTTTAGTTGTCTTAGCAAAATATGATTCTTTTAACTGAGATACTTTTTGTGCAAAAGTTTCTTCGTCATCAAAATCAACGTTTTCTGCTAAATCTTTTAGCTTTTCAACTTGAGTTTCTGCTAAATCTTTAGTTGCCTCTCTAATGATAGACTCCCTTTTATATAGCTCTAACTCTTCAGCCATGTGAATAGACTTTTCAGTTGATTCATTGAGTTTTGCCTCAAGCTCATCAACGTTGTCTGCGAGTTCGTCAACAATGTCAACTTTATCCTCTGGCACCTGAATGTGAGATTCAGTAAATAAGTCTTTTAACTTATTCATGAAGTCTTCAGCAATTTCAGTTCTTAAACCATTTTGGATTGCTAACTTGTTTTCTTCCATCCAGCCTTCAACTACGTAATTAAGGTAGCTGTCTACTTTTTCCACAAGTTCCTTTTTAGTACTTTCAACTTCTTCTGAAAGTTCTTCGTTGTACTTCTCTTCTAGTCTATCAATCTCAACATTTATTTTTGTATTGATTGCAGCTTCGAAAATAGTCTCTGCTTTTTGCTTAAATGCATCAGACAGCGTAGCTTCTTCGTTAACAAGTGCTTTAAGATCGTCTTTGAAATCTACTTCTACGTTTGCAGTAGGTTTAACTTCTTCTTCAGCAAGTTCAGCGTCATCACTTACATAATTTTCGCCTTTAAACATGGCAGATAAATCTGCTTTATTCATTCCTTGCATTTTGCCAACCATACCAGCTATTAAAGCGGCTTTAGTTTTTGGCATTGGATCTTGTTTAGTGTTGTCACCTTTACGCTTTGGAGCGCTACCAGTGGCTTCACCTGCTTTGTCGACAGCAACTATTGACTGTGCTTCAGCATTTTTAGGATCGTGAGCTTCCATGACTTCGTTCTCGTCTTCATGGAGTTCAATGTCATGATCTTCTTGATTTATATCAGTCATATTTGACTCCTTATTTTGATTTTAATAACGAGAGGAAATTCTTAAACTCACGTACTTGTGTCTCATAGAGATCAGCGCGTGGAGCCTTTTTAATTTCAGTCTCCATTCTTTCAATTGTTTGTGCTTCTATAATGCCGTTATTCCAAACCCATTCAACCCCTTCCATTATCCCATTAACAAAAGCGCTAGGAGCGGATGGATCTTGCACGATATCTACCGCGTTTAGAATATAATCGTCATTGACGACTGCGACGCCATTACGCTGGCTCAAACTTCCCATACCACGAGTCGATACACCAAATTGAACTTCGCCATCGAGTAAGCCTTTAACAACTTCTCCCATAGGGGTGTTCAGTATCGATGCTTTGCCCACAATATCATTACCCTGAAATTTTAATTCAGTGATCTTGTGGGAAACCTTATCTAAGTTAACAGTTGGTCCTTCCGGATGATTTAACTCTCCAACTGCTCTACCTTTAGTAACCTGATCGTTATTATATTTACCAAGTGCTTTTTCCATCACTGGCATTGGATATATACGTCCGTTACGATTCTTTGTTTCTGCTTGCGCAAATACACCTTCAATAGCATAATTTTTTTTACCAGTCTTTTTATCTTCAGTAATTAAAAATTCTATTTTATTTTCTGCATATTCTGATATTAATTTCATATTAACCTCTTGGGTATGCTATTTTAGTAAAATGCGTTGTTGTAGTGCCTGCGTGTATTTCATCGCCTGCAGCTTTATGTAATACAAAAGCTTGGTTTTCGTGTACTTGCATTGTAGCGGCAGTTGTAACATTAGTAATTAAATCATCTGCAGTTGCACAAACGTAAACTGTTTGGGCATTACTTACAGTGGTTTTATTGGAGTTACCGTTTGCAGTAACTTTTGCAGCTAAAGGTCTTATTTCCATTACTTCATTCCTTTGTATTGTTTCATAAATTCCAATGCAGATTTCTCAGCTTCACGCTGAGAATTATAAGCATCTAATCTATCGCCATCAATATAAACAACAAATTTATTTTTTTCATTATTAATTTTAACAGGTATGCGATTAATCTTTTTATCAAAGACTACTTTGCCTATAGGCATTCTTCCTGTTAATTCTCTTAATTGTAAAAAAGTTTTCATGTTAATTATATTTATACGTTTTTAGTTTTAGACCGAATTTTCATCTTCTGATTCTTCTTCATCTTCTTCTGATTCTAATTCTTCTACCCCATCTTCCATTTCAAGCTCTTCAAGCTCTTCTGTATCAATCTCTAAATCTTCTTCTTCTTCCTCTTCAGCTCCATTATAAACTTGATCAGCCATCTTAATTTTTTCTTGATCTAATAGGTCAGACATTTTAATAGTCATGACTTCACCAAATGTTTTATTAGCGTTATTATAATCTTTGTCCAAAGCAGCTTTTATTAAATCTTGAATATGATTTCTATTATCATCTAATTCTGCGTTTTCAACGTTTTCGACATTATCCATTATATTTCTCCTTGGTCATTGTCTGGTTCTTGCGCCTGCATGGCAGCAATTTCTTTATCCATATTCTCAATAGTATCATCATCCATTAGAAGAATATTCTTTTGTACCCATTGTTTGGAAAAATATTCTCCAACATATTGAGATACTTGATCTAAACTTTGTATTTTCTCTCTTAATAATTCTGCTTCTTTTAATTCAGTAAAGTGATTGTCTCTAGAATAATCAATAGTTAACTTATTTTTCCAAGTGTTCCAATCATCTTCAGTAATAATATTTTTTATCATTAATTGTTTCTTTAAAATATCATAGAACATATTTGCAAATCTATTTCTTAATCTGTCTATAAATTTTTGAAACTTAAGTTCGTCTCTACTTATTTCAGTAGCTCTACCTAATGAAAACTGCTGTTCTTGTTCTAGTCTGTTCATTGGAACATTAAGTGATCTATATAATCTTTTTTGAAAATATATAATATCTTCAATTTGTCCTAAGTTTTCTCCACCAGGCAAAGTTGATATTTCAGTACCTCTTCCACCTTCTCTTCTAGGTAACCAAAAATCTTCGAGCATTGACATGTGTTTACGATCATCACGTATTTCACCAGTTTTTGCGTCATACACTAATTTGTTACGGTACTTAGACATTATATCTTTCATATATTGTTCGGCTTTACCACGAGGCAAATTACCTACATCAATATAAAACATTCTTCTTTCAGGAGCTCGAGCTAATCTATAGATTACTAATGAGTCTTCCATCATTCTTAATTGCGTTATAGGCTTAAGCGCCTTATGCAAAAATGAAACTACTTTTTTACGTGTTTCGTCTAACAATCCAGAAGTAATATAACTTACTGAATCAAGTGTCATCTTTACGCCTGCATTCTGAGAACCAGGTTTTTCTTGGAAAATATAAAACTCATCTACTTTTTCTATAAGTTTTGCACCAGTAAGAGGATCTTTTTTGCTTGTAACCTGCTTTACTTTTCTCATCTTTGCAGCATCCATGTATCTTATTTCTTGAATGCCTGCAGCTAAATTAGATTCATCAACTACTAAGTGATGATATAATCTTCCGTCAATGTACCATCTTCTAAAGATATCGTGACCGAGCTCTTTAAAATTTAACATGTTATATATGTGTTCAAATTCTTCAGTGATTTGCTTTTTAATAGATGAGCTTACTGGTATATTATCTAAATTAATTGAAACAGCTGGAGTCACCCCATTTGCTGTAATAGATTCGCTTATAATGTCCTCAATCGCTGCATCAGTTTCTGGATGCATAGCACTACCTCTATATTTCAATATAAGTTGTGCATTATCTTTTGAATCATCTCCGTCCATATTAATGTAATGACCATAATGCGCTCCAGCGGATGTTGCTGTAACGTATCCAGAGCCATCATCGTCTCTTGGCGGAACAGGTGAAGCAAGAGTCTTTTTATCTTTAGCTCTTGTTATCTCAAAACCGAATAATTTAATTGTATTTTCTGCCATTTAGAATTCCTTTATAGTGAGGAGAGCAAAGACTGCTCTCCTACTATTTATATCTTAACTTGTAGTGTCAGTGTCGTAGTACTGATACGCAAATGTTACTGTAAATCTTTCGATTTCATCATTTGACGCATAGTTTAACTCGATCGGCGACATGTCTTGAGGATATGATCCTCTAAACGTATACTTTTTTAAGGTATCACCTGATCTATCAAGTTGTTCGACAAAAAGATCTGCCTCATATGCAACAGGAGTTGTAAGACCAGTATTTGCAGAGTGTGCATTCATACCGTTCATCCATCTTTCCATTGCATTTTTAATAGCAAAGTCTGTGTCGTTTATTATTGTTACTGTCCAAACATCAAACGTTCTATCACCAGCCATTTTTAATTGTCTACCACGAAATGGTACAACTATTTGGCCAAGTGTTGATCCTGGTAACTGAGCTGTTTCACATAAGAATGAAGTCAATTCAGCATCACCATTTGCATATCCTGGAAAGTTTATTGTAGCCTTGAAGAGGTTAGGACGTGCCCCACCACCTCTTAGCTTTGATTTAAAATCATCTACGCCTAATACTGCCATTTTCTACCTCCTAAACTGTGCCAACGACTTCTTCAAAGTCGACACCAGTTCTTACTGCTACAAAGTTAAGTGTAACAAAGTTAATGGATCTGGCCGGCTTAATGAAGATACTTGCGATAAACTCATTTCTGTCAATAACTGCAGGTGTATTATTTGTAGCATCTGCAACTACTCTGAAATCCGTGATACCACGTCTACCTTTTACTTCACGTAATACTGGCTCGACAATATTAACAAACTCAGCTCTTGTAAATTCATCGTTGAATTCAAAGAGTACTTGCTCTGCAGCTCTTCCAATTGCTCTTTCTAATACTAAGAACAATCTTCTAACATTAATTCTATCAAACGCAGAAGGTCTTGCAAGTTTTGTTTTATCGCCAAATAATATTACACCAGCTCCTGGGATATTTGCTATTGGATTAACACCAGATTTGTAAAGAGTATCTCTTTGAGCTTTTGTTGGTGAGTAATTAATTGCAGTTATTCCAAGATACTGTCCTCTTCGAGATCCTGCTGGTGAAAACCAAGGTGCTCTATTTAAGTCAGTGGCAGCCATGATTCCAGCTGTTGATGAGGAAGCAGGTATTTGAATAAATTGATCGTTAAATTTATCGTACACTTTTAAGAAGTTTCCATCCATTACTAAATATGATGATTTAGTAAATGTATCAGCAGTTGCAACTATATTAGTTGTAATAGTAGCTGCGCTGTTTACATTAACAACATCACTTCTAGCTGGTGAAGCTACAACTACACAGTCTTTTCTAGTATTCTGCGCTATTGCCACACAATGATTTGTTACAGCTGTCAAAGTTGTTCTGGTTACACTTCCTGGTGCTAATATGAAATCGATTTCAACTTGATCTTTATCTGAAAACAAATCATATCCGGCTATAACCTGGCCATCTGAAATAGAACCAGTATCTACTCCGGAGTCAAAGTTAGATGCAATTGCTGCAACATCGGCACCTACCATAGTAGTGCCACTATTTCTAGCAAAGTTATCGCCATTATCGATAGAAGTTCCAAACGCCGATTGTATGCCTGTATCGTCATTTGTTAAAGTTGAAATCATACTTGAGTCGCCGTTAATCATCCAAACGTATTGCGAAGTTTCATTTATAACGTCTTTAACAAAGATATTACTTCCAGCATTATCTTTGGCATTACTGCCTACTGATAAAAATGCAAATCTTTCTAAAACAGTATTTGCTGTTCCAGTAAACAATCCGCCTTTATCTATGACAACGGCGTGAACTTCATCATTTGTAGCAGCTTTTTTGGTTCCAAAATCGGAAGTTCTAGGAGCTGCGTCAAATTCTCCTTTAAAAGTCCAAGCATTAAAGGCAGAGTCGCCGTGCTGGCCGGGTAAACACATTTGAACTTGTAAACTGTTTCCTAAAGCTCCAGGATATTTTGCTACAAACGTATGCTTATCTGTATTTAATCCAGATAATTGTGAATTAAAGTCTGTTTCATTTTTTACTACTTCTCCTAAAGATGCTGATGTGGGTCCTTCTGCATCTGATCTTGTAGTTGAAGTTGCGTTTTTAGCTGTTGAATCTATTATTCTAACAATTTGTAATTTGCTAGAATATTTTAAAAACATATTAGCTCTGTGAAACGATGTTGTTGTGGATGTGTCTGGAGAACCAAACGTGTCTACTAGTTGAGCTTCATTAGCTACTAGAACTCGTTCATCGACCGGACCCCACCTTGCATCTAATACGGTTGCGCCTGTAGTTGACTGAACATTTGGCACGCCGCCAGTCAGATCTATTTCTTTGACAACAACCGCGGGTGATTCTGATGGTGTAGAAAGTGCCATTCTATTTTCCTCATTCTTTTATACGGTTAAACATTATACGAATATTCAATAGTTATTACCATTATTTATAATATTACAGGTTTCTATCGTATTCAATAGCCCATGGGTGTTCTTCGTCTGGTTCAATTCTTTTAACCTGTTCACTGCCGTCATTAATAAATCCAAAAGGTACTATATCGTCTTCAATTTCTTTTAATTTTTGTTTAAATATCATATCTTTGATGTTGATATCAGTTAAATTAGAAAAGTAAGATGAAGATACAAAATAACCAAACATAACTAAATTCATAACTAAATCGTCATGATTACCAACCGCAGCTTGGTAGGTTTGTCCTTTTGCTTCAAACGTTGATATTTCTAATATAGTTTGTTCATCTACAACTGTTAACTTATTATTTTCCAGTAAGTCTTTTAATGCACTACATCCAAGTCTTTTAGACTTTCTATTTATATCTACGCCAACAGCATTAGCTTTAACTGCAGATTCAACATGAACGTTTTCATATTCTAAATCATAATATAAACCATTACAAACAACAGACCCTTGATCATTTGATTCAATAATACAATAAGCTTGATTGTAGACATTCGCATACTTATATATAATATTAGGGAAGAGTAATGGCGAGATAGTATTATTGCGATACACAACCACTTGCTCAAAGGGGCGAACGTTAATATCGATCAAACTAAAAGAAGAATAGTCCTGTCCTCTTCCCTTTGATACATCAGCAACTAAAAGATATTCATGGCCTTTAACAGGTTCATTATAAATTAAACAGTCTCCACCTTCTAAATATCTTTTTGCCGGTTTAGCTCTTAAATTTAATAATGTTTGAGCATTCACTAATGTGTTACCAGTTCCAAAAAATGTATTACCAAACTCTTGATCAAATTGTATTTGAGATGTATTGTTTATTGTTTCTTCTTTCCACTTCTCATCACGCCCAGGAACGTCATGCCAATCAACTCTAAAATTTTTATATTCATTAACGCCTTGTATTGATCCTTCCCATATTTTATGAAATGTATTACCAATACCATTTGCTGTAGATGTTACTATGATTTTCGTATCACCACCAGAAGATACAACTGGATACGTTGACGTATAAAATTCTGCAGCGCGTTCAACGAAAGCAAACTCATCTAAATACAATAAGTTTATAGAAAGACCACGAATAGAAGATCCTGTAGTAGCTGCTGCAATAATTCTACTATTATTACTAAAGTCTATGTTTGATTTATTAAGAGCTTTACATCCTGGCTGTAAAAAGAATGGAATGTTTTCAAGCATAATAGTTATTCTTGCTAGCATTTCTCGAGCAGTAGCACCTTTGTTAGCTAAAACCGCTATTGATTTTTCTGATTGAAATAATGCAAACCAAAGTAAATAACCGCACGCTGATATAGACTTACCTGATTGTCGACATGCTAATACAATATTAAATCGATGACTTTCAAATTGTTTAAACATATTCTTTTGATAAGGATATAATTCAAATGGCACTAAACCTTTATCTAATGAAATAATCTTTGCATATTTTTCCACAAAATATACAGGATCTTTCATGCACTTAGCATATTCAAGTACTTCTTCTTGTGTAAAATTAGAAGTAATACCGTCTTTTTTTATATTAGGATTGCCTAGATAGTTTTCATTCCGGTTTTGGAGTGACATTCACTATTTCCGATTCATTCTTTAGTAGCTTTTGAAGCTCAGTGGTGGAACCAACAAAAAGATTATTAGTTGTGTTTGCAACCTTTTTAATATCATCTTTTTTATCTATTTCTTTTTTCTTTTTATTAAGATCCATAAGTCTATCATTTACATCTGAAATATTTTTAATCATTCCTGATAATACTTCAAACGCTCGAGGGTGTTCACTTTCTCGTGCGACCTCAATCATTAACTCTAAACTCTGTTTACCTTTTTCCACGAGCTCATAATATGTGTCTCTTGAATATTTGTAATCATTATCGATATTCTTTTCTTCTGGAGGAAAGAATTTTTCCATATCTTTTTTATCACTCATTTAATGTAACTAACTCACGATTTTTAATGTGTTCATGTTCAATGTCATCTTTAGATTGACCATAGTATCTTACTGCATGGTGTTTTTCTACCATATAATCATTAATAGATTGATCTGCATAATTTGTTGTTCTCCACAATTCACCTAAAATTCTGCCAAATTTACCTTCAGCATCTTTTTGTGTCTTAAGTGTTATGCCGCCTTCGTCATCTAACATTCCTGTTAAAAATTTCTTAGCAGCTAATCCATATTTTTTTTCTTCAAGATCTCTTGTCCTAGATTCTGGAGTATCTATTGCATATAATCTTATACGCTCTTTCTTTAACCACACACCAAATCCTAAATCAATATCAACATCGACTGTATCGCCATCGATAATCTTTACTACCTTACATCTATATTCATACATATTTAACTCGCACTATCTAAAATTGTTGTTGAAAATCCAAAGTCACTATCTTCGAGGCCAATAATATTTGAAGGATTAGGCGTTACTACTATAGTTTCTAATCCTATATCTGAATCATTTAAACCAGCTCCGATATCAAATACCTTTGCTCTAGCATCTCTTATAATACTAGTATCTGTTATTGGACCATGAAAACTTAATTTCATTTCAAAATCCAAAGTATAAATTATTGTTCTTCTTTGTTCCATCGCTCCTTCAAAATCATCTGAAAAAGAAACACCTTGAATAATAACTTGTACGTCTTCTTTAAAATCCGGATATTCTGTTGAAAACGGTTTTATTGTCATTGCATATTGTGGATTAAATGTAGGAAGTATTTGTTCTACAATTTGTAATGCGTCATCTTGTGATTTAGCATATGCATTTAATTGAAAATTTATTGAATAAGGAACTGGATTAAAAAAACGTTGTCTTTTAGAATTTTCACCAGTAGAAGAATTTGTAGTAAAATTTCCAACTTTAGCTAATTGTCTTTGTGCATCATATGCTATAGACGTAATCTCAAAAGACAGTCTTGGTAACTTAATTGCAACTTGTGTGTCTTCTGTTAAATTAGGATTTTCTCTTATTCTTTCAAGATACTTTTGTTTAGGTGCATACGACAATGGAACTCTAAGTTGACTGATTACAGCCCCAGATGAATTTTGTCTGATAACATATATATTATTAAAAAGTCTGCCGAACAGCGCCACAGCCTTTTTAGTTTTTGCATGATAGAAGTGTGAGCCAAACATTAGTTATTACTCACATCGCCGAATGGATTAGATTCACTAAAGTCAATGAAGTCTGCACCTGTTGAAAAATCTGCATTTTGCTCGTTCTCTGATAATTGATTATCTTCTACTACTAACGATATTACGCCACCTGCACCTGTTGTTAAACCAGCTACAGTTGCAGCTGTAGCAAAGGTATGGTATTTGCCATCATCAGCACCTGCATGGATAATATGAAGTTTACTATCTGAATCAGAATACTTAGCAACTTCGCCTCTCATCGTGGTGCCGCCGCTTGCTGAAGTGATTGTTTCACCAACTTTAAAAGGATCACCTGTTTTATCAGTTAGCGATAAGATATACCTATACGCGTATTTAATTTCAAGGCTATCTAAAGCATCTACACCCGTATCCATATCTTCGCCAGTATATTCGAATAACTGACATCTCATTTTGTATACTGGCAAGTTACTTAATTGATAAAATGGTTGTTCATGTTCTACATGTGTTATTTGAAAAAAAGATTTACTTAGAGGAAGATATATTAAATCGCCTTCAGCTGGTCTTTGTGTTTTAATTTCATTATCGTATCTTTGTACAGTAGCTGCCCATCTTCTTCTTGACACTACAAATGTAGCTTCATCACGTATTTCTACGCCGAACCTTGTAAAAAGATCTCCTTCGCCTTCAAATCCTTCTGTGTTCTCAATATACATTTCAAGTATATGAGAAGAATTAAAACTCGATACAGGATCATCACCAAATATCTCATCTTCATTTACTATATCACGTGGTAAATAAAATACATCTTGGCCATAAGCTTTTAACGCCTCAATAACTATATCTTCATAGAGGTTCTGCTCTGATCTTACTTTTTGATTAAAGTATAAATTTGTTGCCATATTATCCTACAAAGAAATCAGGTGGAAATTCGTGTTCTAATCTTATGTTTTCTCTAAGAGTCGCTATTTCTGCAGTAGCATCATCATAAATTTGTCTTCCATTTAAAATAACACCTCCAGGTAATTGCATTCCTTCAAACTTAATTAAATTTTGGCCCCATTGTTGTTTTATTAGTGCAGTTGTGTATTCCTTTACAAACATATCATTAAATATAGAAGTATGATCAACATCGCTTACTTCAGTATAAACTTCAGCTACAATATAATCACCTGCTTGGATATCACCATCAATAAAATCACCAAATATATAAAGTCTATTTTGTCTACGCGAAAACTGAACTTGAGGCGTACCATTTAATTTCATGTCTAATGTTGAAAGATACTGCTGCATTTGCTCATAGTATGCTAGGTCGCCGGCAAAGTTCATTAAATCATGAATATTATTTAGCATCATTTGATATTTTATATCAAACATTCCGCTGCCTCCAACAATACCGCCTGCAACAGGAAACATCTTAGAAACAAATATTATATTATTTGCTAAAGGTATATACTGGTTAGTGACATCTGTAGCCGTAACTAAATGCTTAAGATACGTTCTTACAGTTGCATCAGAATGAAATTCTCTATAATACTGTAGCGCTTCGTCTATACGGTCTTCCACTTGATCTTCGTCAATATTGACTTCGATAACTGGTTCGCCTAAACGTCTTTTGCAATAATCGGCTAAAGTGCCTCTTGAATTAGGAGCTGCCATTACTTAAATCCTTATTTTATTCTATTTATAAGGACTCGCTCCTAAAACAGTCTCATCCCATGCAGCTTTTAATTTAGCTATTGTAT
>Ga0102854_1000506_pt1 | contig 12552 bp, 10 predicted proteins | sample Colrivmet1370A02_FD_84502 | JGI IMG/M metagenome (GOLD analysis project Ga0102854, IMG submission 84502) | Estuarine microbial communities from the Columbia River estuary - metaG 1370A-02 | ecosystem: Environmental > Aquatic > Marine > Intertidal zone > Estuary | place: USA: Columbia River... | reverse complement strand
TTACAACATTGTATTTAATATACACATAATTTGTTTAGATTTTTCTCTTTCTTTTTCTAATTTGTATTTGTAATTATATAATGTTCTTAATTCTATTTTTAGTTGTTGTAATTGTCCTTCTAAATGTTCAATAGAATTTTGATGATTTGTTAATAAATTTTTTGTATTTGACATAAAGGTACTATGAAGATACAATATTTGTTCCAACTCTAATTTTTCATTGCAAATTGTACATGCGCAATTATCAAACGAATCACTTTTGTCAAATATATTTAATGTATCAGAAAATTTTTTATAATGTGACTGAGCTAAACAATAAATATGAAAAATATGATTACAAGATAATATTATATAATTTTTCTTACAGCCATTTGTATTAAAAGTAGGATCTTTACATATTTCACATGTCAAGTTGTTCGAGACCTTTTTTTCAATTATAAAATCTTTTTGTCTATCATCGCTACCTTGCAGTCTAACGACGTCTTCGTCAATCTCATGTATCAACTTTTCATGTTCTTTTATTAATTTTTTTACAACATCATTAGAATCATTTGTATAAATACTTAATTCACTTGTTCGCTGTCTATCGACATTGACACCTTCGGTAGAGGTACTATAATAATTATTATTATCTAAATGTTGCATAATAATAAATTTTAGATGCTTTTTTAAATTCATTTTTTTCTATTTGCAAACAATTCAAATTGTCTTTTTGGTAAAATAGAAGATGTTAATAATATACCACAATAAGGTTCTGGATTTTCATAATAATCAGTATAATCATATATACCTATTTTAATAGATTCAATTAAAAGAAATTTAAAGATATATTTAAATTCACTTCCATGACCTTGTATAGGATTACCATCTTCGTCATAATTACAAAAATGAGCTAATTCATGTAAAACAACATACATTAACAAGTTAATATCGTATAATTTTTCAAATTCGTCTCTTGTTCTTAAACAAATATGCATTTCTTGTTTGTCAATTGTATATGTAGTATATCTTTTATCTATTGCTGCTTCAGATAATATATCATGAGTATAATTTTCTTTTAATTTTTGTATAAAAACTTTTTTATCTGAATCATTTCCATAATTTGTACCTAAATGTTCTATTAATTTTACTATTCTTTTATTTATTTCTGCTAAAATATTTGCAGAACTTTTTAAATAAGCATGTGATTTTGTATTACCATTTCTAATCAAATATTTATTTTTATCTATATCTGATTCTATATATAATGTTTCTTTATAAACTGAAAATGTAGTATATATAAAATATAAACATAAAATTATCGCTATTATATATAAATAAGTAGACATCCTTATTTATAACTAATAAAAAAAAATAAAATAATTAGTTCTTAGATGGTGGTTTATAATCTAATGCTGCTTTGCAAACTGGACAAAATTGACAATTTGAGGTTTTTGAACAGTCTGCAAAATCTTTTTGTAATTGTTCAGCATTTTTCTGCAAGTAATTTCTAAATTCGTTATTGTTTAGATTTGGTGCATATTTGGTTCGTAGAAAATCATGTAATGAACAAGCTGGTTCATATGATGTAAATTGACGCCCATCGGCCATAGAATATTTCATTTATATATATATATATACATCTATTAAATAAAAAAATATTTCTTATTAGATTAAATATTGATGATATTCTTGATAATTAACGTCATATAAATTATTTTCTTCTGTTAAAAAATCTTTTGATGATGATTGAATGTTTGTATTTTCAGGTACCTTTACCGACGCTGTCGATATACGGCAAGGTACCTTGTCGTCCTTGTCGTCCTTGTCGTCCTTGCCGTCTTTATCGTTTATATTACTTTCTTGATGAGTTTCTTGATGAGTTTCTTGATGGGTTTCTTGATGAGTTTCTTGATGAGTTTCTTGATGAGTTTCTTGATGAGTTTCTTGGGGATTTTCTTGGGGATTTTCTTGATGGTTTTCTCTATTTGTTGGTATCGTATTCATAGTGTTAAATAATGATGATAATATGTCTGGGGTAAGTAATGAAATATTATTTCTCATAGGTTGATGTTCTTGATGTCCTTGCAATTGACCTTCGCGTATTTGTGTAATTGGCAAATTATATAATGTAGATATTGGTCCAATAGGTGTTGTTATAGTTCTACGTATAGTTCTTACCGGATTTGCTCCTTGCCGTCTATCAACACCGTCTGTTCTAAATGGTTGTCTTGTTTCTCTTATTTGATCTGTAGTATTTGATTCTGTACCTTGCCGTCTAACGACGTCTTCGTTAAAGGTACCTTGCCGTCTAACGACGTCTTCGTTAAAGGTACGTGATCTTCCATAAATGTGTTCATTAATTTGTTCTAATTCTTTATCTAAAATTTTAAAAGTTTTTGAAACATCATTTTTATAATATTGAAAGTCTTTTAATCTAGTTTTCATTTTTTGATTTTCTGTATATGTTTGATCAAATTTTTTATGTAAAGAAAGAAATTCTTTTTCAGAATCTTGAAATTTATTATAATAATAAAATACCAATAATCCTAATATTACACAAATTATCGTAGAACTAGATAACTTACTAAACATAAATAACTTTTTACAATAAAATATATGTCTTTTTTTGACGCAATTATAAAGCCGTCTATCATTAAAGGTACCTTACAGAGCTGTCTATCATTAAAGGTACCTTACAGAGCTGTGCTAAAATTTAATTAATTTGTTTGTATTTAATATAATTTTTAATTATTTAGAATAAGGATGTTTTATATAATTAGTTTAAAAGAACCTATTGAAAAAAAAAGATATTTGAAATCACATGATATTGATCCATTTTGGATAAAAGGTGTTAATGGTAAGGAACTTGATAAAAAAGTTATTCAAAAACATTTTACAAAATTTTATTCTAATTATGGTCCGCGTGGATCAATTGGTTGTGCTTTATCGCATTTAAAAACTTGGAAAAAATTTCTTAGATCAGGAAAGGATTATTGTATTATTTTTGAAGATGACGTTATTTTAAAAAAAAATTTTACAAAACGTTTTGAACGTGCTTTAAAAAATGTACCAGATGATTATGATATATTGTATTTAGGTTCTTTTGGGGGCATTCCTAAATCAAACTTTTTTACTATAATATTTGATATTTTACAAATGACTAATCCTGTATTTGATAAAATCAATAAATATATATCTAAACCTAAAGTAGCACTTGGAGCTCATGCATATGTTCTTTCAAGAAAAGGTGCAAAAAAATTAGTAGACCTTTTAGATGAAAATATAAATAATCATATAGATTATTGTATACAAAATTTAGCATCAAAAGATTTTATAAAAACTTATGCTGTTATACCCAGATTAGCTTATCAAACGTCTACAGATACATTAAAATCATCAAATTCATCAAATCAACATCCTTTTATAATAACAAAATTCCTTTCTCATTTTTATTTAGATAAAATGGTAAGAGCTAGTTATATAGCAACCGTTTCAATAATGCAAATTTGTAATGTATATATAACACCTATTACATTATTATTTTTTATATTAGGTTGTATTTTAGCATTTTTTGAAACGTCTTTACAAAATATTATATTGTATTATATAATAATAAGTTTACCAGATATATGTCAATTTAATTTAATTTATACGTTATTTCATTTGTTAATATTAATAATTATACCTTTATTTTTTCATTTATCATAAAGATTTAGGTTGAAAATTTTTAAAAAAATTTGTTTTTTGATTGTAAATAAAAGTTGATTTTGACGTGTTTGTATTTTGATGAAAATGTTTTTTACTCGTATAATAGAAATTAGAACAGATAAAATTATTTTTCATTTCAATTATATCACGATGGACCTTTTTAATAACTCGTTTTTTAGCCACGTCATATGGTCTCATTACAGAATTACATTCTTCATATGTTAACCATCCTATATTTTGCACTTCTCCTGTTTGAATTTTATTTTTATAATCTATTTTTGGTGGTGGTATACCATCTTTCATTTTAACTAAATAATAAATATGTCTATATTTTATACCATTTGTACCACGAAATTCTTCATGAATAGTTGGATAATTTTTTATAAAATCATAACATAATTTATCATAACCAGTTTCTTCAAAAAATTCTCTTTCAGCACATGCTATATTTGTTTCTTTCATATTACGTCTACCTTTAGGAAAACCTAGTTCAGTATATTCAAAAGAAGAATGTGATTTTTTGATTAATTCTTTAATATTTAATTTTTTAAACTTTTTATAAGCTAATTCATATTCATTTTTAAAACATTTTGAATCGTGATTTACCCATAATTCTCCCCAAATTTCATCAAATGTTTTTGTTAACAAATTATGTTTTTCCTTATTTGTCATTTCATTTAAAAAAATTGGTAATGTTTTAGAACATTCTTTTTCTTCTTCTGGATATTTTCCTCTGACAAAATCTGTGAATCCCATAGTATCTTTTCTTTGTATCATTAAAAATTTTATCTTTGGATAACTTTCATCATTTACATTTGTAAAAGTTTTTGACAATGAAATAACTTCTTGTAATTTAGTATTTTTATCATTTAATTCTTCTTTTTCATTATTTACTATTTTAAAAGCAATGATTCCAAAACTAGTAATAGGACCTGAACAATCTTTAACAACATGACCCTTTTCTCCACAATTTACACAGTAAATATTTTTGTATTTTTTATTTGTTTTATCTATACCTTGCCGTCTATCATCAAAGGTACCTTGCCGTCTGTCATCAAAGGTACCTTGCCGTCTGTCATCAAAGGTATCGTCAAATGTACCTTGCCGTTTATCATTAAAGGTAAAAGAATAATTATAACTAGAAAGTAAATCTTCTTTTAAATAAATATATTCTTCACTTGTTGAATCACTATAATAATTCCTTTCATCTATCGTAATCGTTTTATTGCATCTTGTATTTTTTTCATTTTCGTTGTTTGACATAACATATATAAGTTAATTATCTTTATTCAACAAAATAAATTTTAGTTTTAAATTCGTTTTTTTTTATATACTACTATTATACTACTATTATATTAATGTTTGACTTGTATTTATTCAACACCATTATAAATGCATTATGGTATTTATTTACAGTATTGTTTGTTCTCTATAGATATACAAAATTCTTTACTTATATTTACAATTTTGTTAGATTTTGTGGAAAATTGGTTACAGGAGCTTCCTATGTTTATAGTTTTATAAATCCTCCTCCCCCTCAAGTTGATTTAGAAGCACAATATTTGCAAGAAAATAAAAAGAAAACATTATATAGTAAATGTAAAGGATATATTGTAAAAAATTATAATTACTATTATAGAAAATTTTTTAAAACAGGTACCTTTACCGACGCTGTCGATAGACGGCAAGGTAACTATAATACATCTGAGGAACAATATAGTGAATATAGTGAATTAACAGTGAATAGAAATAATCAAAATGTTTTTCCATTAGTAGAAACAAATTATGGAAGTGGAATAGATTTTTCAACACAGTTACATAAATCAAATGAAAAACGTGAAAATGATATGTTTAATAAAAAAATACAAGAATTAGAAGTTTCCGAATTAGAAATAGAAGAACATAATTGTTATATAAAAAATGAAAATGAAAATGAAAATTATGTATTTAGAATTGGTGAAAAGACATCTGATTCTGATTTAAAAGACAAAATTTTATTAAATGAAAATTTTAAAACAGATTTTATAAAATCAAGAGAATCACTTAATGCATTTACAAATAATGCAGGTACCTTTGATGACGATGCCGATAGACGGCAAGGTAACACAGAAAATCTTTCAAATGTTAATTTAGATGAATTTTATTCAGATTCAGATTCAGATTCTGATATAGAAATAAATTCTGATACAGAACTTCCATCCGATCTATTTATGTAAATTATATATTTTTATATAAAAAAAAAATATATATAATAATATTATAACTAATATGTCTGATAATACATTTATTAAAAAATCAGACTATGATAAAGATATTAAAAATTATATCAAAAAAAAAGATTATGATAAAGATTTTAAATTTATTAATAGCGAAGTTAAAAGATATTATTTAGATATATCATCAAATGTTTCAAAAAATTATGTACAAAAAACAGATGTTGACAAGTATTTAAAAAATGCATCAGATAAAATAAAAACCGAACTTGGTAAAGAAATTAGTACAAGAGGACTAGGTTCAGCAGGACCACAAGGACCACAAGGACCATTAGGACCACAAGGACCACAAGGACCACAAGGACCACAAGGTATACCAGGTTCTGGTGCAGATTATACAAAAGCAGTTGATTTTCAACTAGGTAATGCTGCAGCTCCAGAACGTGGTCCAGTTGGACCAGCACGTGCTTTGGTTCGTGATGGTAGTTCAAGCCTTACTATAAATTATGACAATGATTTTACTGGTGGTGTTAATATTAATGCTAATGGTGGTTTAAGAGTTGGTGGTAATAGTAATTTAAATGGTGATGTAAATATTGCAAGAAACTTACGTGTAGATAATGGAGTAAGTTTAGGAGGTTCTGGTGAATTTAGTATAGATTATCCAAATGTTGGTGGGGGTAGATTTGTGGTTGATAAAGAGGGTAATGTTAAAGTCAGAGGTACAGTTGATGCATCTAGATTTACAATTAATGGCCAACCAATTAATACTGCTGCAGCTGCTGGTGGTGTTGCAAGTAGTACCCCAGTTGATTTTGATATGTTTACTAATGGTCATGAAGCTAAATTTTCTGAAGGGTGGGTATTTAAGGGTGAGAAGCCATGGGATCCTAGTATTCGTGGAGGAAATGACAGAACTGGTTTCGCACATACTAATGAAGATCACGATACTGATACAACAAATAGAACTGCTGATATTAAAGTCCCTGATGTTATGAAATCTGGTTTCTTATTTCATTTACCTTGGATCAATTGTAGAGATTTTGACATTTGGGGTGTATTAAAAGGTGGTGAAGAAGTATTTATTCGTCGCGTTAATGCTTATCAAAATGTTCGTAATGGAGAAAGAGGTGGATTTCATGATGGTGTTGCAGTAGTTTCAATTCCTCGTGTAGATAGATTTACAGACATTCGTATTAAAGGAGTAAGAGGACGCATTCATTATATGGGAATAGGATGGACTAGAAATCCTCTCGATTCATATGCTTCAGGTGCAGAATCTGGATTTGTTTCAGCTAGAAATGTAATTGGTTCAGCTATTGCAATAGGAGATATTCCAGCTCCATCAGATTGGACAGGTGCCAACTTTAAACGTCGAGATGGTCGTTGGAGTCATTTTGATTGGAAAGATGACCAAAGAAATTATATTCGTGGTGAAACAGTTATTGATAATACAGCTAGTTTACAAGATAATCAACTTAGACTTCGTGGTATAGCTGATGGTAATCATTATTTAGGATTTTCAGGAGAAGTTGATGGAGCTCGTTTACAAGGACATAAAGGAGGTCAATTAGGTACAAATTTTGGCGGTGATAAGACTGCATTAGTTTGGAATGCATCTGGAGACGTTACAGTTGCAAGAAATGCTTTTGTTGGAGACAATCTTATTATGAGCGGAGATAATTCTTGGATTTTACATACACCTGATGATGGACGTAAAACATTTTATATTGCACCTGGTAAAGATGGTGCAAATTGGGATTGGGGTAAACAAACTAAATTTGAACAAGACGGAACTGTTCAATTTAGTAATAATGTAACTATTCCATCAGGAAAAGCATTGACAATTAGAGATCAATATCATGGTTTATCATTTGCTGACGATATGGATGGTCCAGCACTATATGGTTATGGTGGTGGTAAATTAAGAGTTGCAGGAAATGCTAGAGGAGAGACTCCGGTTGATTCTTTAAAATGGAATAGAGATGGTGTTAAAATTAGTGGCAAAATATGTGGAGACACCGAATGTGTAAATGTAAATGATCTAGTAAAATTTGTAAAAAACAACTCACAATTTAAAGAAAATTTAACATTATCAACTCCATGGAATGATGAAGGTGGTGGTAATGTTATTTTTTTAGATAGACATGATGTATCTTGTCCATCAGGACCTCTTAATAAACTTAAATTATCACGTAAAGGAGATAATAATTTTAGGTATGATTATGGATGTGCATCTAGTGGCATTACCGGTGATGCAATTAATAAAAATACAGATTGGAATGATGAAGTGAATACAATGTCTTTAAAAGATCATGATATTAATTGTGGAGAAAGTGGTGTAATAAGTCAATTAAGATTAGTTCGTGACGGTAAAGGTAAATTTAGATATGATTATAAATGTTTACCTTCAAACAGTAAATTAACATTACGTACAGATAATACTCCATTAGATAGTGATGGAGGTGGTAATAGTATATTTTTAGATAGACATAGTATTCAATGTAAACCTAACGAAGCATTAAATAGATTAAAATTAGTAACTGATAATGGTAATTATAAATACGATTATACATGTGCTTCTTCTCCTTTATAATCCTTCAATGTCATTTAAATTCTTTTTAAATTATTTTTAAATTCTTTTTATAAAATTTTATAAAAAGAAACAAGTTTTATTCTTTCATCGATTATTGTTTTAATAATATTTGTTATATTTCTTCAATGTCTTCAAGATCATCTTCTATTTCAGGGCCTTTTAAATAATAACCATTTAATTTAAGAATTCTTTTTTTAGGATCTATTTTCATTTCGCAACACAAAGAATTTTCTAATTGTGTGATAAAACTTGATAATTTTTTAAAATGATGTCTTAATCCATAGTCTTTGATAAATATTTCTTTTAATTCTTCTTTAGTAATAAACTCTTTAGTTGTTCCTAAAACAATATTTTCATCTATAAATTGTTTTATGATATTATTATCCATTTCAAATTTTTTAGTAACACGTACAACAGATGATGGTGGTATTAATCCTTCTAAACGATAAAGTTTATAATATTCTATTAAAATATTCATAAAAATACAATGATAATTTTCTAATTTCGATTTTAATTCTTTATCAATTTTAAACTCGTAAATACCCTTTTTTATATTCTCTTGATCAGGATTCTCTACAAATCGTGATACAAATTCTGTTATTTTTAAACGACGAATTGTTCCACCATCTGTATCAGATAACCCTGGCTGTTTGTTTGTTGCTAAAAATAATTTGGCCATCGGTTTAAATGATATTTGACTACTGTTTAATTCACGTGTAGAAATACGATCACCTCCAGTCAAACTTTTCATTATATCGACTTGAATTTGATCAGTTGCTGCCGGTTCTTGCATAATAACACATCTTTTATTTCGGATACTAGCCAAAGCACTATTTGCACTACTTGCGTTTTCTCTTTTACCAGTTATCAAAGAAACAGGACTAATACAAGCATAATCTCCTAATGATTTTAAATGAAGATCCATAATAGTACTTTTTCCATTACCACCAGATGCATTTTTACCACTCCATACGTAAAAATTTTCATCACGATTATGACCATCTAAACAACTTGCTAAACTTTTTAAAGTAAAATCACGTACATCCTTTTCTGGTAAAATTTTATAAACAAGATCCATTAATTCAATATACAAAGGATCATTTTTAGCATATTCTATATATTCATATCCAGTTGATAAAGAAATGTAATCACTGGATCTCCCCTTACGAAATTCCATAATATTTAAATCATATACTCCATTATCAAATCCTAAAAGATCTTTGTCTTGATCAATAATTTTATTAAAATTTTCATTATAAAATTCAAGTTCTAAACAATTTAGTTTTAATCCATTTCCTAAACGTTGTAAAATATTATGATAATTTTTTATAATTTCTTCGCTAGCACTTTCTCTTATTAATTGGCGTCTATATTTTTCTATTTTTGTAAATACTTCATTAATTGTTAAAACACGCAAATTATAACTTTTATTTTCTTTTTTCCACCTAATTCCATTGAAAAAATACCATTCATTCTTTTCTGGTGAACTACAAACAAAATTTTCACCATATAATCTATAAATCAATTTACTAAGGATATTGTCAAAAGGACGTAAAAACTTGATATCGTGATTAGGTATTTCTTTTGATAATTCATTAAATTCTTCCTGGTTATCTATTTTTGCTAAATAAATCAAATTATTAATGGTATATATATAATCACTATTTTGAAATGAATCCCAAGCTATATTTGCCTGACTTTCATTATAATTTTCCCACTTGGAACTAAAATAATGCCATAAATCTACGTATTCGCGGTTAATAGATGATAAAATATAACCAATATTTAACCATTTACTTCTATCTGACCATCTTTCCGGATCAAGAATATCTAAATATTTTCTTACAACTTCTTTGTCTGAATATATATCCTCATCATTATTCATTAAATGAACCTTTTTTGAATTGTCCTTTTTACGTTCTGATTTGTAATTAAAAAGTATACTGTCAGGTTCAATATTTGTAATACATGTTTTTAAAAAATGTTCATAAGTTGTTTCCTCCGGTGGTATAATAGTTTCTCCTAATTCTTTTAAAAAAGTATCTGTGTCTAATAAATATAATGGACGACTTTGACCACATTTCGTAGACAACAGTGTACGAAAACAGATTGGCGCGTATACCTTTGTATCAATAATTTTACTATCAAATAAATCGCGAAATTTATGTTTTAATTGTTCTTCTAAATAAACTTGGATACTTTTTGCTTTTGTAAAATGAATTCCATCGAAAATAATATGATAACTTTTCTTTTCGATGTCTGGATATGATTTTAATATGTATACTCCCTTTATATCTGGTAACATTTCTCTTATTGTATTTATAATATTGATAATGTCTGTTTTATGTTTTATTTCTTCATCTAATCTATTAACTCTATTTTTTAGTGTACCTTCTGTGTCATTTGTATTGTCTATTTTCTTATCATAGTCTATATATAACTTCATAGGTTGATGAGCACTCCATGATTCATAATAATGTGATCTGTTAGGAGTAAGACTTTGAATTTTATTCCATATATTATGATATGTATCTGCTATAAAAATTTTAGATGAAGAGCTATTAAGATCTCGTTGGAAAAAGGATAGGTGATTTGCTTCACAGTATTTTATACATTCCGCTTTTTGACCTTTTGAAAATTCCATCCCAATAGATTCAGACATTTTCACTACACTTGTTATCTTAAAATAAAATAAATATTAATATCTATTTTATTCAATTATTTATTGTAAAAATAATGAATTTATACATTCAATAACATTTTTGAAACGATTTTTATGAATAAATAAATTAAATTGTTCTTTTACAAATTCTTTATTGAATTTTCCTTTGTCAATTATTGTATAATACGTTGATCCATTATTTAAAATAATTTTACGTTTAAGTATATCTCTTGTCTTTTGTTTTTTTGAAACATTTAAACTATAGTGCCAGTACCATCCATCCCATAAAATTGCAATTTTTAAACTTTTTATATAGATGTCACAATCCCACATATTACCATTTTTGTCTTTAAAAATTTGTTCATTACATTGAATATCATCTTCACCGAAATATTCAATACATAATTCAGAAAATAATATTTCATTTTTAGAACGTCTTTGTTGAGATGCTGCTGATGCTACACCTCCTTTTATACCATTAATCTTACCATTATTTATATTTAATTGCTTCATACATTGTCTTGAACACGTTTTTCTTCTACCTCCATTAATAATTGTTTTACATATAACACATTTATGACTTTTTTGTAAGGCTAATCTAGTTTTATTATTAGTTTCTTCACTTCTAATTCTAATACTATTATTAAATGACGCGTTACAACTTCTTGAACAAAAATGATTTTTACTTTTTTTATATTGATTAAATAATTTTGTAAATTCTATGTTACAATTATTACAATTAACTTGAACTGAATTATTTCTTGATAATGGAATATTAGCTAAAATTAAAGCATCATTCCAAGTACCAAATTTATTACCTATAGTTTTATAAGAGAAAGGGTGTTTTTTATCCTTAGATAAAGGTATTTTCTTATTTTTTTCATAATATCCTTTTAAATAATCTAATATAAATTCTTTTGTAAATTTTTCTTTAGACATCAATAATAACTTATGAAAATGAATTATTATTCAATTTAAAACGTTTTCTAAAAGAAAATTGAACCTTTGTTTTTATTAAAATAACCCAAGACAATCTTTTCAGACTACCTTGGGTTATTTTGTATATTTATTGTCTGTACGGTACTCGAAACCGTCTGACTCGCGTATAAGACGAGCATAATAACCCCTATATGAACAGACATATCAAGTATTTAAAATTGATATGTTTGTTAAATTTTCCATCTGAGTTCTATGAACAGAGTGAGTTAAATAGTTTAATGTCATGTTTAGGACTTTTGATGCTCAGTGGGAGGATCGAACTCCCGTGACGGACGTACTTAAAAATTATAAGATCCGCATATTAACCACTATATGAACCGAGCTATTTAAACAGTTTAATGTCATATTTAGGACTTTTCAATAACTAAGTATTTTTATTTTTAAATTCTTTT
>Ga0102854_1000485_pt1 | contig 12757 bp, 9 predicted proteins | sample Colrivmet1370A02_FD_84502 | JGI IMG/M metagenome (GOLD analysis project Ga0102854, IMG submission 84502) | Estuarine microbial communities from the Columbia River estuary - metaG 1370A-02 | ecosystem: Environmental > Aquatic > Marine > Intertidal zone > Estuary | place: USA: Columbia River... | reverse complement strand
TTCGGGGTCGTGTCTTCTTCGTTTGCCTTTCATTTTGTGTGTGTTCGGTTCGGTTTTAACGCCGCTCCCACACACCACAATCATAGCTTAGCCACTGGCCTGATTTTCTGGGGCCGCCTCAGTCCGTCGGCGGAAACGGGCGTCCGACGAAGGAAACGGGGGTTCCGTTGAGGAAAATCAAGGCTCCGTTGAAGGAAATTTTCTCCGCGTCGAAGAAATGGAAAGCTCCGTAGCGGAAACCGTGAGTCCCGACGGCGGGGCGGGAGGCGGCGGCGGGGGAAATTCCCCCTCCGGCGGGGAAATGGATGGCTCCGCGCTGGAATGGGAAGGCGCAGGTGTCGCGCGCAAGGATGGCGTCGAAAATCTCGTTGCGACCCGGCGCGCCGCGGAATACCAACAGGCATCGTCCGCCGGATTGGAAAAGTCAGCTCGAAGGAACCTCTGAAACATTGAACAAACCGATCCTTTCCGAGCGGAAGCTCCTGCTGCTACTCGCCGCGGTGCAGTTCACCCAGATCATGGATTTCATGATCATGATGCCGCTCGGGCCGCAGCTGATGCGCGAGCTCGATATCACACCGAGGCAATTCGGCGGACTCATTTCCTCGTTCGCGCTCACTGCGGGGATCGTCGGGCTCGCGGCGGCTCCTTTCACCGACCGCTTCGACCGCCGCAAGCTGCTGTTATTCTGTTACGCCGGATTCGCCCTCGCGACGCTGGCCTGCGGGCTCGCGGACAATGCAGCCACGCTGCTGTGGGCGCGCGCGGTGTGCGGCGCGTTCGGCGGGGTGAGCGGCGCCACCGTGATGGCCATCGTCGCCGATGTGGTCCCCACCGAGCGGCGCGCGCGCGGGATGGGCATCGTCATGACGGCCTTTTCCTTGGCCGCGGCGCTGGGTGTGCCTTTCGGGTTGAAAATCGCGCAGCTGTGGAAATGGGAAGCGCCGTTTCTCGTCGTCGCGGTCATCTCCGCCGTGGTGTGGACCGGACTTTTCCGGAACCTGCCGCCAGTGCACGGCCACCTCACCGGCGGGAAAATCAGATCGGGAAAAGACTTCCTCGAGCTCATCCGAACGAAAAACGCCTGGACCGGCTTGAGCCTGATGACCGCGATGGTCTTCGGGCATTTCACGATCATTCCGTTCCTCTCGCCATATCTGGTAGGCAATGTCGGCCTGCCGGAAAAAAGCCTGTTCCTCATATACCTAACCGGAGGACTGGTGACGATTTTCACCGCCCCGCTCATCGGCAAGCTCGCCGACCGCCACGGGAAACTGCGGGTCTATGTTTTCCTGGTCGGCGGAGCCTCTTTGGTCATCGGGCTGCTGACCTCGAGCGGCCCGCTGCCGGTCTGGCAGACGCTGGTGCTGGCGGCGTTGTTCTTCGCCTTTGCCAGCGGCCGCTTCGTGCCGGGGCAGGCGGCGATCTCCATGGCCGTCCTGTCCAACCGCCGCGGCGCGTATATGAGCCTCGTCGCTTGCTCAAGGGATCTGGCGTCCGGCCTAACCACCGCCATCGGCGGCCAGATCGTGGCGTCCGGCGCGGATGGGAAATTGCTCAATTTCGACCGACTCGGCTTGCTGGCCATCAGCGTGAGTCTTTTCAGCGTGTGGATTTTCCGGCAGCTCAAATCGGCGGAATAAGGCCGCCAGCGCCAGAAGAACGTCGCTGACAAGCGGCTGGATTTGCGGTTTCATCCTGCGTGATGAGATCCCCCAGCGCAGAAGAAGCGAAGTTCGCCCGCGAGCAACTGATAGCCGGATGCGACACGATGCAGCGCTTTCTGCAAGGCCTGCTCGACTCGAAAGGCCGCGTCGCCGAGGAGGTGCACGCCATCCGCAAGCTCGGGAAATCACTGCGCGGCGGGTTCTCGCTGTTCCGGCTCGGCAAGAATTCCGCCAAGGAAATCCAAGCGATCGGCCGCTTGCTCTCCAGTCCGCGCGACGCGGTTTCGCGGCTCAACACCTGGCACAAACTCGGCTGGAATGACGACGACTCGGCCAGCGCCGCCATCGGCGCTTTGCTCGTCCAGCAAACCCATTCCGCCGCCCGACGCCCGCCGCCGGAAACCATCGCGTGGTGCGCCGAGCGCGTCGCCGCCGCGCGCCGGAATCTTCAGGAGCTCGCCGAGAACGATCTCACCGAGCGAGTCGGGATCGGAATGCAAAAGCTCCGCAAGCGGCTCTCCAAGCGTTTTGAAACCATCGATCACTCGGGCAAGGAGGATTTCCACGACGCCCGCAAAGCACTCAAAGCTTACCTCGGAGCTCTCGGATTCATGCCCGCCGAGTCGTTCGCGCCCGATCCTGAAATGACCAAACTCGCGGATGTGCTCGGCGATGAAAACGACCTCGGCACTCTTTCCACGTGGCTCGAAGCGCGCGGTTTTACCGCCGATTTCGTCCCCGGACTTTGGGAAAAACTCGCGAAATCCCGCGCCAAGCTGCGGAAAAAAGCGATCGAGGACGCCGCGCGGATTGTTTCCAAAGGTGAATAACGACTCCGATAGTTAGCGGATTTCTGACGCACAGGGGTTGCGCCGTGGGCATTTTCCATTATGGAGGGGGCGTTCCGACTGTTTGCCATCGAACTCCCATCATTTATGTCCGCACGCCTCGACTTCCGCAGCCGCCACCTGGGTCCCATCGGCACCGACCGCGATGAAATGCTCCGCGAAACCGGCTACCCATCGCTCGCCGCGCTCATCGACGCCGCCGTCCCCGCCGGCATCCGCCTGGACACCGCGATGAGCCTGCCCGCCGCCCGCTCGGAACACGACGCGCTCGCCTGGCTGAAGTCGATCATGGGGAAAAACCAAGTCCTCAAGTCGTTCATCGGCCAAGGCTATCACGGCACCCACACGCCCGGCGTGATCCAGCGGAACATTTTGGAAAACCCCGGCTGGTACACCGCCTACACGCCCTATCAGGCGGAAATCGCGCAGGGCCGTCTCGAAGCGCTGCTGAATTTCCAGACGATGATCACCGACCTAACCGGGCTGGACGTTTCCAACGCCTCGCTGCTCGACGAGGGCACCGCCGCCGCCGAGGCGATGAGTCTCGCGCTGGCCGGCAAGCCGAAGGGCAAGGCGATTTTCGTCTCCGACCGCTGCCATCCGCAGACCATCGACGTGGTGACGACGCGCGCGGAACCGCTTGGGATCGAGGTGATCATCGGCGACTGGCGGACTTACGAGGCGAGCGAAGGAGTCTTCGCGGTGCTCGTGCAATATCCGGACACCCGCGGTCGCATCGATGACTTCGCGGAGTTTTTCGCGAACAACAAGCAAGCGGGCGTGGTCAACATCGTCGCCGCGGATTTGCTGGCGCTGACGGTTTTGAAAGCGCCGGGCGAATTCGGCGCGGACATCTGCATTGGTTCCTCGCAGCGCTTCGGCGTGCCGATGGGCTTCGGCGGCCCGCACGCGGGCTTCATGGCCTGCGCGGACGCGTTGAAGCGCAAAATGCCGGGCCGCCTCATCGGCGTGTCTGTCGATTCGCGCGGGAAGCCCGGCTATCGGCTCGCACTACAGACTCGCGAGCAACACATCCGCCGCGACAAGGCGACTTCCAACATCTGCACCGCGCAGGTGCTGCTCGCCGTGATGGCCTCGATGTATGCCGTCTATCATGGGCCGGAGGGACTCAAACACATCGCGAACAACATTCGTTCGAAAGCTGCGCAACTCGCGGCATGTTTGGCTGAAGGAGGTAACGATGTGTCGGCAGCGCCATTTTTTGATACCGTTGTGGTCAAGTGCGAAGGCTCCGCCAAAAACGTCCAGGTTGTAGCTGCTGGAGCAGGAATCAATCTTCGGCAAATTGATCCGGACCATATTGGAATTTCACTGGATGAAACGGCCACGGAAGAGGACCTGTCAATCATCTGTAAACTTCTTAACGCGAAGTGGAAGAGTCCTGAATCGAATGCGCAACTTCCGATGGGACTTGCCCGTGACACCGATTTCCTCACACAGAAAGTCTTCAACAGCTATCACTCGGAAACCGACATGCTCCGCTATCTGAAGCGGCTGGAGTCGAAGGATCTCGCGCTCAACGAATCGATGATCGCGCTCGGCTCCTGCACGATGAAGCTGAACGCCACCTCGGAAATGATGCCGCTGAGTTGGCCGGAAGTTGCCTCGCTGCATCCCTTCGTCCCCGCCGACCAGAGCCAGGGTTACCGGGAAATGCTCGGCCTGCTTGAAGGCTGGCTGGCGGAGGTGACCGGATTCGCCGGAGTCTCCCTCCAGCCGAACGCCGGCTCGCAAGGCGAGTATGCCGGCCTGCTCGCGATCTATCACTACCACCGCTCGCGCGGCGATTCACACCGGAACATCTGCCTCATTCCCGTTTCCGCCCACGGCACGAACCCCGCCTCCGCGGTCATGGCCGGGATGAAAGTCATCGGCGTGAAGTGCGACGAGAAGGGCAACATCGACATCGCCGACCTCGCAGCCCGCACCGAGGAACACCGCGACAACCTGGCGGCGCTGATGGTGACCTATCCGTCAACGCACGGCGTGTTCGAGGAAACGATCCGCTCGATTTGTGAAATCATCCACGAAGCCGGCGGCCAGGTTTACATGGATGGAGCCAACATGAACGCGCAGGTCGGCCTGACCTCGCCCGGCCTGATCGGTGCGGATGTCTGCCACTTGAATCTCCACAAAACCTTCTGCATCCCGCACGGCGGCGGCGGACCGGGTGTGGGCCCCATCGGCGTGGCGAAGCAGCTTGTGCCATTCCTGCCGGGACATGCCGAGTTGGACAATCCGAGCGGCGCGGTTTGTTCCGCGCCGTGGGGCAGCGCGTCGATCAACACGATTTCCTGGATGTATATCGCGATGATGGGACCCGATGGTCTCACCGAGGCCACCGAGGTCGCGATCCTCAACGCGAACTACGTCGCCAAGCGGCTCGCCCCTTATTTCCCGGTGCTTTACACCGGAAACGAAGGTCTCGTCGCCCACGAGTGCATCATCGACGTGCGCCCTCTATCCGACGCCAGCGGCGTCACGGTGGAAGACGTGGCCAAGCGCCTGATGGACTATGGTTTCCACGCGCCGACCATGAGTTGGCCCGTTGGCGGCACCTTGATGATCGAACCGACCGAGTCCGAATCGAAGCCCGAGCTCGACCGTTTCTGCGACGCGATGATTTCCATCCACGGCGAAATTTCAGCCGTCATCAGCGGCGAGCTGGATGCGAATGACAACCCGCTCAAACACGCGCCGCACCCGTGCGAGACGGTTTGTGGAAACGACTGGCCGCACGCCTACACCCGCGAGCAGGCGGCGTTTCCCCTACCCTATCTGCGTCAGCACAAATTCTGGCCGTCCGTCGGCCGCATCGACAACGTGCACGGCGACCGCAATCTCGTCTGCACCTGCGACTCCGTGGAATCCTACGCGGAAGCTAACGCATGATGCTCGAATCGCCCATCGACTGGACGACGTGGCAAGGCGAGATGCGCGCCACCATCATGTTCATCATCAGGGACGGGCAGATCCTCCTCATCGAGAAAAAGCGCGGGCTCGGCGCGGGAAAAATCAACGGCCCGGGAGGAAAGATCGATCCCGGCGAAACGCCGCTGGAAGCAGTCATCCGCGAGACGCAGGAAGAACTCCACGTGACTCCGCACGCTCCGAGGAAACTGGGAGAGTTGCGGTTCTCGATGTCGGACTGCCCGCACATCCTTTGCCACGTCTATCGCTCGGACGACTTTAGCGGCACTCCCACCGAGACCGACGAGGCCGTGCCGGTGTGGACCGCGCTCGACGCGATTCCCTATCACCGGATGTGGGAGGACGACCAGCACTGGCTGCCGCTGCTGCTCAAGGAACAGTCATTTCTCGGACGCTTCGTGTTCGAGGCGGATCACCTGCGCTGGAGCGAGGTGACCACCGACGTCATCTGGTAAAACAAAAAGGCCGCCTCCCATGTGAGGAGACGGCCCGTTGATCGATAAGTTTCGATTAGAGCGACGCCTTGAGCGAGCTGAACTTGCCCTTGAGTTGGGCGAGCGCGGCTTCCGCCTTGGCGATTTCCTTGCTCAATGCCAGAAGCGCGCCGAGCTTGGCATCGAAGCTGCCCGATACCGAGGGGGATGCTTTCTTCGCGGCTTTGGCAGCCTTCGCGACCTTCGCAGGTGCGGCAGCGCGGCCCTTTTTCGCAGCCTTCTTGGAGGAGCCGTTCACGCCGGCGGCCTTCAGCCAAGACATCACCGTGAGAGGAGAAACCTTGAACTTCGAGGCTGCCTTGCTTTGGCCGCCGCGGCCATTCGCGGCGTTATAGGCAACCGTGAAATCAACGACCTCTTTCTTCTGTGCGTCGGTATAACGTGTGCCGGCCTTGCTCTTGCTGGCGGCCTTCGCTGGCTTGGCGGTTTTCGCTGCCTTCGGAGCCTCGGCGGCCTTCGGAGCCTCGGCGGCTTTCGGAGCCTTGGCGGCTTTCGCGGCCTTGGCAGCCTTCGGAGCTTTCGCGGCCTTGACCGTTTTCGGAGCGCCGGCGCCTTTCACCCAAGCAGCCACCGAGATCGGGGAAACCTTGAATTTCTTAGCAGCCTCGCTTTGGCCGCCACGACCGTTTGCGGCGTTGTAGCTCACGACGAAGTCCACGACTTCTTTCTTCTGTGCATCAGTATAACGGACACGTTGTGCCGCGTTTTTATTAGGAGTAGTGCTCATGTCCGGAGCAACTTATGAATCAGCAACCGGCTAGCAAGCTAAATCTGTGTTATCAAACCCGCGCCGGATGCTATGCATCACCCCTCTTCTAACGAACGGCTCGACACGATGTCTTTCAAAACGGACCTGTCGCTCATGTCAGCCAGCCAATGATCACTTCCTTCCTCTATCTTGGGGCGCGCCACCACACCGCCGAATCCGATGAAATCATCAACGTCCGGCTTGGTCTCCAAGTCCGACATTCCATCCCCCAGCATCGCCACGCGCTCAGGCAGCAATGCCTGTTTCCACTCCCGGATCACTTCGTTTTTGCCGAGGTTCCGCGTGGTGGGATAATCCTCACCATAGCCTTTGTATGAACCGTCCTCATGGAAATAGAGTGGCACGGCTTCCACGTGGGCGATGCCCAGCCTCGCTGCGAGCGGCTCGATCAAGGGCGCGAACCCCCCCGATAAAATAACAGGCAGCCAGCCGGCGTCCTTCAGCTCGCGGATCATTTCCACGGCGCCCGGCACGATGGTCTCCACATAAAGCGCGGCCACCGCATCACATAGCTCCCGGTCCGGACGGATCATCTCCATCCGCCGCGGGAACACCTCGCCGATCGGCACCTCGCCGTTCATCGCGGCGTTGGTCAACTCCACGACCCGCTCGAAAACATCACCGCCCTTGCCGCGCGCCAGCTCGTCGATTCCCTCAATCGTCGAAAGCGTGGAATCACAATCGATGAAAAACAACTTCACGCCGCGCTTGGTGGCGGGCTGGATTTCCAATTCAACTCCTTCGCTCACCATCTCGAACAACTCGATCACCTCGTCGTTGCGGAGACGGATACAACCTTGGCTGGCGGGTTGGCCGAGCTTGTCCTCATGATTCGTGCCGTGGATATAGATGAAGCGCTCCAGCGTGTTTGCATTTTCAGCGTCCATTCCTTCGAGACGCAGGATGCGGCTCAGAACCAGATCGCCCCCGCCGGAAGCACCCGGCTGCCACAATCCCGCGGCCACCCGCTGCTTGAAAACGGTGCCGCTCGCCTCGCCCTCACCGACTTTTTCCGCCACCCGGAAACGACCGGTCGGGGTGCGATAACTGTTCATCTTGAAACCCATGCCCTTGGTGGCGGTGGAAATATCAAATTGGCGGATGCATTGCTCGCCCTCGATGACTTTCAGGGTCTGGTCATCGATGGAAACTTCAAGACGGCGTGTCGGGCTCATGGTGGTGTCAGAACAAGCAGGGCGTTATGCCCGCCCATTCCATGGGAAAGTTTATAAATGGAACCGCGGTTTTCAAGCGCCTCGTCCGGCAGCTCAAATCCGGCGGGAGCATGGCGGCCGGCGAGGTTTGGCGGGAGTTGGCGGTCGCGCGCGAAACGGGCGAGGATCACGCTCTCCAACAATCCGCTCGCGCCGATGGTGTGGCCGGTGAAAGGTTTTAGCAGATGCAGGCTGGGAGGCGAGTCGGGGAAACAACGGCCCAGGGAAGCGGGATCGGCCACGGCTTGCACGGCGGTTCCCGTGGCATGCGGACAGACGGCGGATGGTTTCCCGTGAAGGTTCACCGCCTTTTCTATCAACTCCGGCGTGCGCCCGCCGTCGGCCGGAATGCCCACCGGATCGCACGCGTCGGCATTGCAGCCATAGTGCGCGAGGCGGGGGAAATGGCCGTCACGATACTCGATGGCCATCGCCGCCGCGCCCTCGGCGGGGATGAAACCCGACGAGGCGGGGTGATAGGGATTCAAATCCATCTCCGCGGATAACAGACCCGACGCGGCATAGTTATCGAGCAGGACAGGCACCAGCGGCAGATCCACCGCCACGGCCAAAGCGCGCGGCGCGGCTCCGGACTGCACCAGCATCATCGCGATGCCGATAGCATCCAGACCCGCGGCGCAACCGCTGGCGAGAACGTGGTTAGGCCCCATGATGCCGAACTCGATGGTGATGGCGGATGCCGGTTCGCTGTGGATGGTATTGCTGGCGGCCATCAGCTTGAACGGCCTGCGCCCCGGCCACGGACCGAGCCAGCCCGCGGCGTTCCCGCGGCTGGTGCCGACGACCAGCGCCGCGTCGCGCAGTTCATCCGCGGTCCAGCCGGCTTCGGCGATCGCCTCGCGGGCGACGTGCAGCGCGGCCATCGTCGCCGGGCTCCACTTGCGGTTCACTAACAAAGACCGCTGTTCGATCCACGCGCCCGGCCGCGCCGCGTGCGGGCTGTCGGCACCGAGCAGTGCGCCGAGTTTCCGGAACGGCACCCGCCGCGCCAGCACCGCCTGGTGATGCGCTGCGATGTCCGCCCCGAGCGCGGAGAGCGCTCCAAGACCGGTGACTGATAGGGAAGATGGGGTGGCCACGGCGGGTGCTGCAACTGCCGGCAGTTATAAAGTAATCTGTCCGCCAAGCTCGACGACGCGGCCGGGAGGAAGTTGGAAATAGGCGGTCGCGGGAGAGGCGTTGCGGGCCATCGCCGCGAAAAGCGAGAGCCGGAGCCGGTCGATGAAGGTCGCTTTTTTCCCGACGCCGTAGGTTTCGCGGCCGAGAAAATAAGTCGCTTTGCCGGGTTGGAAACGCGCGCTCTCGGGCATCCGGAGTTTCAGCGCGGCGGGCACGTCGGGAGTTTCCGCGAAGCCGAAGCGCAAGGTCGCGCGATGCACGCCGTCTCCCAGATCTTCATAGTCCATCATCTCATCCGGATTCGCCCGCGGCTGGTCGAGCGTCATCACATGCAGGAGAATCACGCGCTCGTGCAGGACCTGGTTGTGCTTCAAATTATGCAGCAGCGCGGTGGGCACTTGCAGGCCTTTGCCGCTCATGTAAATCGCCGTTCCGGAAACCCGGTGGATTTTGCCTTTGCGCAGGTCCTTCAGCAAATCCTCGATCGGCAGCGAGTCCCGCATGATGCGCGCATACAAACGCCGGCGGCCCCAGATCCAGATCAGCATGACAGACATCACCGCGGCCGCGATCAACAGCGGCAGCCAGCCAGTCGGCCAGATTTTCAAGGCGTTCGCCGCGAGGAAAGCGCCGTCAAGCAGCAGGAAAATCCCCGTGATCAGGAGGGCTTTGAACTTCGACCAGCCCCACACCGCGCGGGCGGCCGAGAAAAACAGCAGCGAGGTGATCGTCATTGTTAGGGAAATGGCGATGCCATAGGCGCCCGCCAAGTTTGACGAGGTCTTGAAGGCAACCACCAGCAAGATGCAAGCGACCGCCAGGATATGATTGACCACCGGCACATATACCTGACCCATGGAGTGCTCTGAAGTATAGAGAATCCGCACCCGCGACATGCAGCCGAGCTGCACCGCCTGGGTCGTCAGCGAGAACGCGCCGGAAATGAGCGCCTGACTCGCGATGATCGCCGCCCCGGTCGCCAGGATCGTCAGCGGCAATTGCAGGATTTCCGGAGCGAGCAGGAAAAACGGACTGCGGATCGCCGACGGATCGGCCGTGAGCAGTGCCGCCTGGCCGAGATAGTTTAAATCCAATGCGGGCAGCACCACCGAGAACCAGCCGACGCGGATCGGCCGGGTTCCGAAATGCCCGAGGTCCGCGTAGAGCGCCTCACCGCCGGTCACCGCCAGGAATACCGCCGCCAGCAACGGAAACGCGTGCTGCCACTCGCGGACGAGAAACGCAATCCCCTCTGACGGACTCAGCGCGAGCAGCACCTGCGGGTGATGCCACAGCGCCCCGATACCCAGCAGCGCGAGCGTGGAAAACCACAGCAACACCACCGGCCCGAACAATTTCCCCACGTTCCCCGTGCCGAACTTCTGGATGGAAAACAGCCCGATCAAAATCACCACCGCCAGCGGCACCGTCCAGTGTGCAAGCGCCGGACTACTCACCGAAAGTCCCTCCACGGCGCTGAGCACCGAGATCGCGGGAGTCAGCATGCCGTCGGCATAAATCAAAGCCGCGCCCGCCAGACCGAATAATAAAATCTTCTGCGGGTCATTTCCACCGAGCCGCCGCACCGCCCCGCGGATCAAGGTTGATAGCGCCAAAATCCCGCCCTCGCCCTTGTTGTCCAGCTTGAGAATGATGAACAAATATTTCACCGAGACCACCAGCAGCAGCGACCAGACGATCAGCGAAGCCGCGCCGACCAGATTCTGAGGGCTGATCGGAGCGCCGTGGTGCCCCGAGAAACATTCGCGGAACGCATACAGCGGGCTCGTTCCGATATCGCCGAAAACAATGCCCAGGGCTGCGATCGTGGTTACCGCCAGATGAGGTTTGTGGCCCGAGTGGCCTCCGTGTGAGTCATTCATCGTCGCGAAGCGGATCGCTCGCAGGGGCTTCAAACCATTTCCCCCGGTGACTGACCAGCCAATTTACGCCCGCAAAATCCCGATCATAGGTCTTGGCGCGACCGCCCCGCCCGCTCAACCTGCCGCGACTTTTTCAATGAGCACTGTTCTGGAAACCATCGATGGCGGCACCCGCTATCTCGAAAAACGCGGCATCGAGGACGCCCGCCGCAACATGCAGATGCTCGTCGCCCGCCAACTCGGCTGCACCCGGATGGACCTTTACCTCCAGTTCGACCGCCCGCTGGAGGAAACCGACCTCATTCCCCTCCGCGAAACCTTGAAAAAGCGCGGCGAAGGCATCCCGCTCCAGCACCTGCTCGGCACCGTTTGGTTTCACAAACACGAGTTCAAGACCGACGCCCGCGCCCTCATCCCCCGCCCCGAGACCGAGGAACTCGCCGAATGGATCTTGCAATGGGAATTGCCCGCCGAGCTCGAAATCCTCGACATGGGCTGCGGCTCCGGCGTGCTCGGACTCAGCCTCGCCGCCGCCCGCCCCGGCTGGAACGTCACCCTCGCCGACGTCTCGCCGGACGCGCTTTCCCTCGCCCGCGAAAACGCCGCCACCCTCGGCATTCCCAACGCGAATCTCCTCCAAAGCGACCTCTTCACCGCCATCGACGCCCGCTTCGACGGCATCGTCGCCAATCTCCCCTACGTCCCGGAAGCCGAGCGCGCCACGATTTCCCGCGAGGTCATGCACGACCCCGTGCTCGCCCTTTTTTCCGGCCCCGACGGCCTCGACCTCATCCGCCGCTTCATCCCGGAAGCCTTCCACCGCCTCAAGCCCGGCGGTTGGCTCGTCCTCGAAATCGGCCACGATCAAGCTTCACAGGTCGCGGAAATTTTACAAACGTCCGCCTTCACCGCCATCGAGGTGAAAACCGACCTGTCCGGCATCGCCCGCTTCCCCTTCGCCAAACGTCCCCTTTAATCTAAGTTCCACCTCATTCCCATGGATAAACTCGTAGTTCACGGCGGTGCCACCTTGCGCGGCGCGATCAATATTTCCGGCTCCAAAAACGCCTCGCTGCCCATCCTCGCCGCCGCCATCCTCACCGGCGAAGACTGCATCATCCGCCGCGTGCCGGACGTTTCGGACACGAATTACATGATCCAGATTCTCAGCGCTCTCGGCGCGGATGTGGAACGCTCGTCCGGCACCGTCCGCATTTCCTGCGCCGACGTGATCGACGAGGCACCCTACGAATTGGTCCGCCGGATGCGCGCCTCGATCTGCGTGATGGGACCGCTGCTCGCCCGCAACGGCCGCTGCGTCGTCTCGCTGCCCGGCGGCTGCGTCATCGGCGACCGCCCGATCGACCTGCATTTACGCGGTTTTGAAGCGCTCGGCGCGAAAATCGAATTCGAAGGGGGAAACATCACCCTCACCGCCCCCGACGGCCTGCGCAGCGCGGAAATCGACCTCCGCGGCACCCACGGCCCGACCGTGCTCGGCACCGACAACGTCATGATGGCCGCCACTCTCGCCGAGGGCATCACCATCATCGAGTCCGCCGCCGCCGAGCCCGAAGTCCTCGACCTCGCCAATTTCCTCAACGCGATGGGCGCGAAAATCACCGGCGCGGGCACCCGCCGGATCGTCATCGAGGGCGTGAAATCGCTTCGCGGCGTCGAGCACACCGTCATTCCGGACCGGATCGAAGCCGGCACCTTCATGGCCGCCGCCGCGCTCGCGGGCGAGGGAGTCACGCTCCGCCGCGTTTGCCGCGAGCACATGAAATCCA
>Ga0102854_1000468_pt1 | contig 12996 bp, 8 predicted proteins | sample Colrivmet1370A02_FD_84502 | JGI IMG/M metagenome (GOLD analysis project Ga0102854, IMG submission 84502) | Estuarine microbial communities from the Columbia River estuary - metaG 1370A-02 | ecosystem: Environmental > Aquatic > Marine > Intertidal zone > Estuary | place: USA: Columbia River... | reverse complement strand
CTCGCTGCTGCGCCTGGTGACCGGTGTCGTCATCGAGATCTCCGAGGAATGGGAAACGGGCAAAGTCTACCTCCAACCCGAAACCAAAAAACAACAACCGAACTAACCGCAAAACTCTAGCAGTCCAGATCTCAATCAGAAAATTTTACAGAAAAAAATTTGCGCGGCCCATTACGCTACTTCGCGTCCGCGCAACATCGCTCCTGCAGATTGAAGAAACTCCCGGTAGGTCTTGTGGTTGGTTGCCGCGCTTGCTGCCACATATACCGTGACCCCAACGGCAACCGCGACCACTAGTTCGATGCTTTCTGGAACGGATCCGGCTTCTTCAAGAATCGGCATCAGGATACGGACGGCGACGAACATCAGGCCGGCCGCAAATGCCGGCCGAAGCATCGACATGAACAGATTGATCGGAGAGAGATTCAAATACTTCGTTACAAGAATAAACGCTATTAATGATGATGTGATCATGGGTATTAACACTGCATAGCATATTCCTGCTAGTTCATGACGCTGCAATCCGAACAAAAGCGCGAGTTTGGTGGAGTGATGGAGAATGCTCGTGTAGAATAGCGCGTTTGGCTTGCCGATCGCCTGGAAGACCGGGCCGGTGATGGAGGAAATGGCCAACGCCAATCCATAGAAAGTGAGGATGTTGATCAGCGGAATAGTGGGCAGCCATTTCGGGCTGAGGAGCACGCTGACTAAGAGCGGGCCGACCGCCAGAATACCAATGGACGCCGGAAACGCGAGAATCGCCACGTGAGCGAGCGCCTTACGAAAGGCGTCGCGAAGGTTCTCGCTATCGTGATTGAGTTTGCTGAAAAGCGGAAAGGTCACCCGGTTGACGATGCCGCTGATATTTGCCACCGGAAACATGATTAAAACAAATGCCATCGAATAGACTCCAAGATCCGCCGCGCTGTAGAAGCGGCCGACAAAAAGCTTGTCCATGGCGTCCCCAAAGCCCGATAGCAGGGCGAATGCCCAGATGAACTTTCCAAAATTGAAGAGTTCCCGGGCGAATATCCCATCGAAGATAAAGCGTGGTCTCCACTTGACTGCTCGGAATAGCAGCACCGAAACCACTACTTTCGAGGTGAGATCTCCGACAATAATACTCCATGCCCCCGCGTTGGCGAATGCCATGCAAACTGCCACAACCGTATAAACACATACCTGTGATACCTCACATAGAGACAATGACTTGAACTGCATTCGCTTCAGAAGTTCGAAAGAAGGAACCGTGCTCACGATATCCAGAAGAATCGATAGAAGCAAAACCCGAAGCAATGGCCCTGCCTGGGGAACTTTGAAGTAAGACACGATAAGCGGCGTCGCGGCCGTGGCTGCAACATATAGCGAAACATTGCAGAATGCTCCGATCCAGAATATCGTGTTCGCGGCTCGGCGCTCGTCTTCGGGGTTGGAATAGTGGCGTTGGACATATGCGGTGCCGAAACCGAGCTCACTCAGCATCCGGATGAGTTCCACCGTTACGTTGGTAATAGCGACGAGACCGAACGCCTCTGGTGCGAGAAGACGCGCTAGGACAAATGTTGAAAGCAATCGTGCCGCACGAGTGGCAATCATCGAAATGGAAGCCCATTTGATACCGCCACACACTTGGTTTTTCAGGGTCATGGTGATTGTCTGGAATTCCTTCTATGGATTCGCCAGTTTCCGGGACATGCTTTGGATCATTCAGGAGCTATAAAATCGCCTCTAAGTCGTGCGAAGAGTTTGCCATTCACTTCAAGAGACCGCGGAATGTAAACCCTCACCCGCTTCACCCCTTCCTCCGCGACAATTTCATCCGGCAGAATAACCACATCGTCAACTCCGTCATCAGCGATCCTCCACGGCGTCTTAAAATCAGCGCTCCACTCGACCTTGATGCTCACGGTTGGATCGACCCCAGCACGATCACTCCTCCGGTAGGTGAAGAGGAGATATTCCGAATTGGTCAGATCCCCGTCTGGATCGGCAAGGACGAGTTGGACCGTGGGTGACAGGTTCAGATCGTTGCGATTATCGGGATCTCCACCAATGATATATTCGATGATGTTTTTGATGCTGTCACCGTCGGTATCGATGGTCGGGTCCGCAGGGAGCGTGTTCTCGGCTAGCCAGTCGCGAAAGTCGCCAACTGGTGCGGGTGCCACCGTGATTTCGAGCGTCGCGTCGTCGAACTTGCCGGCGAGGTCGCTCACCCGGATGGTGAAGCTGTTCGGGCCGACGTGGCTGTTAGCCGGCGTGCCGGACAGTGTGCCGTCGCTCGCGACGCCCAGCCAGGACGGGCCGGATTGCAGGCTGTAGCTCAGCGTGTCGCCCGCGTCGACGTCCGTCGCAGAACCCGCGACAGTGCCGACATAGGCGGCGTCCTCGGTCGCGCCGGCTCCGGCGATCGGATCGGCGGCGAAGACCGGTGCCTGGTTTGGCTGCCGACTTGTGGAGATGTGAAAGTAATCGATGAGCGCAGTGTGGGCTGCAGTGTGGTTGCCCACGTAGAGACCTGCGGCATGAACGAGCATGTTCAGGGAGAATGGATCCTCAGGGATCCAGCCAGCGCCGTCTGAGGAATGAGCGATCACCCAGGAGTCGCCCGTGCGGGCAACCCGCATATACTTGGTTGTAGCCGTAATGCCATTGAAAATATGCACGGTCGGAACCGTATTCTCGAAACTGGCAACAAAGAGCTTAGTCGCCCTGCCGTCGTGATGAAATTCAACGCGCAGCAGCCTGTCACCGTCACCCTCGATGATGATGCCCTGCATCTGGTAGCAACTTGTTAAATCCGAGTCAAACTTGGTCCCGATCACAAAATCCTCATCGACCACCATCTGTGTTACCCTGGCCACATTGTATCCACCGGGCCACCATGTGTCATGATCCGTGTCGGCGGGCAAGGAAAGCGAGAGCTGTGAGCCGGTCATGGCCAGAGTCCCGTCACCCAGAGGATTGACGAAGGTCCAGAGGCCGGTATCCAGCAATGGCGAGTTGAATTCATCAGTCCCGGTGGTGTCGCCGCCCGAAACGGGGCTGAAAGACGCGGTGATCATTTTGTCTCCATCCATCACAAATGTGGCTGAACTGTCGGATCCACCAAGATCCCCGCTCCATCCGGAAAACGTATGGCCACTCACAGGTTGTGCCTTCGCGGTCACGATCGTTCCATTCGGATAGATAGCCATATCAGGACTGAGAGTGACGGATCCACTCCCCAATACCGAGCTCTTGATTCCATGCACGAACTGGGAGGGAGGAACAATGGTGACATTGCCGAACGTCGCATCGACTTCGTGCGCGACGAGCAGGAGCGATCCACTCGAAAGATCATCGGCATCTTCCTGTCCCTCCAGCAGCCAGGAAATTGGCTCCGGAGTGCCGCTCTCCCAAATTTTGAACCGATAGCGACCGCCCCCATTTCCGGACGGAAGGGATTGCACCCTAGTCCTGGTCATATAAGTGACGTCAAAGCTTAATTGCTTGTATGTTGGGTCCAACAGATGGAGTCCATTTTCACCACCCAGCGAAAGCCGGCCCGAGCCATTGATAAAATACTCATTCCACCAAGTTGCCCCTTGGGGCCGCCAGCCAATCACCGGTTGCCATGGGCCTCCAAGCTGGCCGCCCCAGTCACTATGTCCCCGCCAACGCATGACCAAACCGAGGCCGGGACCAACACTGGTAGGAGATGAAAAACTCGCCGGATCAATGGCGTGGACCGTGACAGGGACGGTGATTTCATAGTCCGTCCAGCCCATATCCCCGATCGCAAGGATGCGGTCGTAGCCCATGTGAAGTGGTCTGACACCCGCCGAAGAGAAGCCCCATTCCCCGTCAACTTCCTGCACCACATCCTGCAGATTCGTAACGGCTCCCCAATCAATCGAATATGACAGCGGCCATGGGGAATTGTTGCCAAAATGAATCGTCACCGTTGTCGTGCTGGTATCGCCAAGTTGGTCCTGCGCGGTGAGCACAACGGTATTGTTGCCTTGATTGAGATTGGTTACATCCAACTCGGCATTGAAGTCGCCCGGGCGCGCCAGACGCCGCGTATCCGGCCCTATGGAGAGACTTCGAGACTGGCCGCCATTCAACGAATAAGTCAGCGAGGCCACTCCATCAGGGTCTGAAACGGTTCCTAAAAGATTCACCCACCGCTGCGGCACGCCCAGATCGCCGAAGCTTTGAGTTGTGCCCCGCCAGACGTTGATGTTTGGTCCCGCGCCATTGTCAGCATGCAAAATCCCGCATGCGAATGACCAAAGTGCAAGCGCCACCGACAAGCCGGATTTCAATCCGAGCATCTCGGAAAAATCGAAACATATCCGCTTATCGTCAGATTTTCGTGTGGTTATTTTCATATAATTTGGATGTTGATTATTATCTCTCGATTTGACTCAATTTTAACGCGTAATGCCTCACTGAAACCGGTGTCCACTCTATCTATTATGAATGGAGTTGTTCTGCTTCCTTCGTGACTCTCTATTTTCTATCGGAAACCATCATGGTAAATACATCCAGCCCTATTTACGCATCCTCTTTGATCCGTGATCTGGACTTCAAATCCGCTCCGATTGCATTGAGCAGCGTCCGTTTCCATTCTCCAGCAATAAACCGCCACCGCTTCCATAGCCAAACCGCTATGACTCTAGCGCATGACGCACGGGTCGCGAAAGAAAGCGGAGAAACTCGAACCATCCAGCAATAGTCGGCCAGCATCTTGCTAAAGGAGCAGGAGACCCCGACATGGTTTCGAGGATCAAACCAAGCCGCATATGCTTCGAAATCGGGGACTGCCTCACGATATGCAACTCCGAAAACATACATCGACTGCTTATCATGACGCCTTGAATACAGAAGCAGGTCCTGAAGCTCTATGAAACGTCCCAGGAGGGAGAGATGCGCCAACAGCACGCCGTCTCCGTGGTAGTAGCATCCGATCATGCCGGTTTGAAGCAGTTCGCTTCTGCGGATCAGCCCGAATATCTCATAGCAACGCCCCCCTCCCCGCATCATTTCGGAAAACCGGACGGCGGGATTTGGATCTCCGATACGAAAGGGTGAAGCATACTCTTCATGCGGGTTTCCCGAGGCGTCAATATAGCGAATCCTCGTGGAGGCGAGGACAGCGGTGGCATCCCGATCAAGAGCGTCGACGCAAACGGCCATGTAAGAAGGAGCGATGACATCGTCGTGCGCCATCCATTTGAAATACCGCCCTCTTGCCTCGGCAACCAGAATGTTAAAGTTTCGAGCGGCACCGATGTTTGCAGATTGACGAATGTAACGGATGCGCGGGTCCTGAAGACAAAATTTCCGACAAATGCTTTCGGTCGCATCGGTTGAAGCATTGTCGCTGATTACCAATTCAAAGTCTCGGTATGATTGGAGAAGTATCGAGGTAATCGCCTCGCGCAGGTAGTTTTCACCATTGAATACGGGAATGACGATACTTACTGTAGGAATGCGTGACATACTTGAATAATAACGAGCTGCATGGGCTAGACTTGTCGGCTCGCTCCCTAATTCTGTTGCCGCTGCGGCGTTATATGGGGGATAGGAGAGGACGCGTCCAATGACAGGGAACCCGAGGGCAGCGAATCGAAAGCTTGGACGCGCGGCCACCCGGGCATTCTCCGCCGTAGTGCGTGATGCTTTCGCATCCAAAACATCCATATTCTGGCGCCAAGACGACCCAGAAAACCGGAGTCGCCCAACATTTCCACGGCGCGAACCTCCACTTTCACGTCGGCCAAGGCGCGGCGCACCAACGACCCAACCTTTGGGTCGTCGCAAATCGGCCCGCGGAGAAAGCCCTCGAGCACTCCCTGCCAAGCCCGCGAGTGAACCAGCGGATCGTGCATCGCAAGGACGCCGATACCATGGGTGTCGTTATGTTTTTCAACCAACGGCTCCGAAATGAAGGCCCATGGACCTAACATGGACAGGCGGAAGGCGAGGTCGTGGTCTTCAAGCAGCCGTATTTCCGGCTTGAAGCCACCGACCTTTTCGAAGGCGTCGCGTCGGATGATGACGACCTGATTGAACAGGACGAATCGAGTCGCGATAACCGGAGCCGGATTCATCCAAAATCCTTCCTGCAAATCGCTCATCACATCCGAAAGCTCGAACGAAGTTGTGTCCCCACCCTTGCCATCGGTCAATAAGGCATTGCAGATGCAACAAGGGACCCTTTCGCCGCCCGCAAGCATCAACCGGACCTGCCAGGCGACTTTTGCCGGCTTCCAAGTATCATCCGAGTCGAGGAAGGCGATAAATTCGCCGCTTGCCAGACCTGCCCCCGCATTGCGGGCGACCGATGGCCCGCCGTTTTCCTGATGGATGAAAAGGATGCGGTCGCCGTATTCCTGCAACACTTCCCGCGTCGCGTCAGTTGAACCGTCGTCCACCACAATGATTTCGATGGGACAATACGATTGCTCAAGCACGCTGTCGATCGACCGTCGGACGGTATCCGCCCGGTTGTAGGTCGGGATAACGACTGATACTAAGGGAGGCGCCATCATCGGGAATTAGCGGAGGCGGAAGTGACAACGAAGTCCGGGGTGCATGATGAGTTTTCCCAGAGCCTAGAATTTTTGCAAACAACAGAGAGCCAGCCTTGTAGCGCGAGGGCGGTTCGAAAATCAGCGGGGATCGCCTAACGGGGCACCAGCCGCAGTATGCCACTTCTGGCGGTGCCATTCGGCGTTGGCCTGGGTGATCGCGGCGGGATCGGCGAGGGCCCCGGCGCTGATTTTATCGTCAAATTCCGAAGCCTCCGTGCCGATGCCCCCGGATTCCTGATTCAAATGCACGATCGAGCAGATCGAGCTGATCACTGCGACACTCAGCCAAAAATAAAGCATCGATTGGTCAAAGTAGGCCACCGAGATGCTAGTCACGGCGTGGGAAAACAGGCATGCGCCGAAACACCAGATCATGAAGCTTTGGCTCGGCCACTCCGCCAGCCGCGTGTCGTGGATCTGGCCGACCCAGCGGAAGGCAACAAGCAACATCCAGATCACCAACAGCATCGCCGGCAATCCGGCCGTCACGCCGTGACCAATGTAGTAATTAGTGATATCGGTGTGATGGGGATCTCTTGCGATGCCTTGGTTTGGCATCCAGTGCCGGGTCTCGTCGGTGCCGAAAAGCCACCACTCGGACAGGTGGGAGAAAGTCTGTTCAATCAGGAATGCCCGGTGCCAACCCGTGCTGCCGCCCGAAATATCGATCCGGGAAATCAGGTAATACGGCGGCCTCGCCATCAAGAACATCAGCCCGACATAGAGTGCCACCGCGCCACCGCGCAATGCCTTGAGGCGGTCCTTGAATCGCCACAGCGCCAAGGCTCCGGCACCGGCGAGCAGGCTCATCACGGGACCGCTGGAAGCCGAGGTGAAAACAATGACGACACCCGCTCCAATGCCAGCCATGGCCTCATGTCGATGGCGCTTGAGGATTCCTACGAATAGCGGGATGCAGGTTGCGCCCACGGTGCCGGCCAGGATCGGGTGGCGGAAAGGCCCCTGGGCCCGCAGTTTTCCCTCGCGAATCATGACGTAGTCCGGCACCCCGCCGAAAACCGCGAAACTGTTCCTGCCGGTGACCTTTTCGATCGTCATCTCGATAGCGATCGGCACCATTAGCAGCGCCACGATCCGGATCACGTCGCTGACTTCTTCCAAATCAGCACACCAGATCCGTATCAGGAAATAGATCAGAGTTTGATTGAAAACCAAGCCACAGGCATAGATCGGACCGGCCCGCTCCGGGTCGTGGAAAAAACTCGCGAACACCACCCAGACGCCCCATGCGATCATCAGTTTATCAATGAGATTGAAGCCACCCGGAAGCGACTCGCCCTTCGTGATCACCCGGATGACGCCGACGAGAAGCAGCATTCGGTAAATCGGCAGCGACAGCGGCCCCAGCTCGATTCCCTGCCCAAGCGTCATGTAGGTGCAGCCAAGCAGAAGCGGCACCGGTGCCCATTTGCGCGGCACCGCGAGCAAAGCCGTGGCGCAGATCATGAAGAAGCCCAGAGCTAACGGATTCATCTCGTTTGATTTGGAGCCTCATCCAAGCATTCGCGGCTTCAATTACCCTACTCGGGTCCCGTCTGGAAATACATGGCGGGGATGCCTCGTGCGCCCGGAAAGGTCTGTTCCCCCGTTTGCTCAAGCCAATCGCATTTGGCGAACGTCTTCCGGTGATCATTCTCAGGATGGATGTAGACCATTCTGATCCGTCGGGAATTTGTCATGAGACTGCTTCGAATCTGATCCAAAACCGTCTCCAATGTTTGTGCGCCGAACGGGTTGCAAAACAGAAAGACGGTCCCCTCGGAGTAGTCCTCAGTCGATGCATCCGCCTGCCGGATCTCGATTGGCGGATGGGGCAAGCGGATTTTGGAGGCATTCGTTCGCGCCAGTTCGCTCAAGCGCCTGGAAAGCTCAAGTCCCACGCAACGTTTCACCCCGCACAAGGCCGCCACAAACAGGAGCCGTCCCGCGCCACAGCCGATATCATACACCACATCCTCCGCCTCAAGCCGGGCTGGTCGCAAATAAAGCCAGTTCAAGTAATAGGACTTGGATTCATACCAGAATGAATCGTCATGAACGGAGCCGACTTCAGGGTAATCGCCCTTTCGTGACCCAAGGGTGGAGACCCCGAGAACGGTGTCTCCCAAGACCGCCTCGAAGGCTCGGATCGCACTCTTGATTCGCATGGCGGCAATTCTTTTGTCTATCGAAAGCGAGGTCCAACCGGCCGGCAACCGCCACGGTCCAATCACTTGATCCGGAACGACAAGACTCCGGCAACCACCCGGTCGAGGTCGGCATCTGTCAAATCGTTATAGAAGGGGAGTCGCAACAGACGGTTGCTTACGTCCTCGGTCACGGGACAATCACCGGCCTTGCCACCGAATTCCTTGCCCTTGTCGGACAGGTGGAGCGGCAGGTAGTGAAACGGGCTGGTGATTCCCAGAGCGCAGAGGTGAGAAATCAACGACTGCCGATCCCGGTGGGTGGGCAGCAGTAGATAGAACATGTGGTAAGCCTGCTCGCAGTGCTTCGGAACGATGGGTAGCCGCACGCCATTCCCGGACGCCCATGCTTCCAAGCTCCGTTGATAATGTGTCCAGATTCGCTTCCGTATTTTCTGGATCTGCCGGCTCGTCTCGAACTGGGCATACAGATAAGCCGCCAGCATGTCGGACGGTAGGTAGCTGGATCCGATGTCCACCCAAGTGTATTTGTCCACTTGGCCACGGAAGAAGCGACTTCGGTTAGTCCCTTTCTCCCGGACAATCTCGGCGCGGTTCGCAAATGTCCGGTCATTGATCAGCAGCGCCCCGCCTTCGCCGCAGTTGAAATTCTTGGTTTCGTGAAAGCTCTGCGTCGCCAATGCTCCGAAGGTCCCGAGATAGCGGCCCTTGTATTTTCCGAAAAGCCCGTGCGCGTTGTCTTCCACGACCGGAACTCCGTGACGCCCTGCGATTTCCATAATGGCGTCCATCTCGCAGCCGATTCCGGCGTAGTGGACCGGGATGATCGCCTTGGTCTTCGGGCCAATCAGGCGTTCAACCGCCGATTCATCGAGATTAAGCGTGTCCGCGCGGACATCGCAGAAGACCGGGGTCGCACCGTGAAGAACGAAAGCATTGACCGTTGAGACGAAAGTGAAGGAGGGAAGGATAATCTCGTCCCCGGGGCCGATGCCCAGCAGCAGGGCACACATTTCCAGCGCGTCCGTGCAGGATGTCGTCAGCAAGGCTTTGGCCACGCCCAATTGCTCTTCGAGGAACGCATGGCACTTCTTGGTGAAGGGTCCGTCGCCGCAGGTGTGGGCGTTGGCGATCGCCTGCCGCATATATTCAAACGACTTTTCTGCGGCATACGGCCGGTTGAAATGGATCACGGGCGGAGTGCTCCGTGTCGAAATCGCAGTGGTTGGTGAATGGGCGATCATGGAAGAGCATTGCAGCAATTCGGGGCAGGCAGGGGGAAGGCTGCCAATGGCCGAGTCGGTCCGAAGGTCCGTGATTCAAGTCACCGTCTCTTGGCGCGGATTTCCCGCAGACCCGCCGGCCGTCGCCCGATGCCGATCGACGATCTTGCGGTAGGTATCGAGCATCTTGCGGCCGGCCGACGCCCAAGTCAGCTCGCCCGAAGTCTCCAGAGAAGCCGCCCGCAAACGGGCTAGCAAGGCCCTATCTTCGTGGAGCCGGCTAAAATGGCTGGCGAGGGCCGCGACGTCACCGGTCCGATGCACCAACGCGTTTTTCTCGTGTTCGCAAACCGCGCCGGAGGAATCCGAGACCAAAAGCACGCTGCCAGCCCCTCTGGCATCGTAGGTCACCAAGGCGCTCCCTTCCTCGATGCTTGGCAAAACCATCACGTCGCTCGCCCGCATGACATCGGAAAGGTCCTTGCGGTATCCGAGCAGGCTCACGCTCGGATGGCCTAGCTGGGTTGAGAGTTTTTCGGCGTATCCCGGGATGAAGTCGCCAATAACAAGGAACTTGCCGTCGTGACAGGCGCTGGATTCCAGCCAAGCCTCAAGCGCGTAGTGCAGCCCTTTCCGGGGAGCGCAGCCGGCCGCGAACAACACGGTCAATCCGGGTTTGTCACCGCCTGGCCCGGCGCGCGGATAGCAGGTGCTTGTATCAAAACCATACTGGAATCTCACCAACCTTTCCCGGGAAAACCCGCGGTCCTCGAAGGTCCGCGCCACGAACTCTGACGGGCAGAACAGGTAGTCGGCCGCGTCGTATTCCTCTTCCTCACGCCTCAGATTCTCCGCGTTGAACGCATGGGAATGGCCCGCTGGCATCTCAATCCCGAGCTTCTCACATTCCTTCTCTACCACCTCGAAAGCGAAACGGGTATGGGCATTGCAACGTTCCAACACGGTCGGAATTCCCAGTTTTTTCGCCATGCGGAGGGTTTCCAAGGATCCCAGGGCAAATCCATGCACGATGTCAAACTCGGCCGCTATTTTGCGGAGCCGCCGGGCCACGATCCGGTCGTGAATCCTGCATGACCCCAAGCGTCCGAAGACTTTGTAGGGAATCCTTAATTTTCCCCGGCTCAGTGTCGGTCGCACCCGGATGCCGGATGGAAACGGCTTGTTGAGGACTCCGGGAAACACCGTCACTTCCGCACCGGCGTCGCGAAGGCCCATCACATGCTGCCAAGCGGCATAACAGATTCCGCCGGCTCCGATCTTATGCGGGAAACTGTATAGGACGCGAAGCGGGCTGTCGTTCTCGTTAGCCATCGTATTCGGGAGTGCGGGGTGATCAGGAAAACATCAAATCCGTCCGCAGCCCTCTGCCCGGCTGGGAGCCGGGGTTCTTCTTTAACCCGCACTCCCCAACCGCACCGCTGGCCCGTTGACATCAATCACTGTCCGCGAATTCGAAGCCCTTGGGGTATCGGCGGTGTTTCAGCGACCAGTCCGTGATTTGACACCGCTTGACTGCCAATCGTCGCAATCAGCGCCATATTGTTAAAACTCGCAAGCGACGCCTGCTCCAGGCGGAACGCGTAGTTCTGAGCGATGAGCACCGCCACGCCGCCATTGACCGACACGGTGACACTGTAGGTTTTTGCCGCGGTATCCACGATCATGCGGACGGAATAGACGTTACCGACAGAATACGGCATATCAACCAAGGCGGCATATCCGCCGCCATTGCGGACATCGATCTTGCCGCTGCTGTTGAAACGGACGATGCAGGCCAAGTCTGCGTAGCCAGTCACCGGGGTGACTCCGCCGAGGCCCACGACCGCATCGATATTGTTAGCCGAGGCGGCCATGTCGAATCCGTAGGTGAAAGCCCCCGTCCGGGGCCCGAACGCGACCGAAGCCCATGTTGGCGTGCCCACAACCGCACCGATCAAGTAGTTCCCGGTGGCTATCGAGCTTGAGGCGATGCCGGACTTGACCGCGATTGCTTTAATGGTGGTGGAAGCCGTAACGGACACCGGATTCACGTAAACCGGACTGCTGGTGTTCGGGTCGCTGCCATCGGTGGTGTAGTGGATCGTCGCACCTGAGGTGCCGCTCGTCAGAGTAACCGACTGTGCGCCGGAATAGCCCCCCGGAGCCGGGCCAAAGATCGGCGGCACGGCCGTAAAGGCCAACTCCGCGGTCGTCACCCCACTGGGATCGACGCCAGTCGCATAGGCGACCGCTTTGATCGTCTTTGTGGATGATACTGCGATCGGCCCCGCATAGATCGGATCAGAGGTACCAGGCGTGACCCCATTGAGCGTGTAGCGGATCGTCGCGGAAGGCGTGGTGGTGGAGATTGTCACCGATTGAGGCGTGTCAAAATAGCCGCTTGAAGGTGTGATAGTCGGATTCACCGCGGATTGGGGCGGAGGGGTGATCGTGGCGCTTTGCTTGTGAGCGGCATACATTGCCGCAGTGAATGTCGCACCGTCCCCGGCCAAGGTGTGGAATCGCTCCATATAGGCAAATGCCGCGGGATGATTCCAAACCGACTGCGCGCCCATCAAATAGGCCGCGAGCCACGGACCCATCATTGCCGGCCCAACCACCGAGCGGTAGGTGGCGCTCCAGCTTCGGTTGTCCTGAATAGGCTCCCAGCGATGTCTGATTCCCCATTCCCCCATGCCCACATCTTCCTGCCGGTACTGTAAAAACTCACGTCCATACCAGCTGTCTCCAGGCGGGGCGACCCAGATCACGCGACCGACATCACTCTGCGTCACTATCCATACCTGCGTGTCTTCCTGGAAAATATCAGGGTTACCGGCCATCGCCTTCAATTCCGTGTCATTGAGCATCATCGCGGCGAGCACCAGCGGAAGCTTGCGGCCGCACTTGTGCCCGCCATCATGGTAGAATCCGCCCCCGTGCTTGACGTAGGCGTAGATATCCAGGCCGTTCTGCACCATCTGGATAGCGATGGCCTGCTTGTCGGCAAGCGGTTGATTG
>Ga0102854_1000465_pt1 | contig 13059 bp, 10 predicted proteins | sample Colrivmet1370A02_FD_84502 | JGI IMG/M metagenome (GOLD analysis project Ga0102854, IMG submission 84502) | Estuarine microbial communities from the Columbia River estuary - metaG 1370A-02 | ecosystem: Environmental > Aquatic > Marine > Intertidal zone > Estuary | place: USA: Columbia River... | reverse complement strand
GGTTCCAGACCGTGAATGTATCATAGTCCGTATCCAGTTGTGTCCAGGTTTGGTTGGCATCATAATAGCCAAGAACAGTATAGAATCCATACGTTCCTGATTGGGTGAGGGTCGTGTTCCAAATTTCATTGGTATAGTTTGAGTTGCTTGCGATCCAGGACATGTTTCCTGAATCAACGGTGGAGTTTGATGAGTCAAGAATCGAGTAGTCAAGGGTCATGGTCATGTTGGCAAGTCCACATTGAACGCTCATGATACCGGTGAAGGTGTCGTTCACGTAGTAATACGATGAAGATGAGTATGCATAGAGTGAGGCGTATGCCGCATCGTTACCACAGCCAGTGTTGTTTCCGCCACCGGTGCCGCCATCTGTGTCTTCGGTTGCATCGCGGCATCCGTCTCCATCAGCGTCGGTCGTGTTTGATGAAAACCAACCAAGGTCCCCTAGCATACATGAGTCATCGAGATCCAATACTCCGTCATTGTCATCATCCAAATCTTCAGACGAGTCTTGGCAACCATCAGAATCGTAATCGGTCGTGTTTGAAGAAATCCAACCAAGGTTACCGAGCATACATGAGTCGTAGGCATCAACTAGTCCGTCGTTATCGTCGTCCATGTCTTCAGTCGAGTTGTCTTGGCAACCGTCACCGTCATGGTCAGTCATGTACGAAGAGGTCCAGTTTGTAGTTCCGTTTGGACAGTCGTCATTGGTATCGTATATTCCATCACCGTCTGTATCAGTGGTGTTGTTCGAAGACATGACTATGCTTGGTGAATCAAGTTCTGTGGCACGTTCTTCGCCTGGGACTTGGTTCAAGTGGCCTGTGAAGGCTTGTCCTAGAAGGAGGAGCATGAACAGGAGGGAAACTAAGGTCGCTGACTTGTTTTGCATGGCGCCGCTAAAGCATCTGACATTAAAAGGTGCTCATTCGGGGTGAATTACTATTTATTCGCTATGAATATTATTCCATTCATTTCGGGTAAAGTGCTACTTGTGGTCGAAGTAAAGAGAATAATCCTCGCTCCAATCGATGGACGTCGCCTTGAACCAATCTTCGGCAGAATCATACGCTTCTTGCCCCGGATTCTTTCTTTTACGCTTGGCCCGCTGGGAAATGAGTTTCCAAGCTGTTTTCTCACCTATGCCTGGAATCGCTTCTAACTGCTTTTGAGAGACTTTTTCAGCCTGAAGACCAGTTTCAACTCCAGTAATCGAACGTGCACCGTGTCCAGTGACGATGACGGAGGATTGAGTTTCGAGTGGAATGTGGTATTCTACACCAACAAGGATCGGGTAAGCACCGATTTGCCTGCCAAAGGTAATGCCGGCTTTACCACGGCAAGACTCCGCAGTATGCGCTTCATCAAGGTGTGCAGTAAGCCGTGTACGTCCATCATGCGTCTCCCAATGCACATCGGATAATTCTTCACCCATGGGGAATAATTCTTCGAGGAGAGGGCCATCAATGGTATCTCGTACATTGTTTTTGAACGTATTGAACGCTTTTTGAGGGATGTCTTGGAATCCTTCGCCTTCGACCTGCCGAATGTTGATTCGGCGCAACAAAAGGCCTTCACGGCGGATTTCGTGCAGTAAATCAAGATTCATTTGGTAACTTGCTTCAGTTTCACCGTTTAGGCCAGCAATGAAATTGAGTCCGGGTAGTAACTTTGGCAAACCTCTTTCTCCGCGAACTGAGCCGTGTTTGTTGATGAGTCGTATCGCTGATTTGAGTTGTGCAGGGTCGCAGTTGAGCCAATTTGCCTCATGAACTGAAGGGTCTGCCGATTCAAGGCCAAACGAGAGTACAGCGCCATCAGACAGCGTTTCCACGAGAGTTTTGGTAATCGCTTCGGATTCTTCGAGGTTTTCAGCGATGATGGAAGGATTCCCATTATCGGTGTGAAGGATTCTTAATCGGTCATCATCGCGTAAACCGTGCAACAACTTGGCAATCGGCTCCGGATCTGTAACCGTATATTCGAGTGCTTTCACCCCCTCTGCCATGTAGGTGTAGGTATCGGTCATGCCTCCAAGTCGAACATGCTGCACTCCGATATCGTGCGCTCGACGAACTTCTTCGATGATGTCTTCAGGTGTTCGCCATATCGGTATGCCCTTTTTTGGTTCGATACAGAATTTACATCCACGTTTGTAGCGTACGCATCCTTGGTACACTTCCACTTCGTAAGTGAGTGGTCCTTTCTTATCTTCAGTGCCGAGGTCTGGGTGCGTAGTGACTGCTTTACTTGCTGCTCCAGCCTGGGCCCAATTTGTCCATTGCTCGGCATTTCTCCGGGTATGCTTCCATTCCCCGGTGTTGAGATAAGTGTGCAGTGTAGCATCCGTGTCCTGAACGGCCAAAAACAGATTCTTCCGGAGCGGTGTCCAACCTTGTTGCCTCCAACCACGGATCGCCCATCCTCCGAAGAGTGCAGGGACACCATGTGGGAGGTCGCGAATCAGGTTACGGGTTTCCTTTAGCGACAATGGAGTTCCACGAAGGTAACGGCCAGGGACCACAGCGCCAGCAATGCAAGCAAATCCTTCAAGAGTTGAAAGTCGGTTTCTTGCCCAATCTTCGCCGTTGCTGCGAATTAGGTCTCTCCACTGATCGATGGTGAGATAATCGTAGTCGATATTTGCTTCCTCGAGCACTCCGCAAAGGTAGCGAATGTGGAACCCGACGTAGGGTGGAACTCCAAATGCAGCCGGTTCGTCTTCATAGCCGTCAAGAATCAACCATTTGGGTGAATGTTGTTCGACCATGATGGCTAACCTCGAGTAGGTTGCCTTCAATCCTTCTTCTCGCGTCGACGTCGAGGGCGCTTCTTTGAATCCTCTTCCTCTTCACGAAGTGCTTGAATTTCACGGGATGATTTCCCGCCAGAGTTGTCAGAACCACGCTTTTCACGGTTGTTGCCGCCTTTCTTCCCGCCTTGTGACACATCAACCTTGATGCGTCGACCGAGCAATTCGGAACCGTTGAGTTTGGAGACGATTTCTTCGCCCTTGTCCATTTCCTTGATGAAGGCAAAAGCAAATCCCTTTGGTTTTCCGTCACCACTGGTCGCAACAACAAGTCCGTTGACGGTTGCAATGCCATCGAACATGGCTCGTATGTTCTCTTCAGTTGCCTTGAATGGGAGATTTCCGATGTAGAGTTTGAGTCCTTCTGGGTCCTTGCGCTTTTCTCGCTTGCCCTTCTTGTCATCGCTGTCTGCATCTCGCACACCGATTTTTCGGCCGTTGATTTTGTGGCCGTTGAGTTTTTCAGCTGCAGCATCTGCTTGAGATTTTTCAGAGTAAGTGACGAAACCGAATCCTCGGTTGACACCGTTATCATCGGTCAGTACAATGCAATCGGTCATGTCGCCGTGTTCAGCGAACAGAGCACGAAGTTCTTCAGTTCCAACTTCACGTGGCAAGCCACCGACAAACAAACGGCAACCTGGTGCGTTTCGTGGCCGACGTCCTTTGCCACCGCTTTCGCCTTCGAATCGGAAGTAAGTGCGTTCACGGCCGTCTTCACGGACATCTGCAGCGATGAAGGTTGCTCGACCAGCAGGTCCCTTGCCAAACATGGCTTCTGCAGCAGCGCCCCAGCGCTTGCCAGAGTTGTTGAGAGCACTTGCACCTTGGTCGAGTTCAGCCCATCCTGCGCCGTAGTTGTCGGCGAGTGCTCGGTAAGATTGGTAATTGCATGTTGGGCATCGGACGTTCCAATCGCCGTCAAGGTCAGCAGCCAATACATCGCCACACGATGGGCAGATGGCATGGAGTACGCCGCAGTCATCACGGTCTCGGAAACTGATGCGAAGAACGGGAGATGTTTCTTTGACTTCTGCTCGACAAACATCACGCCGTCGTACAGCGTCAGAAGTTTGGTGCATGTATCGGTCGACAATCCCCGTAACGTGGAATTGGCCATAGAGGTGTTCAGGCAGGACGCTACCAGGCTTGCCTTCGATGCAAATAACTTGAGCCTCTCCGTTTTTTTCGTTGAGTTTGACAATTTCACAAAGCACGGTATCACCGACTTCTGGTGTGACAATTTCCTTCTGAGCGGCAACGATTGCGATGCCATCTTGAATTGAAAACATGCCAGTTGCGGTTGCTAAAATCGATCCATTGACTTCAATGGTTCCATCTCCAGCCTCGCATTCTGCTGAGGTTGATACTTGTGTTCCGGGGGTGACGAGGCTCGGCGTCATATTTTTCATTCCTGTAGCAAACATGGCCTGATGTAGGTCGCATGCTGTTTCGCTTGATTGAACCGGTGTGTTCACCCCTTTTCAACCCCTCATACGGAGCGGTCGTGACCTCAATCCTCTTCCTCGAGTAACTTCGCATCTCCGGGAAGATGAAAGCGCCAACACAGCACAGTGGTAGCAGCCTTGCGCTTTGTGTGGTGCTGGTAGGTTGGGGGAAGGCGGAAATTCGTTTCCAGCATTGCTTCAGATTCGTAACCGTACTCCCTGCCCAGTGCTTGCAAATGTTTGGATTTTGAACTGTGCAGTACATGGACGACCGGTGCACCGAGCGAAAAGGCGTATTCAAGCAAAGGCCGGTCAGCCTTTGGAGTTTGCACACCCCACGGAGGATTCATCACGACAATGTCCGGGATTTGGGCGGGTTGTGCAGTTTCTTTGGTCACGTGTTCGTGCACCACTTCGCCGCTACCGATGCAACGTTGGTTCACTTCCTCGGTATTCATTCGTGCTACTTCCACGACTTCGAGGTCTGCCTCCATCATGGTGACTTGCTCTGCCCCGAGGAGTAAACAACCGCAGCCAAGGACTCCGTTGCCGGCTCCAAGGTCAAGGACTCTTTTCCCTTCAAGTCCGTCAACCTGGTCGATTCCAAGAAGCCAATACGAAGCGAGGTCACCCTCGGTTGCGTACTGTTCGAGTTCCACAGATGTACAAGGGTGCGGTGATAATTTGGACAATTCAATGGCCAAATGCTTGGGACGCATTCAATCACCAGCGGGGCTGTTGATTGTACTGGTTTTGTTGATACTGCTGTTGCTGCTGTTGCTGCTGTTGCGCAAGAGCTTGTGCTTGAAGGCGCATGTAGTGGATCTGTTCAGCCTCATGGCGAAGTCGGGCAAGCAATTGCTCTCCAGGTTGTTGATTTCCACAAAACCTGCAGAATCGAATGCCATCTTGGTGTTGTTGTCCGCAACTGATACAGAATCCCATGCGCTTGCCTCCATACAGTCCTTGAGTCGAATCAACTTGAACCTTCTCATTGCATCGATGCCAATTGCAAGAACACTGGCCAAGTTTCGAATCCTTCAGCGGTCGCTCTTTCGTTGAGGTTTTCCCAACGAGGGTCATCCATAATCTCAGACGCCGCAACACCAGCAGCTAAGAGTCCAGTCACGAGTTCTCGGAACTCACGTTCAACCTCGGACATTTCAGGTTCTGGCTCAGGTTCAACCTCAGGAATGGGTATGCTTGCTGGAGTTTCTGCTGTGGTGACAGTTTCAACATGTGCGTGCTGTTCAGGTTGCACAGGTGCAGCATTCTTGGGTTGAGCGCCAGGTGGTAGCGGCACAAATGCGTGTTCAACAACATCAGGCGCAGCCTTCGCTTCAGGTTCTGCCGTCGGCAACTCCACGTGTCCAGTTTCATCGGGCTCTGCATTTTCAGTCATCTCAGCAAGCATGTTGGTGGAAAAATCATCCATCATTTCGTTCATGTTGGTTTCGGAGACTTGGGCCTTAGCGGATGCAACAACGGGCATTTCGGAAGGAGCGACTTCCGTGATTTTTGCCTTCTTCTGGAGTCGTCCAACACCCAACACTTCCGCTTGTTGCCGAGCGAGTTCAGCGGCTTGGCGCCGTGGGAGGCTGACAAAGCATTTCCCTGGGACTGAAGTGGCTGGGAAGGGGAGGAAGTAACGCTCAAGTGGAGGTAGGGACGGGTGACGGAAACACAGAATCCGTTGCGATTCAAACGCTCGCTGACTGGGTAAATTCATCGAGAATGGAACGGGCGAGATTTCGATTGAACTGCGTAACCATTGCTCATTGCTGATGAGGTGCTGCATCCATGGTCCCAAATCTGGGCTTGCTATATCGACGAATTGGAACGAGGCATCCCGTGGATTGAACTGTTGTTTTTCAAGCAGAGGCGCTTCTTCGCGGGGTCGATGAAATACGGTGATTACCGGTTGGCCATGTTCGACCATATCGCCATGCAATTCCATCAACTTTCGTTCTTTCCGAGGGCAAATGAGGAGAATGAGCATTCGTGCAGCATTCTCATCCCAGATTTCTCCCCACCGAGTCTCAGCCTCGTTGGCGAGTTGTCCGAGCGTCATGTCTGGAATCATTGCAGTAATACCCATGTCCGCACCAAACCGAGGGTGTGGTCGAGGCATTTATGCCTGCTGATGATTCGTTAAGCCTTTGAGAATCGACCTTGGATAAGTGCCAGTTCTGCCAGTAAAAGTGTGCCGCCAGCAGCACCACGAATCGTGTTATGTGAATATCCGGAGAATGAAAATGAATGAGAAGACCTCATTTCAATGTTGCCGATAACGACCGCCATCCCTGTTTTCAAATTGATACTCGGGTCGGGGTTTGTGGTGAATTGAATGCCATCGGACCAAAGATGCTCGGAAACATCGATGCGTTCGACCAGGTGCAACGGTCGATGAGGCGTACTTGGACATGACTTCGTATCCGAGTCCCAGTCATGTGAAGAAAACGCTTCAGTGACTGATTCTCTCGTAACCGGCTCGGAGAATTCGACTTCGACATAGACCTGATGGCCGTCAGGACGAGCGACCCGTTGACAGTGAACCTCGACCCCAAATGCTGCAGGTGAAACGTGTTGGTGTTCGAGTTTACCAAAGACGTGAAGCAATTCTTCACTCACTTTTTCCGCTTCGCCAGGGATGTCAGGACTCAGGTGGCCGCTGTGAGCGTCCTGGTTGTAAAGGAGTCTCCAACCTGCACCTGAAAGCGCCTGTTCACTCCGCATGCTTACCTTTTGAATCCCAAAATCACGGAGTGCTGCAAGAGGTACTGCCAAAGGCACTAGGGTGCAATTTGTCCCACAAGCATGTGCTCCTTTGGACGTCGAAAACGCAACCATGTGGCTGGGATTGACATCAGGAATCACCAATGGAATTCCTTCTTCTCCACGGTGATGGCTGGAGTTGGAAAATACTGCAATTCCTGCTTGGGTCATTACCGATTCGATACGTTCTGCCACATCGCTCGGAAGGCAAGAAAAAGCAACTTCAATATCTAAATCAAGCATTTCTTGAACAAAAGATGTGCTGAGAACATCATGAACAACCAGTGAGGCCATGTCCGGTCTGTTTTCTTGCAGTCGCCACGGTACATCGTCCAGAAGAGTTCCTGCGGTTGAAGCACTCCCACCGACGGCTTTCATCTCAAACCATGGATGATTGTGCAAACGCTGCTGCATTCTTTGGCCGACCAGTCCAGATGCTCCGAGGACGACGGAAGGTCTTCGGCGCATGGTGTCTGCTCCACTGCGAATGTTTTGAGCCTTGTCGTTTATCGAATGTTGAGGTTCCCTTCACCAACTTGAGTTTGGTGGGGTTTTGAAAAAATCCGGCGAACCAGGAGTTTTCTAAAAATATTCCATCCGTCTTTGATTGATCCAAGTTTAGCCTCACCGAGGCGTTTACTGTACCGGATGGCAATATGGCTCATGTCCAGGTCTTCTGCGGAACATGATGTGTACATTTCGGCTTCGATTTCGAATCGCATAGAATTCAATTTGAGCATTGAAACAGCCTGCTTTGAAAACCCCCAGTATCCTGAACATAGGTCGTTCATTGGAACGCCATAAAGGGCGACAGCAATCCATGTCAGTACATGGTTTCCAAAATAATTGGTCCGCGTCATTGCGTCTGGGTCCATGGCTCCACGTAATCGATCTCCGATGACGACATCCGCATGTTCTAATTTTTTCAGAAACTTTGGAATCTCTTCAGGGTGGTATGTTCCATCCGGGTCAAGCATGACCAGAGCATCACAATCGGATTGAAGAAAGTGAAGAAATCCGAGACGCATCGCCGCTCCTTTTCCTTTTCCTTGCTGCTGAAGTACATCATAACCGCTTTTTTGAGCCACTTCCGCCGTCGAATCGTGGCTCTCTCCATCGACGATGAGGATTTTCGACTCCCATCCAAGCTCAGACATTTCGACTATTGGCAAGCGAGGTAGCACAGCAGCTAAACCCTCCTCCTCGTTTAAAGTCGGAAGCAGTACCATGACTCGCTTCATGGGCATAGGAGGCATAGTTTGCCTTTGATGACTTCGCTCATTCTGCTGAAGATGTTTTGATTTCCAGCCAATGCAAGCGTATTCCAGTTGAATCCAACAGTGCTTCACTCCTTCCCGATAATCCAAGTGGATTCAGCCACCACTGGGCAGTTGCATCCGTTGACCATTCCACTTCGAACGTTCCCGATGATGCGTTTATTGTTTCTTCAAAACATACATTGTGCCATCCGGCGCTGAATTGTACCGTCGATGTTGTGGAGTTGATTGAATCGCTTAGCGACAGCGTCACCTCACCGAGGTCTCCAATTGCTTCGAGGGCTAAGCACATTCCTCCTGAGTTTAATTCCGGTGTGCTAAACGACAAAACGGCATTGTTTCCTTCTGCAATAAACGCTCGTGAGGCGCCAAGTTGCAGTGGGTCTCGGAATCGATGTTTAGACCATGGGTCAGGACGAAGCTCACATCCTTCGCTGCACGCTGATTCGGTAAATGTTGCAAAAGTCGATGTGTCCGAGTTACCCGTAGGGTCAAGTATCCAGAGAACGCTTCCTCGAACTTCGACCAATGGACTCCAAAACGAAGACTGCGCTAAAAACCAGCCTACAGTACCCAACGGGGACGATAAGGCGTGGGTAATGTTGAGTTGTTGCAGGTTCACAATGGAATCCGAATATACGGCTGTCGTCGCGTTGGATTGTATGCTTGTCTCAATTTGAATGAGTCCAAGCGTGGGTATGCTGGTAGTAGCAATGTTTGGAGGTGCAGCGCTAACGTACCCCCAATGTGCATTTTCCGTGTAGACAACACTTCCCTCCGGCAATTGTGCAAGTTCGCCGTACAGAACGGTATCTCCGGCAGCGTACGCTTGAAGTTCTTGGTGTTCAGAGACTTGCAGGAGAATCATGTTTCCAAACAGCACCCCCAAGAGGAGCGTTACAGAAAGGACAGCAGTGAGGTAGCGATGCATGTGCGGGTCCCATCCCACGGTAAGCAGATTTTGTTTTTCATCGAGTGAGGTGAGGCACGTCGTTTGACTCCACCATAACGCTACCAAAGCAGCCAGTGGAATATGGAATGCGTGCAGTCCCATCGAATACAAGGTGTAGGAAAGCAAAGAAAGCACCGGAATTTGTTCCAGTCCTTCGATAAGGTGAATGGATGTCAACAACCACAAACCAGTGAACCATACGGCTAACAAGCGCCCTTCAATGGTATGGCGCAGTTTCCATGCGCTCGACAACCCGAGCACCAGTAAGATTCCGTTGTACATGAGCATCGGGCGCCCACCTTGCCATCCATATTCAGCAAATACAGCAGCATCCAGCATCCTTGGAGCCAGAATCACAAGTGCTATTGCTGCTGCAATGGTGAGCAGAATCGAACTTGTGAGCAGGAGTTTTTTGATGTTCTCGCCATGGGTCTCGCTCAAACTCAAGCCAATCAATAAGTGTGCAAGCATGAGCATTCCAAGGTATGTGGCACCGGTCGGATGAATCATCAACACGCAAAAAAAGGCAACTACAAAACCAGTGGTGTGATGCTTTCCTCGCGTCGAACTTGGCCTTAACAAGACCAGCAGTCCCACCACCAATCCAAGTTGGCTTGCGACGGTTGGATAGCCCGAGTCGAAGGTTTTCGCGAACAAACCCGCTCCGAGCGCCATCGACAACACGCCATAGGCTCCCGCACCGTGACGGTCCATAGCCCCGCCAATACCGAGAAGAAGTACCGCCAAACTGTAGTGCCCAAGTGTGAAAACCGCTTCACTTGCCTGGAGGTTCAGAGATTCCTGTACCCACGCAGCAAGAGATGGGAATCCAGGTGGATAGGTCCAGAAACCCGTATTGGTTCCTGAGAGCGAGAGGTTACCAACCGATGAAATTTGGTGGGTAAGGGTTGAAAATCCAATCCAGTCCACGCCGAACGGCGAATCCATGAGTAACGGTAAGGTGAAACAACTGAGGATCACTGTAGACGCTAGAGCGAGTCTCCACGTGTTTCTCTGATTTTGCAGCCAGCGTTGTGCGGAAACTTCGTCGCTGATGGCTTCTTCAGGAGTTCCGTACACTTCACCATGCATTGCTCGTTCCAACTTTTGCCAAGATGTGAGCGTTTGAGCCATTTTCTTTCTTGTTCGAAGTTGAGTTACTGCGAGGGTGTTAATCAACAAAAGAAGAGCACACATCAGCCCCCATGTCCACAGACCTGACAGCAGAACAAGGCCTGACAATCCGTACACCAGCAGCAGGCCAAGTGCCGGAGCGAGAGCAAATTTTCGCAGTTTGTCTGCACTCGCATCAAGCACCCTACAGAGGGCATATCCAGGTAGGAAAGTCACCAACAGCAGAAGGGCCGCTGTCAGCAACATAACATACACTTTCAGCCTTAGGTTTTCATTGTTCGGCTAACAATCAAATGAAAGTGGCCGGTCACAGTGGTATGGTCAACCCACCGATGGGCTTTCACCAAGTCATTGAACTTCCTGATGAATATTGGGTGTTTGACTTTTCTAAAGGGCCCCAAAGTGATTTTGAGAACCCGTTTCCGTATTCGATTGGTAAATACAATGAAAAGCGACCCGGGATGTATACGACGCCTCTCTTTGGAGGTGTACGTAATCATCACGTTGGGTTGGATATCGGTGCGCCGGAGAACACTCCAGTCTATGCTTTCAGTGACGGAATAATCCATTCCTTTGGTGATAATTCGGAAGACGGTTCATACGGACCAACCGTCATCACCGAACATACCGTTTCTTTGCCGGCTCATGTTGGCTCAAGAGAAAAGACAGCACCAGTGAACATTTGGGTTCTTCACGGTCATCTTTCAAGAGCGAGTCTTATCGGTTTGGAAGTAGGTCAAAACTTCAACGCTGGTGATCGAATTGCATCCCTTGGAGGTAAGCATGAAAACGGTGGTTGGACGCCCCATCTCCACTTGCAATTGTCCATCAATGAGCCAACGCATCATGACTTACCTGGTGTTGTTGATGACGACGAACGGGCTCAAGCTTTGATTGATTACCCCGACCCCAGGCTGATTGTTGGTCCGGTTTATTGAACCGATTCCAAGTGTGCTTTGAGCGCCAAGATCGGGCCAATTGCTGCGGGGTCTTTTCCGTGCAGCAGTGCTAGAGCAATTGAAATCCAATCCATCAATATACACAAGTGAAGCATTGATTCAAGCAGCGTGTTACCTTCACCTGCAATCTTCCAAGCAAAATCTGTGGTAGCGTGTGCAACCATCCAGTCCATGCGTTTGGAGACTTGGCGATGCATGCCCTGCCAAGTAAGCAACAGTAAAACATGATCCACAGCTGAAGCATCTTGGTCGGCTCCAACTCCACCCCACGCAACGCTTTCATTGTGGTTCATTTCAGGAATCACACCAACACGGGCGAACCGTGCTGAATTCTCGTTGAGCTGGTTTTTGAAACGATTGAGAGCGGATTGCAATTCGGTTGGGCCAAGTAATGCGATGGGCCGTTCAAGCATACAGAGTGCTAATTGAACGACATCTCCATCCGGGTCGTTGAGGATGTCAAAGCCTTCAGAAGCCAATTGGAGTCGGTCAAACATTGCCTCGTCAGTTCCTTCTCTTGGCTGAGGCAACACTCCGATGTGTCTTAACAAACCGAGTTGGCGGCTGAAGATGTGTCCAAATGCTGTACGAGGTGGTTGTCCTCCCACGGATGGGAGCAAGAAACATTTAGGGTAGATTTCTGGAAGTCCCGAGAGAACGCCACCTGTTGAAATCACAACGGTTGTTGCTCCAAGTTTGAGTGCAGTTTCGGTTGCTTCAAGCGCCTCCTCAGTATTGCCGCTGTGGGAGGTGGAAAGGACCAACCATTGGGGATTCCACCATGAGGGTAAGACGTAATCGCGTTGAATGATGATGGGTATGGTGCCATGAAAACTTGACAGGGCAGATATGAAATCTCCACCTGCTGCTGAACCTCCCATTCCGAGGCAAAGAACACCGTTCCACTTCGTTTGTCCAATCTCTTCCATCCAGGGGAAATGCTCAGTTGTTGCGTGGGCAACTCCACCGCGTAAATCCTTGACAAACGCACGAGTAAGGTCGACCATAGATTCATTGTCGAGCGCCTTTGCAAGGTCGACTAAACTCAATTCCTGTTGAGTCTTAACATCCCCGGGCATTGAAGGTGAACCGCCGTTTTCCTTCATATCGACTTCCCCTCTTCGTGTTCATCGCAACCGAGTTTGTGCAGTGCCAGCCATTCACCGTCGATGCGAACCAGTCGAAGTTTTTGCCTTGGGACATGGTCCCAAGCAATCCTTACTTCCGACATGTTCCAGTTGGATGGGTCGAGGAATTCAGCGACCGATGAGTCTTCGTTGATGATGTCCACGACCACGTGATCCTTCATTTGAGCAATGACATTTGAAGATTCCAAATCCCTCCATGTGGCTCCAGTACGTTCTTGGCGATCAATACGAGACATAATGGCTCCGTCTTTTGTCCATGTTGCCGGTCGCCAGTAACGGTCTCTCCATCGCAAAACATCTCCGATGTCGTAACCAGGTTTGCGGTAAAGCAGCGTTAATCGTGTGACGTCAATACCGTCTTTTCGCCCCACCGTAGAATTTGATTCAGCCACGTGGCCTCCGTATTCGTTGACCAGATGACGCCCCCATGTTCGAGCAAGGCCCTTGCTGCCCAGAACAACGTCATAGCCTCCAGTAACTGGTCCTTCCGAGGTGATGAAAAACATCGGGTCATCGGATAAATCCTCAATGACTTTGTCAAGCGTTTGACG
>Ga0102854_1000451_pt1 | contig 13266 bp, 8 predicted proteins | sample Colrivmet1370A02_FD_84502 | JGI IMG/M metagenome (GOLD analysis project Ga0102854, IMG submission 84502) | Estuarine microbial communities from the Columbia River estuary - metaG 1370A-02 | ecosystem: Environmental > Aquatic > Marine > Intertidal zone > Estuary | place: USA: Columbia River... | reverse complement strand
GGGTAAAGAAACTCATAAACCCAAGTCCAACATCGTGTTTTTCTTTAAAGGTTTCTTTGTATTCTTTTCTCAATTCGAAAATTGGAGTCATGTCCACTTCGTTAAAAGTGGTTAACATAGCTGTTTCGTTTTTGGCAGTTACCAAACGTTCCGCTACTTTTCGACGCAACATAGAGAGTTTTGAGCGTGACACACCACGTCCTTCTACATTTACTTGTTGTCCCATGGATGGCACGGCTTTGACAGCATCCTCTTTTGTAATCCGTCCATCTTTTCCAGTGCCTACAATTGCAGTGGCATCGATCCCTTTTTCAGACAGTATTTTTTTAGCAGCAGGACTTGCAGATCCTGTGGCATAAGTGGTATTTGTAGCGACTTCAACTTTTGGAGTAGCCACAACTTCTGGAGTTGATACCGGTGCTTTTGGTACGTCGCCACCTTCTGGTTTTGCAGCACTTGTATCAATCAAGCAAACCACAGCACCAACCTCCACAGCATCGCCTACCTCTGCTTTAAAGGTTACAGTTCCACTGGCTTCTGCTGGCAACTCTAGAGTTGCTTTATCGCTATCAACCTCCGCAATCGCTTGATCTTTTTCTACATAGTCACCTTCTTGAACTAACCATTCTGCAATTTCAACTTCTGTGATGGATTCGCCTGGTGAGGGCACTTTCATTTCTAAAATCATTGTGTGTTTATTTTAGTTTTTTTCTTTGGTTATCTTTTGTCTTATCAAAAACAAAATCTATGACTTCTTTGTGGCGTCTTTTGGAGCGTGTTGCACTTCCTGCCGCTGGAGCACTGTAACTTCGTCTTGAGGCCACACGCCAATTTTTTGCATCTTCGATATGCATTAAGATGTGTGCATAAGCACCCATATTTCTGGGTTCTTCTTGTGCCCAAACAATCTCATCTGCATGCTTATATTTTGAGAGTACTGCGTCAATTTCATCTTCTGGAAGTGGAAATAATTGTTCGATCCGAACCAGTGCAACATCGGTTCTTCCCAAGGCTTCTTGTGCTTCCAATAAATCATAATAAAATTTACCGGTAACAAATACGAGTGTTTTAATGGTTTCCGCTTGAGCCGATGCATCATCAATGAGCATTTGAAAGCTTCCATTTGCAAATTCTTCTACTGAAGACACTACTTTTGGGTGACGCAATAAACTTTTTGGAGTGAATACGATTAATGGTTTTCTGAAATCTGCTTTTAATTGACGTCTCAATAAATGGTACATATTGGCAGGAGTTGTGCAATCGACAATAAACATATTGTCTTTTCCACAAAGTTGTAGGTAGCGTTCCATTCGCCCAGAGGAATGTTCAGCACCTTGCCCTTCATATCCATGTGGTAATAGCATCACAATACCGTTTGGTGTTTTCCATTTATCTTCTCCACATGAAACGTATTGGTCAATCATAATTTGAGCGCCATTACTGAAATCTCCAAATTGTGCTTCCCAAATTGTAAGTGTATTTGGACTTGCCATGGCATAGCCATAATCAAACCCCACAACTCCGTATTCAGATAATAATGAGTTATAAATATTAAACTGTCCTTGGTTTGGACTTATATTTTTGAGAAGAATGACTTCTTCTTCACTGTCTTCAACTTTTACTACGGCATGACGATGCGAGAACGTTCCACGTTCGACATCTTGTCCAGAGATACGGACATTAAATCCTTCTTCTAATAGAGAGCCATACGCCAAATGTTCCGCCATGGACCAATCGAGTTTATCCTTTTCAAACATTTGTTTTCGAGCTTCAATTAAGCGCGAAATTTTTCGAATAAACTTTTTATCTTCAGGCAGCGATGATATCTTTTTGGCTATTGAAACTAATTTCTCTTTTGGATACGTAGTGTCTATTGTATCTCGCATTTTATTTGCTTTGGCTCTTGGGAAATTTTCCCAAGCCTGTTGCATAAACGGCGTAATGACGGTCTTATCTTCTTTTCTTGAGGTTACTAATTCCGTTTCTAAAGACGCCTTATAGTCTTGTTCTAACTTTGAAACGTAGTTAGAATCAATAATGCCTTCTTCAATTAATTTTTGTGCATAGATATTGCGTGGATTGTCATGACTGGCAATGGCTTTATACAGTTTTGGTTGTGTAAAACGTGGTTCATCGCCTTCATTATGACCATATTTTCGATAGCCTAATAAGTCAATAAATACATCACGCTTAAACTGCATTCTAAAATCTAATGCAAATAAAATGGAGTGAACCACAGCTTCGGCATCATCGGCATTGACATGTAATACTGGCGATAGCGTCACTTTTGCAACATCGGTACAATAGGTAGAGGATCGAGCATCGAGATAATTTGTGGTAAATCCAATTTGATTGTTGACCACAATATGGATGGTACCGTTGGTTTTATAGCCGTCGAGCTGTGCCATTTGTACAACCTCATAAACAAGTCCTTGCCCTGCGATGGCAGCGTCGCCATGTACCACAATTGGCAATACTTTACTCGTATCTTCGGGGTTTAATTTATCTTGTTTAGCTCTTGTAATACCTTCAACAACGGCCCCTACTGTTTCAAGATGTGAAGGGTTTGGTGCAATGCTCAAATTAATGCGATTGCCATTATCCGTTAAGCGATCACTAGTCCATCCGAGGTGGTATTTTACATCGCCATCAAAAACTTCTTCTTCGTAATCTTTTCCATCAAATTCACTAAAAATATCACTGGCTGATTTTCCAAAGATATTGGTCAGTGTACTCAATCGCCCACGGTGTGCCATCCCCATTACAAATTCCTTGACTCCATAAGCAGCCGCTTTTTCAATAAGGGCATCAATGGCAGGAATTAGAGATTCATTCCCTTCCAATGAAAATCGTTTTTGACCCACATACTTTGTGTGCAAAAAGGTTTCAAACGAAACCGCTTCGTTTAATTTTTTGAGGATATGTTTTTTTTCATCAGCAGAAAAACTTCCGTGATTATCGTTGTTGTTAAGTTTATCTTGAATCCATTGACGTTCATTTGGTCTTCGGATATACATGTATTCTATCCCTATCGCATCGCAATAAATAGCTTCTAGGTGCTGTTGAATCACGCGTAAACTTTGAGGGCCAATGCCAATGATATCACCTGCATTAAAAACGGTGTCTAAATCTGCTGATGAGAGTCCAAAATTATGGAGTTCTAAAGAGGGTGTATATTTTCTTCGATCTCTAACAGGGTTTGTTTTGGTAAACAAATGCCCACGGGTACGGAAATCGTCAATAAGTTTTACAACTTGAAATTCTTTTTGGACGTGCTCTGGAATTTGAGTCTTAACGCCTTCTACAATATCATCAGAAACCTCAAAACTTTCAGTTCCAAAGTCATAACCTTGAAAAAAGGCTTTCCAACTTGGCTCAACACTGTCTGGATCTTGTTGATACTGTTCGTATAAATCCGCAAAATAGGCGGTATGCGCGGCGTTTAAAAAGGAATACTTATCCATGAATTGATCATTCTATTTTTTCTTCAGAAAAATATAGTTCAAAAATACGACTTTTCAGGAATATGAAATATCAAAATGATATAAATATGAAGATATTTTAAAGAAATGTAGATTCTTCAAAAAAGTTGGTTTTTTTAAACTGTATAAAACTTAAAATATATTTACAAAATTAAAAAGGTAAATACTTGTCTTAACTTAAACATCTCGAGTCATAAGCTGTGTCCCGAAACTCTCTAGGATCTGTTTCTTTGGTTCTGAAATGTTTATCGTTTTCAGAATCTCAAAAGCTTTTGTGGTATAAAATGAAATTGCCTTTTGAGTCGCTTCTGCAGATCCTGAAGCTGAGAAAATCTGTTTTGTAACTTGTATCTTTTCACTTGAATTATTAGTCTCTGAGCTAAATAATTGCTTCAAATGTAGTTTATCCTTTTCAGACGAAAACTCTAAAGCTTTTAAATATAAATAGGTTTTTTTATTCTCAATAATATCGCCTCCTACTTGTTTTCCAAATGTTTCTGGATTTCCAAAAGCATCTAAATAATCGTCTTGTAGTTGAAACGCAATCCCTAGGTTTTTTCCGAATTCATAACAACGCTCCTGATCATCTTTAGAGGCATTAGCAATGATTGCTCCCATTTTCATAGCAGCTCCAACCAATACCGCTGTTTTGTATTCAATCATTTTAAGGTACTCCGAAATTGAGACGGTATCACGAGTTTCAAAATCAATGTCGTACTGTTGACCTTCACAAACTTCTAAAGCGGTTTTACTAAACAGTTTTGCAAGTTTTTGAAAAATGTTTGGGGGATAATTTTCAAACAGTTGATACGCCATAATTAGCATGGCATCTCCTGATAAAATTCCGGTATTCAAATCCCATTTTTCATGTACGGTTTGATGGCCTCGGCGCAAAGGTGCAGCGTCCATAATGTCATCATGAATGAGCGAAAAATTATGAAATACCTCAACGGCTAAAGCAGCGTCAAGCGCAGTCTTGATTTCACCATCAAAACAATCCGCAGTCATAAGTGTCAATACGGGGCGTAAACGCTTTCCACCCAAATTCAAAATATACTGAATAGGTTCGTAGAGGTTCTTAGGCTCTCGTATAGTTTTGTAAGCTTCTAAATACGCTAAAAATTGTTTTTGGTACGTTTCAATGGATTTCATTATACAAAAATAAGTGAATTCCTAAAACTATGTGACAAAGTGAAACTAATAAATGTTAAATCTTTGCAAAACTTTGGAAACTTTAATTGTTTTTTGAGTTTCCTGTTGTAAATTCGCGCCGTGTTATGAGAGAAAATATTATATCAAAATCTAAAGAATTATTTTTATCGCTAGGGTTCAAGAGTGTTACAATGGATGACATTGCGAATGCTATTGGTATTTCTAAAAAAACCATTTACGCTCATTTTTCAAACAAAACAGAGCTTGTAGAAGTGGTTACTTTTTCTGTTCTTGATCATATATCAGAAGGCATTGACAGAATTAATGCCGCCTCTATTAATCCAATTGAAGAGCTGTATGACATCAAACTATTTGTGATGAATTACTTGAAAAACGAAAGAGTTTCACCTCAACACCAGCTCAAAAAATATTACCCCAAAATTTATGACCGCTTAAAAATAAAACAATTTGAAAAAATGCACTCTTCTGTTGAAAACAGTCTAAAAATGGGAGTGAATACAGGATTGTTTAGACCCGATATTGATATTGACTTTATTTCAAGAATGTATTTTAATGGAATGACTGGGATCCGAGATATTAGCATTTTCCCAGAAACCCTTTTTGATAAAAACTATCTTTTTGAAAGTTACCTCGAATATCATTTACGTGCCATTGTTACCACAACTGGATTAAATCTACTTAATAACTATATAAAATCAAACCTAACTCCAAATGCTTCCTAAACTCACATTTTTTTTATTAATAACGACTTCGTTGTTTTCTCAGCAAGAGGTTTCACAATTCTCATTAAAAGAGGCCGTTGATTTTGCACTACAAAATAATTCTATGAGCAAAAACGCCGCTCGTGATGTAGAAATCGCCAAACTCCAAAAATGGGAGACAACAGCAACTGGATTGCCACAAATTAAAGCGGCAATTAGTTATAACAACTGGTTAAAACAACAAATTTCATTGATCCCAGCAGAGTTTTTTGGTGGGAGTCCAGGTCAGTTTTCCGAAATTGCTTTTGGAACTAAACAAACAATGAACGGAACTGTTACTGTTTCACAAAAACTGTTTGACGGATCCTATTTAGTGGGCCTCCAGGCAGCCAAAGTATATCTTGAGATCTCAGAAAATGCCAAAGAAAAAACAGCTATTGAGCTTCGTAAAATGGTTGCCTATGCCTACGGAAATGCGTTGCTTTCTGAAGAAAACTTAAACATTGTAAACTCAAATATTAGGTTGTTAGAAAAGAATTTGAGCGATCTTATAAAGGTGTATGAAAATGGGTTCATTGAACAGGAAAGCATCCAACAATTACAACTGACCTTGGCCAGTTTAAAAAGCAATCAAAACTATATCAAACGCCTAAACAAAATTGCATATCAAATGTTTAATAATACTATTGGTCTTGATTTGGACACTCCTGTTGAGCTGACAGATAACCTTGGTCAATTGATTGCGATGTATGCCTCGCTAAAGCCTTTAGAATCTATTCTTGAAGTAGAAAATGTAGTGGATTACAAAATTGCCTTCAATGATTTAAAAAGCAAGGAACTGCTCCTTAAATTAGAAAAAAGTAAAGCATTGCCTACCTTAGATGTATTTCTGAATGGCAGCTATTCTGGGAATAATAATCAATTCAATTTTTTAGATAAATCTCAAAATTGGTTTGGTGCATCTCTGTTTGGTGTTTCAATGAAAGTTCCTCTTTTTAGTTCTTTTGGACGCAGTGCATCTACTAAAAAGGCGCGCCTTAATTTAGAAAAATCGAAATCACTTTTAAAAGATACTTCAGAAAAAATTAAGCTAGAAATTTCTCGTGCAAAAAGTGAGTATGAGTTTGCGGTTGAAGATCTTGAAATCAAAAAAGAGGCCCTTGAACTTTCAGAAAACATAGCCAAAAAGAATGAAATAAAATTCTTTGAAGGACTGGTTACGAGTTTTGATTTATCACAGGCACAACGCCAATTATATACTGCACAAGAAGACTATTTATCATCTATGTTAAATATCCTTGTTAAGAGAGTAAATTTAGAAGCACTTATTACCCCAACCCTTAAAAATTAAATAATGAAACAACTCCATAATTTTACAATGATGAAACATCTATTTTCACTACTTATTTTATCACTTGTGCTCTCCTGCGGCACTTCGGATAAAGAATCACAATCCTTGACCGACTTAAAAACCAAAAAGGCAGCTCTTAAAGAACAAATGGACCGTATGGGAACAGAGCTGAAAGAAATTGAAATAGCGATTTCAGAGTTAGATACACTGAAAAAACTTATGAGCGTAACCTCTATCAAGGTAGAAGTCAAAGATTTTAATCACTATGTAGAAGTACAGGGAACTGTGAAAGCCGATCAAACCATTGATCTTCATGCAGAAATGGGCGGTACTGTAACGGCTATTTTGGTTAAAGAAGGTCAAAAAGTTTCAAAAGGGCAGCTCCTAGCAACCTTGGATAGTGATGTTATAGATAATTCTGTTTTACAATTAGACACACAACTCGCCCTAGCAACAACTACCTTTGAACGTCAAGCCAGACTATGGGAACAGAATATTGGAAGTGAAATTCAATATCTACAAGCAAAAGCCCAAAAAGAAGGTCTAGAAAATAGTGTGAAAAGCTTGAAAGCACAAGCACGAAAAATGAAAATAATCGCTCCATTTTCAGGGATCATTGATCAGATTTATGCCAAAACTGGAGAACTCACTTCGCCACAAAAACCTTTCCTAAAACTTGTAAACCTGAATAAGGTTTATGTAGAAAGCGAGGTCACTGAAACGTATTTAAATTCCATAAAAAAAGACACCAAAGTTCTGCTAAATTTTAGATCTATTGGAACCTCTATTGAAGCCTCAGTCTCTCAAGTTGGGAATTTTATCAATCCAAGCAATCGAAGTTTTAAAATGCGTATCGATCTTAAAAACCCTAATAATGAGTTAAAAGCAAATTTACTTGCAGACATTAAAATAAATGACTTTAAGGCGAATGGGACTGTTATCCCAACGCGGCTTGTACAAAGAGATCGCGATAATAAAACCTTTGTTTATACTATTGAACCTAAAGAAAACAATCACAAGGTTATTAAAACGTATGTAACAGAAGTTATGAATTACGACAACCAATCTTACATATCTGACGGGCTTGTTCCGAATTCGATTTTGGTAGATAAAGGCGCACGACTTGTAAATAATAATGAAGAAGTAACTCTTGTACACTAGGAGACTATGAGCGCAAAAAAAATAAAAGAATTTAAACTTTCTTCTTGGGCGATCTCAAATCGCATGACCGTTTCAGTGATTACATTTATCATTGTATTGAGTGGATTACTTTCATACACAGGAATGGCGCGTGAAAATTTTCCAGAAATTATTATCCCACAAATTTATGTTGCAACTCCTTATCCTGGAAATTCGGCACTGGATGTAGAAAAGCTAATTACCAAGCGGTTAGAAAAAGAAATAAACTCAATTACTGGAGTTGACAAAATTACGTCTAATTCCATTCAAGGCTACTCTAGTATTGTGGTGGAATTTAGTTTTGATTTTACGCCTACTGAAGCACTTCAAAAAGTAAAAGACAAAGTCGATGTAGCAATGGCTGATCCAGACTTTCCCAAGGACTTGCCTTCTGAACCGAGTGTTTCGGAAATGAATTTTAGCGAGCGAATTCCAATTATGAATATTAACTTGTCTGGCGAATTTTCGATGGATCAACTTAAAGAATATGCGGAATATTTAGAAGATAAAATTGAAGAGCTTTCGGAAATTTCGAGTGTTGACATCCGAGGAGTTCAAGAAAAGGAACTTGAAATTGCGGTAGATTTGTATAAAATGGAAGCTTCAAAAATTAGCTTCAACGATATTGAAAATGCAGTTGCATTTGAAAACATGAGTATTTCTGGGGGAGATATTCTGGAGAATGGTATTAGAAGAACCGTCCGTGTTTTAGGCGAATTTAAGGATCCCTTAGCGGTTAAAGATATTATTGTCAAACAAGAAAAAGGTAACATCGTTTACCTAAGAGATATTGCGGATGTAGATTTCAAAGAACAAGAAAAAGAGAGTTTTGCTCGTGAGTATCTACAGCCTGTGGTCATGTTAGATGTTAAAAAAAGAGGCGGGCAAAACCTTCTTGAGGCTTCAACAAAAATTGATGCGCTTTTGGAGGATGCCGCTGCAAATGTATTTCCTAACAATTTAATTATCTCCAAAACAAACGACCAGTCTAATGACACTCGAACAATGGTTTCAGATCTTGAAAACAGTATCATATTAGGGGTTATTTTAGTCGTTGCAGTCCTCTACTTCTTTTTAGGCTTTAGAAATGCATTGTTTGTTGGAATTGCCATTCCATTATCGATGTTTTTGTCGTTTTCTATTCTGAGTTTTATGGGGGTTACCCTTAACACAATGGTATTATTCTCTTTAGTTATTGCACTTGGAATGTTGGTTGATAACGGCATTGTTGTGGTCGAAAACGTGTATCGATTGATGGACGAAGGCTACCCAAGAATTAAAGCTGCTAAACTAGGTGTGGGAGAAGTCGCAATGCCAATCATTGCCTCGACCGCCACAACATTAGCCGCATTTTTACCCTTGATTTTATGGGAAGGTATCATGGGAGAATTCATGAAATGGCTTCCAATCACTCTGATTATTGTATTGAGTTCCTCTTTGTTTGTTGCCCTAATCATCAATCCGATGTTGATTTCTGTGTATATGAAAGTAGTGCCCAAAAAAGAATCTAAAGTCACTTTTATTTCAAAATTAGAAACCCTCTACGAACGGTTTTTAAGTTACGCACTTAAAGGAAAAAAACCGGGAGGTATTATCGTTGGAACATTTGGGTTGTTAATTCTTGCAGGGTTTTTAATGTACACATTTCCTCCAAAAATATTATTCTTTCCAAATACCGATGCCAAACAAGTCTTTGTCTTTATTGAATATCCGATTGGAACAGATATTGAAGAAACAAATCTTATTTCAATGGAAATTGAAAAAGATATAGAAAACTATCTGAAAAAATATGAAGTTAATGGCGAAAACTTTCTTATTACTTCTGTTATTGGACAAGTTGGTGAAGGTACTTCCGATCCTTCTCGAGGTCAAGAAGGTGGTAAATCGCCCAATAAAGCACGAATCACTATTGATTTTGTGAAGTATCAGGATCGACAAGGCATCAATACCGAAACGGTTCTTAAAGACATTAGAAACTTACTGCAAGGCTACCCTGGAGTGAGTATTGTGGTGGACAAACCAGCGGATGGACCCCCAACAGGCGCTCCTATAAATATAGAAGTAAAAGGCGATGATTATGTTTTAATTTTAGAAACGGCCAATCGCCTAAAATCATTTATCAACAGCTCCAATATTGGAGGTATTGAAGAATTAAAATTAGATATCGATCAAGGAAAACCAGAATTATTAGTTTCTGTAGATCGCCAAAAAGCAAGACGATTGGGGATTTCGACAGGGCAAATTGGAGCGAACTTACGTACGGCATTGTATGGTAAAGAAATCTCGACCTATAAAAACGCAGAGGATGATTACCCTATTAACCTCCGACTCAAAGACGAGATGCGTTATAATAAATCTGCATTATTAGATCAAAAAATTACGTTTAGAAATCAAAGTGATGGACAAATAAAACAAGTCCCTATTTCGGCAGTAGCAACAACAGAAAACCAATCGTCCTTTAGTGCTATTAAACGTATCGATTTGGAACGAGTGGTCACGATTTTTTCCAACGTATTAAATGATTATAACCCAACAGAAGTCAACGATAAAATCAGAGGCATTGCCGAGAAATTTGAGATTCCAAAAAACATAACGGTTAGCTTTACAGGAGAACAAGAAAAGCAAGCGGAAGAAATGGCCTTTCTTAGTCGTGCGCTTTTAATTGCGGTTCTTTTGATTTTCTTAATCTTGGTGGCACAATTTAATTCCGCCACAACCCCTATTATTATTTCGATCTCTGTGTTTCTAAGTTTGATTGGAGTTCTCTTTGGACTTCTTATTTTTAGAATGGATTTTGTGGTGCTTATGACTATGATTGGAATCATTTCACTCGCTGGAATTGTTGTTAATAATGCAATTGTTTTAATCGATTATATCAATCTAACCATGATTCGAAAACGGCGGGAATTAGGATTGGAACAAACGGACAAACTCAACTCCTCCCAACTTGTTGAATGTGTGGTAGAAGCTGGTAGAACGCGTTTAAGACCTGTCATACTAACTGCCATCACAACTATTTTAGGGTTGCTTCCGTTAGCTTTGGGAATTAATATTAATTTCAGAACTCTTATAACCCAACTTAATCCAAATTTTTATATTGGTGGAGAAAACGTTGCTTTTTGGGGACCAATGGGCTGGGCGATTATCTTTGGGCTGTCATTTGCTACATTTTTAACCTTGGTGGTAGTGCCTATATTATTTTATTTGATTCATAAATTGAAAACAAAAAAGGATAAAGTCATTTCCTAAGCCCATCAGTTTTAATTTTTAAATGTTAAATTTGCACAACTAATTTAGTCTTATGTACAGAAGTCATCATTGTGGTCAGTTAAGAACCTCGAATATTAACGAAGAAGTGACTCTTTCGGGTTGGGTTCAAAAATCTCGCGATAAAGGATTTGTAATCTGGGTAGATTTAAGAGATCGCTACGGAATTACACAACTTATTTTTGATGCGGATCGTACCTCAGAAGCGATGATGACCATGGCAAAAAGTTTAGGGCGTGAGTTTGTCATTCAAGTAACAGGAACAGTTATTGAACGAAGCTCAAAAAACCCTAATTTAGAAACTGGTGAAATTGAGATTTTAGTCTCAAAACTAACAGTTTTAAATGAGGCGGTTGTACCGCCTTTTACTATAGAAGATCAAACCGATGGTGGTGAAGAACTTCGTATGAAATACCGTTATTTAGACATTCGAAGAAATCCAGTTAAAAATAATTTAATTTTTAGACATAAGGTCACTCAAGAAGTCCGTTCATATTTGTCTTCTCAAGAATTTATAGAAGTTGAAACGCCCTACTTAATTAAATCAACACCCGAAGGGGCTCGTGATTTTGTAGTTCCAAGTCGAATGAACGAAGGTCAATTTTATGCACTTCCACAATCGCCACAAACGTTCAAACAACTGTTGATGGTTGGTGGAATGGATAAATATTTTCAAATTGTAAAATGTTTTAGGGATGAAGATTTAAGAGCCGATAGACAACCTGAATTTACTCAGATTGATTGTGAAATGACGTTTGTAGAACAAGAAGATATTTTAAATGTTTTTGAAGGTTTAACCCGCCATTTGATCAAATCTATTCATGGAAAAGAAATTACCTCATTTCCACGAATGACTTATGACGAGGCGATGGAAACCTATGGAAACGATAAGCCTGACATCCGTTTTGGAATGCAATTTGGCGAACTCAATGCGGTCACTCAACATAAAGATTTTGGTGTTTTTAACAATGCTGAATTAGTGGTTGGAATTGCCGTTCCGGGTGGAAACCGTTTTACACGTAAAGAAATTGATGGCATCATCAACTGGTTAAAACGCCCACAAATAGGTGCCTTAGGAATGGTTTATTCGCGATGTAATGACGATGGCACTTTTAAATCCTCTGTTGACAAATTTTATGACCAGGATGATTTGAGAAAATGGTCTGAAATTACAGGAGCACAATCAGGAGATTTAGTTTGTGTGCTTTCTGGTCCTACTGATAAAGTGAGAGCCCAATTAAGTGCACTCCGAATGGAGCTTGCCGAACGCCTAGGGCTTCGAAATCCTATGGAATTTGCACCGCTATGGGTCACAGATTTTCCATTACTTGAATGGGATGAAGAAAGCGAGCGATACCATGCAATGCACCATCCTTTTACCGCTCCAAAGCCAGATCAAATTAAATTATTAGACACCGATCCAGGGGCTGTAAAAGCAAATGCCTATGACTTGGTTTTAAATGGAAATGAAATTGGAGGAGGCTCTATTCGTATTCACAACAAAGCCACACAAGCATTGATGTTTGACCATCTTGGATTCACACCAGAAGAAGCTAAAGAGCAATTTGGATTTTTAATGAATGCCTTTGAATATGGCGCACCGCCACACGGAGGTTTGGCCTTTGGTTTGGACCGTTTGGTAGCAATTTTAGGAGGTCAAGAAACCATCCGTGATTTTATCGCCTTTCCAAAAAATAATTCAGGTCGGGATGTGATGATCGATGCACCGTCTGCTATTGATGAAACACAACTAGAAGAGTTGCATTTAAAAGTTGAACTGAAATAATACTACACTCATAAAATGAAATACTTGATTTGGTTCTTATTTATTATAACAATTACGAGTATCTTTTTAGGGTTATTAATTCCTGACAGCAGTACAATTGACTTCGTAGAAAAAGAAATAGAAAACGATATTTCAAACAAATTAATTGGATTTGGAGTCATCGGCTTATGTGTGTTTGTTTTTCCATTGTTTTCTTATTACCGTTGGAAAGACAAAAAAATAGCCGATTATATGCTCACTCAAGAGAATCTGGAAAAAATGCGAGAGTTTAATGACTCTAAAGAGTCCAAATAATTAATTCAAATTTCGTTTTTCCACAAAAAAACG
>Ga0102854_1000416_pt1 | contig 13861 bp, 18 predicted proteins | sample Colrivmet1370A02_FD_84502 | JGI IMG/M metagenome (GOLD analysis project Ga0102854, IMG submission 84502) | Estuarine microbial communities from the Columbia River estuary - metaG 1370A-02 | ecosystem: Environmental > Aquatic > Marine > Intertidal zone > Estuary | place: USA: Columbia River... | reverse complement strand
GTAGTTGTTAATGAGGGATAATATACTGTTTCGACATATTCCTTGCATGCCGCAGTAACCCACATACTTGTTTCGTTGTAACAGGCCTGTGGCCAATCTTTAGTAGTTGCCATTTTTTCCTCTAGATAAATTAAGTTAACTTTACATGTATTTATCAAAAATGAAAGGATTCATACTTTTTATAGGATTAATAATAATTATGTTCGATAAAATTAAATTTAGATTGGCTGTATTATCCTTTCATTGGATCAACTTACACATGCCGCGTCGCTACAAAGCAGACACTGCTGATGAACTTAAAGAAGATTTGAAGTATGCACGAAGGCCTGAAGATTCAGACTGGGAAGGAAGAAACGGTTGCATTTATAAAATAAAGAGTGTAGAATGACATTCTAATCAAAAAAAGGTGAAATGAAATGGGTAAGCGGATATCAGATACATGGCATTGGGCAACTATTCCAGATTGCGATCGTGTGATAGTGCGTAGACTTATGTTCGATGATCGACCTAACGAAATATTTGAGTACGCTGGATTAAGTTACACCAGAGATGAACTCTGGGTCATTTCTAAACCAATAGGTGATCCACTAGAAACATTAAGGGACGAGTCATGATCAACGTACAAATTTTAGAAGACACGGATGTCATACGATCGGGTGACCATATCCGTCAACTGTACATCGATTATGACATGGGCGGGTATGCAGATACCATTTCAACCACTAGTTGTTATGGTGGTGGTAGGATTAACAGGATGCGTTGGTTAACAGTAGATGAAGTGGTTCCATACTGGATCGGTAAGAAACTAAAAGCACTTCATAAGAGAATGCGAAATGGTGATATTTCCTATGAGATCGTCAGAGGAGACTTGCCTGTTGAGCATATCTCTATACCATTGGCTGCTGAAAAAGAACGACAATTATAGATCGAACTAGGAGGCGAATAATGCCGAAAACAATTTATACGCCCAGAGATGAACTTGTCTGTGTGAAGTTAGACATTGCGGAATCTATGATACAACAACTTGCAATCAGTTCTAACGTTCACGATATTGATATTGCAGCAATATTGGATGTATTGAAAGACATCCGAGACGACTGTCAGCGTATGGAAGCCAAACTAATTCAACGTAAAATTGAAATCGAACAAGAATAAGGAATGACGTTATGTATTTTGGACTATTAAATCGGTTATTCACAAGCGAATCAAAATATAGAGCTGAGAGACAACGACAATTAGAAGCGCAATTGTTGACAGACTTTGGCATGATATGCGCCATCGTGACCGATAATGCCAACCTCACGACAGATGAAAAAATAGATTCAGTTCGTATGAATGTACGAGGGAATGCACGAATAAGTTCTCAACCACGAGAGTGGGATGCTATAGAGAATTTTTTACTTAAATTGAAATCGAACGAGAATAAGGAATGACATTATGTATTTCAGTAAACGTTGGAAAGAAAGACAGAAGTCATTTGAATTTCATGCTGGTTATTTAGAACCAGATTACCGATGTCAAGTATTTAATTTTGAAGTCGAATGGTCAAAACGTTGTGACCATGCAGGTTTCCATTTTAATATTACATTGTGGTTAGTATTCATCGACATTACGTTCTGTGACACCCGCAGATGGGATTATGACAACAATTGTGTAAAAGATTACACTAACCAGCATACTAACGATGAGTGTTGACATCGGTAACTTCTGTGTGCTATAATCTCTATATTCAATTGGAGAATAAAAATGAACGTATCATTAACAAATAAAAGTGAAGAAGCATTTGAAAGTTATCAAGTGCTGTCAAACGAAAATAACAACGTGTATGATGTTGGGTTAACTTACGACACATTAAATATTGTTGTTGTAATGGCAGATGGCACAGATGAAGAAGATGTTATGGCTACCAATTTCGCATTCAATGATATCCCATGGGGTGATGAAGTCGAGATCGCTGATGGTGTGATTATTGTTGATGTGTTATCTTCGTATGCAGATTCCGCACCGAAAGAAATCGTGGTTATGTTTGATGGTGAAGAAGACTATCAGAGTGCCGACGACATTGAAGAAATAACTAGTTTGATCAAGCGTGGTGAGTTGTCCAGTCAAGAGAAATTTGAGATAGTGTCTCCTACTGTGTTTTTCTTTGACGGATCAGTGAAAGCAGTTATTCAATAGATAAATACATATATAATGAATAACATAGAATCTATAGAACTCAGCAATCTGAAGTTACAGCGTGCCGTCATTGAAGTTTTCGGTGGCTGCAATTACACGTGCAAAATGTGTCCACAAGGAACAGAGGAGGGTCGAGAACCTTCTTTTTTGCGTAAGATGCCTTTAAAATTATTTGAAGAGATATTGGATCAAATCACTCCGAAATACGGCAAACCGATTATTAATTTAGAAGGTAGTGGCGAGCCTACATTGGCACGTGATCTTCCAAAATACATTCAAGCATGTACCGATCGTGGATTGAAATCCTTTATCTATTGCAATGGTGCAAGGTTTAAAGGACAATTCATGAGAGATTGCATTGATGCAGGACTCACATTAATACGATTTAGTGTTATTGGCTATAATAGAGAAGAATATAAGAAATGGATGAATGTTGACAACTGGGATTTAATCACACAGAATGCAACTGAAGCATTAGCCTACGTCAAAGAAAATAATAAAAAATGTAGTATAGAAAGTTACCATCTCGTATCAGATCCCGAACTAGCAGAATATGAATTAGAACAATATCGCACCAATTTCATTGATAAGATTGGTACGCAAGCATACGTCTGGAAAATGCATAACTGGTCTGGTAATTTTAATCCATCATATACAAGAGAAGGTACTAGGAGATCGTGTGGGCGCCCCGCTGCACCAGAACTTACTGTAAGGGCTGGTGGGCTTAAAGGACATCGAGCAGCCGTTACCCCATGTTGTCAAGTGTTGGGGCCTCCTACGGAATCACAGAGCGTTCTGGGGCATATGGATTCCCAAACATTCGAAGAAATATGGACTGGCGATTTATATAATAATTTAAGAGACGCCCACGATAAGGGAGAATTCGAACGTGTACCATTTTGTGATAGTTGCGATTTTTTAATATCCGACCCAAATGTATTAATATGGAGCAACGACCCATATATTAAAATAGGACAACCATTGGGAACTGTATTGGAAATGGAACAATGAGAATAACCAATAATGAAGAATTTATATCAGTCTGTAATGAGTTTGATAGGAAACATAATACTACTACTTACATTACATCAATGACACTTATGGACATCTGGAATAATTTTCACATGAATAATCATCCAGAAATGTCGTGGGATGCATATACCATAAAGGAGTATGTTCATGCAATAGTAAAAGATAAAATTGAATTACTATTCAAAGATAACAATCTTAGATTATCAAATGAGAGTACGGTAACTGGTGGGATGATTGGCAAATTAAACGCACTGTATACATTGAAACTGGATTTATTATCTGACACTGTGTTTTATAATCCTGTTGGTGTTGCCCATATCAATAATTTCTACCCAATTCACCCAGGTGGTACTCGACTAATGTTTGCAGAGAATTATCACAAACCTATGCCTGTCATCATTACAGACTATGATGGTGGTCTACCAACAAAATTTCCACATTTAAATTTACAAACAAACGATCATATCACACTTGATTTGACAGAACATAATTTAAGATATATATTAAGAACTACCGATACCGCGTCAGAATGTTTTCGCAAGTCATTAAATTATAATTCAGATCAGGAAAAAATAATAGAGATACAGCAATTCACCGACCCAGAGGATGGTGCATTCGATCTTATTGCACATCACCCCACTACGTACAATCCACCAAGAAAATTTGCACGTGTGCATGATAGAATATTTGTTAATGATATGCCAATACTACGGCTTGTTGATGATATGTGGTGTATTGATATGGGAACTATTCCCACATCAGAAATTAAACCATTGGTTGATAATACCGTATTATATTCTGAAAGTGAAAAATTTGATTCACGTAATGGTGTAACAACATATTCTGCCAATTTAACACTCAGACAAATATGGGATAATTTTTTGATAAAAAATCCCGAAGATACTAGATATTACGCAGATGATATTGACCACTACGTTCATTATATAATGGTGGATATGATAGAACACTTATTCTCAGATGGTAGAACAGAACGTACTAGTGATGATCCAGAGTTGACCACATGGGATATTGGTAAATGTAATTCATTATATAAAATAAAATGTGAATTAGAATCTGGTATGCCAATTCGGAATCCAATTTGTATTACTGCACTTAAAAATGGATTATTCCCGATACATCCAGGTGGTACTAGACTAATGTATTCAGATGTTTATCATGCAACCGTACCAGTAATGTTAACTGATCAGACTGGCACATTGATAAGAGATTACTCACATATTCAATTCAATCCAATAGAAGAATTAAATTTTGAATTTGAACATTCTGGATTGGCCGTACAATATAGCCAAACAGAAGAAGCACAGTGTCCAACCGCATACAGAGAATGTTACAATATAATAAAAGATGAGCAAGGTGAATATATTTCTAAAATGATGCCATCAATAGAAATTCAGCAAGTAGTTGATTATCTCGTAGACGCACCAGACTACACATACCATAAACCCAAGTTGTGTAATCCGCCACGAGTATTTAAATACGATAAAGAAAATGACAGAGTATTGGTGGACGGTAAATCTATTTTAAAACGGGTGAATGGATTATGGGCACTTGATATTACAATAAGGAATAACTAATGACCGATAAGAAATTCATACCACCAAGTGACACATTTTGTGCGCTGCCATGGGTTCATCTTAGTACACGACCAGATGGTCAAATGAGGGTTTGTTGCACCGCCAATGCTAGTAGTGTAGGTGCAACTAATAATGAACATGGTGATGGTGCATCAGGAGCATTAAGAGATGATGAGGGTAAGCCAAATAATTTAAACGTGAGTGATTTCAAATCAAGTTGGAATTCCACGTACATGAAGAATGTTCGCAAACAAATGTTGGCTGGTGAACAACCAAAATCATGTTTAAAATGTTACAAAGAAGAAGCAGCAGGACATAACAGTAAGCGCATGTGGGAAACAAGATACTGGAGTGAGCGAGTCGATTTAGAAGCACTTACTAAAGAGACTATTGATGGTGTAGCGCCAGAACAATTGGCATATATTGATTTAAGATTTGGTACAAAGTGTCAGCTAGCATGTGTGATGTGTTCTCCCCACGATAGTTCAGGATGGGTTAAGGATTGGAAAGCAATCTATCCGACAATAAAAAATAAATCTGTATTATCAAGTTGGCAATGGGATAATAAAGGTAGCATCAACGGTTCATCATATAATTGGCATAAAAACAATCCTGTATTCTGGGAACAATTTTATGAACAAGTACCACACATGAAACAATTATATTTTGCGGGTGGTGAGGCATTAATCATTGAAGAACATTATGCAATCTTAGAAGAATGTATTAGGCAGGGTTATGCCAAAAATATGGAAATCCGTTACAACAGTAATGCAGTAGAGTGGCGTGATGATTTATTTGATCTATGGAAAGAATTTAAGTTAGTGCGATTCCATTACAGTGTGGATTCAATATTTGAAATGAATGAGTATATTCGTTATCCAAGTAAATGGAAACGCACTGAGGAAGTATTTCATATATTAGACAATGAAACATCTGACAATGTGGAGATAACTATTGCCTGTGCAGTGAATGCATTAAATATCTATTACATTCCAGACTTTTTAAAATGGAAGATGACACAAGGATTTAAGAAGATTAACATGTGGCCATTTGGTGCAGGTGGTATAAATTATCATTTTGTATATTGGCCTCCATTTTTAAATGTTAAAAGTTTGCCAAATTCGTTTAAAGATGAGTGTGAAGCAAAGTATGAAGAATTTATACCATGGTTCATAGAGAATTGGGAATTATGTATACCAACGTGGCACAAAGGTAAAGTAACACAAGAAGAATGGATTGCAGCAAGTTATGGTATTTCAAGACTTCGTGGTATGATAAAGTTTATGAAAAGTGAAGATTGGAGTGGGCGAACTCCAGAAATGAAAGAATACTTGGAAAAGTTAGATGCACATCGTGGAAATAGTTTCTACGAGACATTTCCAGAGATGGCACATATTTTTAATGGAGTAAATTATGAGTAATAGATTTGAACAATTACATTGCCCAATGAGTTATACCACATATAAATTCCAACCAGAAGTTGGCGAATTTACTGCATGTTGTGATACCAAGGGATATACATTTGATGAAGATGCATTCAACTTATTGGGTGCCGAATACTTTACTAAATTTCCAAAATTGATGGAACGCAAACAGGCATTATATGATAATGTAAAACATTCAGATTGTAACACATGTTGGGGTAAAGAAGAACGAGGCATTACTAGTATGAGGCAACACCAGGCTACTGCGTCTAAATTGTTTGGTAATCGTCAAATACCAATAGATACCGCAATACCAGAACGTATAGAATTGTGGATGAACAGCACATGTAATCTTGGTTGTTTCATGTGTCACACTGGTAATAGTAATACATTAAGAAAGATTTGGTACAAGGATAAAGATACACATGGAAATAATGGGCTTGGTTATGAATCGTGGACTGGTGGCTCAGATTATTACAAGGGTCATTACCGCCAAGAGTTTACTGAAAGAATGCTTAAATTTATTGAGACTGCTATCCAAGAAAGTGAAATTTCTCTCTCAATTTGTTATCTTGGTGGTGAACCAACATTACAAGATGAAATGTATGATAACGTGGAAAGATTTATAGCAGCATCCAAAAAAAATAAACACCCTAATAAGGTGAAATTTCTGATCGAGATAACTACTAATGGTACTAGCAAAGATAAATTGAATGAGCGTGTCTATAAAATGTTCTCACAATACAAAGCAGCGGGATGGAGAACTCGTGTGATGTTAAGTCAAGATGCTACGGATGAACAAGTTAATATTCGGCACGGTGCGGATTTTGAACAAATAAAACATAATTTTGGAAATTGGATTAGGTCAGATAGTGTAATAGATGAAGTCAGAAGTTTTACAGTGATAAGTTCATTCAATCTCCCTTATATTGACAACATGGCAGAATATATTGATAAAACAATTCGTGCGAATTTTTCAGACCTAGATAAAAACGTATCAACATTACAAATAGGGTTTAATGCATTACAGGATCCTAAATGGATGCAAACGACATTCTTGCCAAAAAAATATGCAGTAGAAAAAATTGAAAGGGCAATCGTCATTTTTGATAAACTCGATGCAGATTTTAAATCAATTGCATTTGAACGGGATTACTTTAAAAATATTTCAAGTAACTTACCAGATGAATTAACTGTCGATCAAGTGAAATTCTTGTTTGATAATGTAAATTATGTAAATTCAGTTTATAAGAAAACATATCCCGAATGGGATTTTTATAAAACATTCCCACATTTAGATGCAATGCGAATAGAATACGGAGTTAATAATGAGTGATTGTTGTGCGATAAATGATAAGAAAGAAAATCAATTGATGGTGATATGGGACTTGGGACGCAAGTGTACGTTTGCATGTTCATATTGTCCACCTCATAGAAAAAATAATTGGAGTGATACTGCTAATTTAGATGAATTAATTTCTACCGCGAAGGGACTTGAGCGGTACCACAATACCTATAATAAGCATCGCCACGAACCATTTAAATTATCGGCAAGTTTCACTGGTGGTGAACCCACAGTAAATCCTGCATTTTTTAAGTTCTTAACATATCTTCAAGAACATTATCCACATTGGAAAAGAACATTAACCACTAATGGATTTTATAGTGAGCGCAAATTGCGAACTGTGATGGCTAATACCGATTTCACAACTGTCAGTTGGCATTGTGAAGCAACCCCATCACAAAAGAGTCGTGTGCGAGAAAATTTAAGAATTATGCACGAAGAAGGGTATGGATTTAAAGTTAATGTAATGTTTCATGCTCACGAAGAATACTTTGATGAATGTGTTGAATTGTGTGCATGGTTGGACGAGCGTGGCATCGGATATACCCCTAGAATAATTGGTGATGAAGGCAATGCCAAGGTTGGATTAGTTGCCCGCACAGTGCATGAGTATACCGAAGAACAGATGGCATGGATGAAAGCATTCTGGGATAACAAGAAGAAGCCAAAAGTTGTAGAAACATTTAAACCAACACAACAGCCACCACCGGGTGTCATGGGCATGATTGTCAACGAACCACCCAAACCAAAGAAAGTCGTAGGTCAAACATTAGGGAGACCGTGTTGCGGTGGCAGACCTATGGAAATTAAAACAGATGATGGGTGGGAACGCTCTGACCTATTACCAACAAATAATTTCCAAGGATGGAGTTGCATGGTAAACTGGTATTTCTTATATATTCACCAAGAGATTGATCAGGTCTGGCATCATCAAACATGCCAAGTCAATTTAGATGGAGAGGTTGGTCCAATTTGTAAGGCGAGTGAATTAGATCAATGGTGTGATAAATTAGATAATATCATAGAAACTACTGGCACCATGCCTTACATTAGATGCCCCAAAACCCATTGTGGTTGTGGTATGTGTACTCCAAAAGCAAAATCAGACGAAGATGCTGCAATACTATTCAGAAGTCATAGTATCCTAGAACCGCAGTTTGCAACAGAGTTTAAAGAAGTAACACGCCCTTTGACATTGAAGACAATGGTGTTGGCGTTCGATAAGGAAAATGGTAATGAGACTATATAGTAATAACATTTGTACAGAACCAACAGATCGCAAATGGGTGTGTGCACTACTAGCAAGTCCGAATTTAGGTACAGTGATTGACATAGGTGTTGGTGAAGAATCAACGATTTTGGTAGAATATTCAGAGGTGTTTGCAAGTGTTATTGGATTTGAACCACACCGATACGCATATAATATGATCAGACCGAAGACTTCTGTGAAAGATAATATCACAGTATACAATACTGCATTATCATCCAAACAAGAAAGTGTCATATTTTATAGTTGTACTAATAATTCTGGATTATCTGGAGTTCGAAAGCCCAGGGCACGGGAAGAATTCACTACACACATACTGGAAACCATGACATTAGATGATTTCCCACTTAATGTGTCTGGGAAAATAGATAAAATTAAAATTGATGCAGAAGGAGCAGATGTTAACATATTATTTGGTGCTCGGAATACCATAATACAACACACTCCGTTTATTCAAATAGAACATGATGCATTCAATGTTGGACACGACAGCCTGATTGAACTGGGGTACACTGAAATTATCCCACCACACCCAACCAATAATAGATTTTATTATCATACGCGTCATCACGATCTGATTCATCAAAATATGATAGACATTACAAAAAAAGGAGAAACATTTTGAGATTATATAGTAATGATAAAACACAATCAATTGATTTTGATATTGCAGATGATATAAAGAAGATCGCGGTAAATGTAAGTGGTGGCGCCGATAGTGCAATTTTGTTATACATGGTAGCTGATTACTTAGTAAAGAATAATAGGACAGAGTCTACTGAATTGAATGTACTCACTTGTGTCAATGATTTTAAAGGTAGATGGAATGCTCGTAAAGCTGCTGCTGTTATTGATTTTGTTATTGGCAGAACTGGATGTCCAATTAACATGCACTATAGTTATTATCGTCCAACACAGGATGTAAAATATTTTCATGAGATTGAGCGCAAATTAATATCTCGTGGTGATATTGATTTGATGGTTGCGGGATTAACACTAAACCCAATTGGTAGAAACATTGTAACAAACATTCACGGCAAAAATATCGATTTGGCCGAAAAAGCCCTACCAGAAAGAAATGTGAATCACATGAAATTATTAAATGGAAATTATTGGTTTCCATTTGCAAATACAGATAAAAAAATGGTTTCGAGTTTATATGATCAGTATAAAGTTAATGAGTTATTTCCTCTTACTAGAAGTTGTGAAACTATTCCAGAAATGAAAGATGGCATTGCGGTAAATTCTAATTTTGAAAATGAACCATGTGGCGAATGTTGGTGGTGCTTAGAACGTAAATGGGCATTCGGTGAATTTTGATGAGAGTTGTTGCATTTGGATGTAGTTTCACATGTGGCCACGGTCTGCCAGATTTATGGGATTATAAATCTAGTAAATATATAGATGGCGTAAGTACAAAATCGTGGCCCGCCCAAGTTGCAAAATTGCTGAATGTTGAAATTGTCAATTGTGCATGGGCTGGATCTAGTAACAAAGAAATCCTATATAAAATATTAAACTTTGAATTTGAGCCAAATGACATTGTATTAATAAATTGGACGGTTGTCCAACGTTCAGCTATTATTAGAGAAAATTCTATATTACAGTTAAGTGTTCATAATAAAAAAGTTAATATGACGTCAAACATTTGGAATGAATATATTGCAGAAAATGTGGATTTAACATTTGAGTCCCACACTGCATACATGTTGGCACATCTATTTCTAGACCGCCTAAATATTTACCATAGACATCTATTTCTGGAGCACATAGATGAATTTAATGAATTTGCAAAGAATGACACAACTATCCCAGTTAGATTAGATTGGAAAAATTGTAGTGTGGGCGTGGACGGATCTCATCCAGACTACGCTACATACACCGAATATGCAAATAAAATTCACGCTTGGATAAAACATGACATAAATAATAACAATATCAGAACACCAGTAGTAATTAAATTACCATCCAATGCCGGTCAGCATAATGAAGAGTGAAGTGACCATGGACAATAAAATTCAAGAACAATTTATTTGTAGTAAAATGTTTACCGACCTTAATATCAGATTTTCTGGTAGTATTGTTAAGAATTGTTGTAAGAGTTCGGACAATTTAATTGACGAAAACAATATTAACAGTGACACTATACTGCGAGATCCAATATTATTAACGCGCAAGGAATCAATGGTACGCGACAACGTATTGCCAAGAGATGGATGTAATACATGTGTTTCAACTGAACCACATAGTTTATTTAGGTCATGGAATACGTTCCACTCTGCATTCACACAACAAGAAAAAGATAGTTTATTAGTTGATGATAATATTAGATTATATGAGTTCGTACTTAGTAGTGCCTGTGATTTGAAATGCATATATTGTGATCCAAAAGATAGTTCAAGTTGGGCTAAAGAATTAAATGTACCAATTTATAAATGTACCGATGAATGGCGCGACACAATGCTTGAGCAAATATATATGTCGTTAGAGAGAAAAACATATAAGCCAAATACAGTGTATCAATTTTTCTTTAGTGGTGGTGAACCAACATATAACACAGATACATTGCCAATGATAAAACACATTATTTCAATTGTGAGTAAATTCACGACAAAAATACAAATTGTAATTACAACAAATCTTAATACTAAACCTACAATGTTGAAAAAATTCATAGAGGTCATTAAACGATATCCAAATGTAATTTGGCGGTTTGATGCTAGTTTTGAATCAGTCGGAGAACAATGTGAAGCTATACGGCATGGTTTAATATGGGGACGTGCGATAATCAATATGAAATCATTGTTACTGATGGAAAATGTTACCGTGACACTCAACCCTGCGATAAATTTATATAGCATACCGTCAACATTAGAATTTTTAAAATTCTTTGATAATATATTCCAAGCATATAGAAAAGAATTGTATTTTGGTCATAACATGGTTATGGAAGATGGATTATCACCTACTAATTTGCCAGTAGAATACACGGTGTATATTCAGAGGGCGATAGATTTTTGTAATTCGAAGGGCACTCGCAATTTTGAATCATTTGCAGAACATTTAGAAAATATTAAAATGCTAATTGGGACTAAATATTCAGAAGAAAATAATCAGATTATAGAAAATAAGTTGCGTTACTTTGAAGAAAAACGACCAGAAACTAATTGGAGAGAACTATTCCCCCATGTAGTAGATTTAATAAAGGATAACAATAGAATATGTTAATAAGCGGAAATAGAGAAGTTGGATTAGCAGGTGCATTAGATAAAATTTATCCCGATGCTACATATATCAGTAGAGAATCAAACTTAGATTTGACAACAGCCACTGGTCAGGATGCGTTTGCAACAATGGCTATCGATCATGATGTTATCATCATTTGTAGCGCGCTATGGAAATTCAATCAAACATTGTTATTAGATGCTGTGTATAAAAAATGTACTGCTATTAATCACACACCACACATTATTTGTGTTGGTAGCACGACCGACCGTGTCAAAAATGGAAAGGCTTGGTTATATAATGCAGAGAAGAAAGCACTGCGTGATTATTGTAATACATTGGCTATTGGTGGTGTGTGGTCTGATAAGCCAAAAGTATCTTACATTAGCTTTGGTACATTGAGTAATAATCAAGAGAAACATCCTGACAGAAAAACACAAAATATTGATGAGGCCGCGTTGTATATCAAATGGTTAATAGACCAACCTAAATATTTAAACATTAACGAAATAAGCATAGATCCTATGCAGGAAAGTAAGTGGTATGAGTAATAATGATTTAAAAACAAGCTCATATGACTTTACCAAGATTCCATTTGATGATTTGACTCGAGTAGGACAACGAACGATGATTTACCGTGACCTATTCACGGTGAGCTGGATTTTGGCTAGATTCTGTAACTACAATTGTTCATACTGCTGGAGCCACGGTAGGAGCTCCACAAAGGATCACAGACCAACAGAGCTATGCTTACACACGATTGACGAAATCAAGCGTCAGGCGCGTGAGAGAGGCTTGAATAGCTTCCATTTTAGTCTTAGTGGTGGAGAACCAACATTTCATCCAGGTTACTTGGATATCATGGAACATTTGGCTAATGATGTTCCTAATACTAATTTTACTTCTGTTCACATGACGACTAACATGGCACGCAAGATGCCATGGTTTGAAAAATATGTTAAGTCCGCAGCAAAATTCCACAGAGCAAGTATTACTGCTAGTCTTCATACAGAATACATTAACACTCCAGAGAAGAAAAAAGATTTTGCAGATAAATTAATATTTTGTCAAGAACATGATGTACAGGTGACCATCAATCAAGTAATGGTGCCTCAATGGTTTGACAAGGATTATGAGAATGCAATGTACTTCCACAATCTTGGCATCAACGTCACTCTGAAGCCTCAAAGCGACCCCAAAGCGACTCGTGTGGTAGATGGGTACACTGATGAACAATTAGCTGTACTACGCAATGGAATGCCACAGAGAGGCTTCACAGATGAAAAGGCTGAGAAGGCACAGTTAGTGTCGCGACCTAAGCCTACGTTTAATAAAAAGCCCGATCCAATTTACTGGGAAGATCATGCGAATATTCCACAACACTTTCAAGTAGAATTCAGAGATAAGGATAACGGATATTGGTATATGGATCAAGCAGAACGATTTAATGCATTTAACTTCAACAACTTCAAAGGTTGGGAATGCAGTAGTGGCTATCGTAGTATTATTATCAGAGAACCTGATGGCAGTATTAAGCGTAGTTATAGTTGTGTTGATGAACCACTGGGAAACATTGAGACAGGGTTCAAATTGTTCGATACACCAGTAGTATGTACGAGTGATAGTTGTGTGTCTAGTGCCGACAGTAAAATTCCAAAACGTAAGGTGGGCACTAAACTACCATTATGGCCAGATGACAATACCTTTGATAAATAAAGGTAACCACGGAATTTATTGACATGAAATTTTCAGAAATAATAACAGAACAATACGAGAATCAAGATCCTAATCGACC
>Ga0102854_1000409_pt1 | contig 13981 bp, 23 predicted proteins | sample Colrivmet1370A02_FD_84502 | JGI IMG/M metagenome (GOLD analysis project Ga0102854, IMG submission 84502) | Estuarine microbial communities from the Columbia River estuary - metaG 1370A-02 | ecosystem: Environmental > Aquatic > Marine > Intertidal zone > Estuary | place: USA: Columbia River... | reverse complement strand
ATTGATAGTGTATTTTCTCTTTCGCCAGTACCACCGTATTGACGTATTCTGCGAAAGCCACCGTATCAATGCTGCCATGAATTTTGTTGGCTTTAGTTACCCGCAAAACCTCGCGAACTTTGGCAATCTGTTTTTTAGTCAAGTTTTTCATTTTTGCCCCTTGGGGCTTTCGCCCCTTATTTCTTAGTGTCTGCATACAATATATGCATTATATGCAGAAAGCAATACTATTTATCGAATTCTTTTAAATAGACAGCATCTAGGCTTTAAAAGTAATGCCCAACTCTGTTATTTTTTCTTTCCACTCTACCATTTGGGCAGTGTGTTCTTTTCTTGTTCTGCTGTAGCACAGAATTCCGCGTCTAGCTTCACCTACTTCGATGATATTGCCTAGATGCCACAATTCCTCTAAAGCCGTATAAACAACATAAAGCGCGTAACGGTTTTTATTCGGCTTGCCCGCATCCACTGTCTCAAATTCAGCTACCATTGCTGTAGCAAAGTCTTTTGGATAATATACTGATTTCATTTTGAACCCCTTTGCTGATAATTTAGCTTCATTGCTTTAAGATATTCGACCGCTTCACGCCTGCATTCTTTTCTACTTGCGTAAAAAGTGCTTTCAACCAAGACACCCGCGTGTCTGTGTGTCGCAGTCATAGCGCCTGCGCTGTCTGTTTCGATTCTTATATCTGCTGTTAGCCAATAGTTTTTCATTTTTGCCCCTTGGGGCTTTCGCCCCTTATTTCTTAGTGTCTGCATACAATATATGCATTATATGCAGAAAGCAATACTATTTATCGAATTCTTTTAAATAGACAGCATCTGTACCCCACTTGCATCCAGTTCTATATCTCACGACTGACAGGTTGGTAAGATGCTCACCGCTTATCTTAGCCCAAGCAGGTGCTGTCTCCAGTGCCTCGCGTATGCCAAGCTTTTTATGGATTCTGGAGTTGCGACCAGTTGGCAGGAATGCGCCTCCGCGAAGTGAGATCAATTCCTGCTCCGATTCATGCATAACCCACGATGTGCCAAATTGGCTTCTGTAAGCCTTTGCCTTGATGCGTCTTTGCCCCACATACAGCCCCACAAAGGTGTCAACGTATTCTTGATCGACAATGTCGGCCTTTGCCAAATCTAGGCGTGCGTTGATGCCTGAAGACCACTGCGACATGAAGCCATCGGTGTCACACCGCTGAAAAGATTCCTCGGCCATTTCAACTGAACGTGCTGCACTTTTTCTGTACTGATCTGCTGTTATTGTTGTTTCCATGTCGTTCTCCAATTATTAGATAGGGGCTTTCGCCCCGTTGTTATTAGTTTATTTGTCTTTCTTTCTTCACTTTCAAAATTAGTTCCGCGTCTTTTTTGCATTCTGATATTTCTTCATAAAATCTGCCGTCAATCAAAAGCCCTGCAAATTTGTGTTCGGCAGTCATAAATCCAGAGCGGTCAGTAGAGATTTTTATATCTGATGCTTTCCAGTAGTTTTTCATTTTGAACCCCTTGCTTGGCTTTTCGTTTAAGATATGCGTACATTACACGCACTTTCAGAAGAAAACAATACTATTTATACGTTTTTGTTGCAAAAAGGGTAAAAAAAGAGGTTTAATGTAAAGGATAGTTCAGAGTAGTGCAGAATAGTTCAGAGTAGGCTAACCTGAAACCCCCGAATCTATTGGGCTGTAAGAGTATATTTATAGAATAGTATATATTTATATATTTATATTTATATTTATCTTATTTATAGACCCAAAAGGGGCATATAAAGAGTAACTAATAAGAGAGGAGAAAAGTATAAGAGAAAGAATGAATATTTATGTTTATAGATCACTATTCTATTATTTTCACTATTCTGCCCGCAGCCCCCGTGTTTGTTGGGCTTTGGCATAGTAGAGGGTCACTATCCTGTCACTATCCTATTCAGAATAGTGATGAAAAGTGGTGTTTTTAGCGGTAATTGGTCATTTTTTGATCAATTTGTGCCGTTCGCCATTTCAGGATAGTGAGCATTAGGGTTGTCTAATATTAGCGTTGGCTAATGTTAATGGCGTGCCTTTTTGCGACAGCCTGAGACCCCTCCGTGGAATACCTGCAATAAGGGGGTGTTTTTACGAATGCCTACCCCCTCCATGGGATACTCGTTAAAAAAAAATCAGTTTTGGTTCTGTTCGGGGTTCATTCTAACTGGAAAATTTTTATGTCTTATGGGCGTACAGTCGTGGAGTATTGATAAAATAGAACTTTGGCTTCACAGGAAGTCCTAGGTGACGTTTTTGGTTCGAGGTAGGGTGAATGTAGCGGGTATACACCTTGGAGGTGCTAGGGCTACGTTTGCAGCCCCAGACGTTGAGCAATCTATCCCATTATCTTCTTCATTTTCGCGTCAATCTTCCGTTGGGTGTGCTTCAGATTGCTTATGACAGCACGCTCAACTTCCACAGGGAATTGTGCAGCAAAACCCCATCTAGGTGCGTTAACGCCCTCGGCTACGTTCTCAGCGAACTTGAACTTTGCTCTGTAGCGGAAATCCCGTGTGGTCAAGTTGATCATCTTCTTAATGGTCGCGTTCTTGCCTCGCCCAACTCGAACGTATGCCCCTGCTGATTTAGACTGTGCCCCTTTTCCCCATCCTTTTCTAGGCAGGAAGCCGACAAAGCCATTTTTTGATGCTCTCTTGAATATGGTCGCACGGGGCTTCTGATTAAGGTTACCTTCCTTCGTCATTTTGCTCGCTACGTTCTTCGCGTATGGAGACAGGATTGCTCTAGTCGTTGTTTTCGTGCCATCGACGTTAGTAAGAGTCATGTTGCGTGACTCTTTCATGTCCGACAGTTTACGGACACCACCTAGGATTTGCAGAGCGAGGTACTGGTTCTCAGGGTTGGTTTCAATTGTCGTCCAAAGCTGCTGCTTGGTCGATTTGTCGTATATAAACCCACGCTTCGTGAATGCCGTAGAACCACCCGCAAACTCATTCTGAGTGTCAACAGGAAGCTTCCGCTTGGCTATATTGAACGTCATGTTGTTGAGCGTCTTTGAAGTTGCAAACGGTATCTGGCTTTTCCACAGATCACAGAATCCGTCAGAAGCTTCTTTGATATTTGAAAATACGTTAATTACTGTAGTCGACATGATACCCCCCAATAAAAAAGACCCTGCCTCGATGTTTTGAGTATACAGGGTCTTCGGTATTGCTGTGAACAATTACTCTTTAACGAAGCAGCCATCCTTTGTCAGGTAGCCCTTGCGGTCTTTAATCTCTTCGTAAGCCAAGGACAGGCAATCTTCAATATCGTATTGCTTTATAGCGCAATAGTTAATTATGCAAACCAGTACGTCTCCAACTGCGTCAACAGCCTCGTCATGTTGGCCTTTGTTCTCAGCATCACACAATTCGCCAAATTCACTAGCAGCCTTCAGAAGCTGTGAAGCGGGTGTAGCATTGGCAATAATGCCTCTGTCTGTAGCCCAGTTCTCGATGTCATGCTTTAGCTTCGAGAACCGTGATGAATTATCTTCATTTATCTTCGGTGTAAAACCCATCGCTATTCTCCTCCAGTTGGCTCTGTGTCTATGCGATTTTGAATAGAATCCATAAGCTGCTTATGGTCGAGGTCTAACATCAACTTATGCAATTTAAGCGCGCTCTTCATATCTCTCAGGTATGGAGGGCTTATTGTTATTGCCTCTCTGCCAACAAGTAGCAGACTGTCGGGTGGGTACTTTTTGATGTCTGACTCGGTATTAAGCGATACGACACTATTTGACGCATGATGGTAGTAGTGAAATATAACCTTTGTTTGCTGCTTCATTAACTGTTGCCCCTAACTTGTTCAATCTTGCTAATGTCAACTGGCGCTGTCCTGTACTGAACCGCACCGCTTAAAATTATGATGAATAACCTAGGCCGATCTGCTGCCCATTTTCTAAGCGTCTGAGTCTGTATTCCAGTAATCTCGCTTAATTGTTTAAGCGATTTATAACCGAATTTTTTAACTGTTTCCGCTGTTTTTGAGGTGTCCATAAACTCTCCGTTACTTGATTATTTTGGCTTTCCAGATTGTTTTAAGGTACTTGTATCCTTCTGCTTCAATCACTGCGATAGTCCGTTTAGCTATCACTTTGTCTGTCAAATCGTCCAATCTACTTGGGGTATCCTCTGTAAATGTCATGCTGACATTTCTTTCGTAGTCATTGTTATCGCTAATGACTGTCATTTCTATTTTCCATACCCACTTGAACATTAAGATGTAGGTAAGGTCTGCCTGAGTAAGCGGAAGACCCAGAGCGTTACATGCCCGTTGCTCGTTTTCTTCGTTGCCATCAAAGGATATTGTGACTCCCCGTGAAAGCTTCCTAATAATTTGTGTGTTCATCGCGCACCACCATCAGCACGCTTCCTTAACTCCATACAGGCATAATGATATTCATCCCAGTAATAGCCAGAGTTTGGACTTCCAATTTCATCAGCAGCTTCTGCTGCTCTTTTCGCGTCATCGCGCACATATCTGACGCTATCAGTAGAGTATGTTCTAAGCTTTGCAATGTAATCGTTGTGATTCATTTTTTTAATCATTGTCATGCCCCTGTTGTGATCGATCTGCTATACAGTGTATTCCTTTTTGGTGTTAATGCAAATACTTTATGCCTTTTTTAACTTCTATGATAAGTCTATCGCAAAAGTCTGGGTCATACTCGGGGTCATAAGTTGGGTCGTAGGAGTCTTCATCGTCAACCTCCAACGAAATTACCGTAAACTCAATCTCGTCAGGCTCTGCGGGATAGCAGTCTTCTGGTAGTCGGTGTGTGACCGCCTCATAACCCATTTCAAATCTAGTCACTTCTACTAGGTATACTGCCCAATTTGCGTACATTTTGTATTTCATGATGAGTACCAATGTTCTGTTTTAGTTTTATTTCTCGCGTGTATAGTTTCAACACAGCGAACCTTGCCCATCTGCTTGAGCGTGCCTAGGGTGCGTTCAACATCCTCTTTTCTAACAGGTCTGCATCTGTTTGCGATAACACCAGTGGTCTCCCCGTGGTCTGTATCAAGCATAGCTATCACTCTTCTCGCCAGTGCTTCATCTAGTCGTTTGTCTACCTGTGCCATGTTTGACGCAGCTAGGTTGATCTTTTCTGCAATGTCGCGCTCAACGAATGCGAATGCCCACCTGACATGCTCAACCGTGCGTACCCCGCATGGTATAGCAAGAATGAGAGACACCTTCAGAACCAACTCGAACGCCCGTCTTGGAACAGCTTCAAGAGTTGCCTCTTTTGCTGAGTCAGCGTAGTCGTGATAATGCTCTTCGATCAGATCGAGCAATTCCAGAGCAGATTTGTCCGTAGGTATCATTGTGCGCTTGCCAAGGTGTTGGATACGAGTTACTTCTGTATCCATGTTTCCACCGTTAGCCAAATTCATCAAGGTCATCGACATCGATGGTGACATAGGAACAGGTTTGAACCTCTTCTTAGCTTTTGGGTTGGTATCCTTTTCCTGCACTACCAATGCTCGACCGAAAAATCCGTTTGCAGACTGCTCGTAGTCAACAAGGCTGTTGAATGTCACTGGAGTTGTGAATCCAATCAAGGATAGGAATGGTCGCTCAAGACCCGTGTCCAGTGTCTGAAGCTGCATCACTAATTCTTCAGCGCGCCTCTGATGCTTTCCGCCCTCGTCATCATTTTCGTCCAATCGCTTGGTGCATGCCTTCAATTCGTTTTGCAGCGCCTTTTTAATCTCTTTGCGAACGTCACCTGACAGCAGCAAAAACGATGACGCTTTTGAATAAGCAGACATCAGTGTTCCAACTACCCCCTCAAGATAAGCAGCCCCGCCCCTTAATCGTGCGTTTTGGATTTTCTGCAACACAAGACCCATTTCGTCAATGATGTACAGGGCAGGTTGGTGGTCGGTCAGGTTTCTGACAATTTCTTGCTCCGACTTGATCGTGCCGTGCGTTGCGGGAGACATACCTGCCACGCGATGCAACTGTGACTGCGCTTGTTGGATGGCTTCTTTACCAGTTGCCGAACCTGCCACGCAGAATATGAACTGGTTACTGGTAACACCATAGGTTTCGTCCTCAAATCGAAGCCCCGCGATATTGCCGACAGCAGACAACGCAGCAGCCACTGCGAGGTGTTCCCGTGGGAATCGACACTGGTTGTTAATCCAAGCGGTAACCTCGCCCACAAAAGATGGTGGACGCAGTATGTCAACGTCAGAGACATCCAAGAAGTTTTCCTCAGTCGGTGGCGCTATGTTGGGCATAGAGTCTTCGGTGAAAACAACAGACTGAGTGTACCCGTACTGCTCCGCATGGTGGATTAGCGTTCCAATTGTTACTAGGTTTGACGACTTGCCGAAGCTGTGCCACTTTTGGTTCATCATCGAAGAGTCGTATTTATCAGATTGGTTCGACCACTCGTCCCAAAGACCAAACCCCTCGCCATTTGTCGCGTCATGAATAGCCATTCCGCAGCGAATCCATTCTTCATAATCGACATTGTCGTTCTTGTAGAATTGAAGCATGTCTCGAATGTCATTATGAGATATGTCGATGTGAGAGCCATCGTATACAGCCCTATATCGCTCTGGCTTCTTTAGCAAATCAATAAGTGCTAATGGCGCATCGCCAACCTCGGATGGATGACCCTTTAGCGCCTCATAAAGCAATCCAGAAGCGTGCATAGAGCCACACCCGACAACGTATCCTGACGACTTGAAATCAACCCCAACATAGTCATTATGATGACTGACCAGAGCAGAGCCAATAGGACGATTGAAGTAGATATGGTGACCGCCACCTCCAGTTTTGACAACGAAGGTTGATTCTTTGATGAAGTCGATGCCAGTGTCTTTGCATAGCTTTTCATAGGATTCTTCTCCGCCATTTCTTGGGTCAATATCAATAATTATGTGGTTGTCTACCAGTACCCCAAAGCCTGTGTCGAACTGCCCCATCTGCTCCATCGTGTCTAATTGCTCATCAGACCAATGCGGGGTGTGCTGCCAACTAGATGCGCGAGGGTGCTTAAAAATAGCCTTGCACTGCTTGTTGCCACAGTTGCAGTTACCCTTATCGTCTATTCCGTGCAGCCCAAATATGCGGAAGCTTCCGTCAATGTAATCGTTGTGGTTCATTATTATTTTTCCTGCAAGTAGTCGGACAATTTCTTAATAGCTTCGTAAGAAGGGTTGTAATCCTTTACGTTCATTATGCGATATAGCGTCATGTATCCAACCCCACTGCTTCTTGATACTGCTGTCAGATTATGGTCTTTCAGCCTATGCTTAATGTCGTCTATTGTTAGCACTTTTTTCACCCCTGTTAAAAATATTTACCGAATATGTTGACAATAGTATCGAGGATGATTATTGTTGTCAACGTCAAAAAGATAAAGCGAGAAAAACGGAGGACAAAATGTCTATAATTTCTCAGGTAAGTAAGCCAAAGAAGCGCAAGCCTATTATCACCATCTGCGGTGATGCAGGTATGGGCAAAACATCATTAGCTGCTACGTTTCCAAAGCCGATCTTTGTATTGGCAGAAGACGGAATGCAGTCAGTGTCTTCAGAACAGTCTCCAGATGTATTTCCACTATTAAAGTCAGCGAGTGATATGTGGGAGCAGTTGGGTGCTTTACTGAACGAGGTACACGATTACCAGACTGTCGTCATTGACTCTGTCACAGCATTAGAGCGCCTGTTCATTCAGCACGTTATTGATAGCGATGTGAAGAAGCCAAAGTCGATTAACCAAGCAAACGGTGGCTACGGAGCAGGTCTTTCTGCTGTCGCCACAATGCACCACAGAGTACGAAAGGCATGCGGTCTGCTCAACGAGAAGGGTATGAGTATCATCTTTCTTGCTCACGCTGAAACAGAGACAATTGAACTGCCAGACCAAGACCCATACACAAGATACACGGTTCGTCTTGGCAAAAAGTCAATCGCACCTTACGTTGACGACAGCGACTTGGTCGGATACTTACGCCTTGAGACTTTTATTATGCAAGACGAAAGCCGTCAGCGCAGCAAGGCTATCTCTAATGGCGCTCGCGTACTCACAACGTATGCAACAGCTTCAAACATCAGTAAAAACCGTTACGGAATCACGCAGGATATTCCTGTAGTTCAGGGCGTTAACCCATTAATTAACTTCATCGACACAATAATTTAATCTGAGGAAAAGACTATGTCATTTTGGAATTTGAGCGACAACTCACAAGCAGCAGCATCAACTGAATTTGATGCAAACCCATCAATCAAGCCCATCCCATCAGGCTCTGTTGTTCGCGCAGCGATTGACGAAGCCTCTTGGACATCTTACCAAGGGACAGACTATATCGAACTACGTTGGCATATCCTTGACGGAGAATATAAGGGTCGCAAGGTTTTCCAGAAGGTTCGCGTTAAAGAGCCTGACACAAAGAAGCGCGACAAGAATATACGCATGCTTGCTGCGATTGACACCAATGCGGGTGGCGGTCTAATGCGTCTAGGTACAGAACCATCCAACATGGATTTGTCAGCTAACTTAATGAACAAGCCAATGTTTATTAAACTTCAAGTTTGGGAAAATGAGGAAAAGACAAACAGTGGCAACTGGGTGGCAGCGGTCTCAAGTGGCAATGCAACAGCGCAAGCGCAAGCGCAAGCGCAAGTTCAAGCACCGAATATGTTAGGTGACGTAGCTTTCTAATATCTTAGCCCCTCGAAAGGGGGGCATTCCTAATAAATAAAAGGCGTATAACTATGATCGAGCAAAGAAGTCCAGAGTGGTTTGAGCAGCGCAAAGGCATGATTACGGGTAGTCGTGCAGGTGCAATCCTAGGCGTTTCACCACTGCAAACAAAAGCACAGTGCCTCCGAGCGATGGTTCGTGAGATTTTAGGTGCTTCATCAGAATTCAATGGAAACGTGGCTACAGAATACGGCAACTTCAATGAAGAATATGCCTTGGCAGACTTACAAATGGATTACGGCATCAGGGTCGACCCTGCTGAATTTAGTGTCCACAGTGAGATAGATTGGCTAGGCGCGTCTCCAGACGGTCTGGTGGGCAAACACCACATTGTCGAAGTCAAGTGTCCTTTTGGATTGCGTGACGAAGATAACCCAGAGTTCAAAAAATTGAGTGACCTACCCCATTATTACGCGCAGGTTCAGCTAGAAATGGCATGCACAGGCAGAAAGAATGCGTACTTTTTCCAGTGGACTGCAAAAGGGTATGACCTCGAATTGGTAAAATTTGATCAGGATTGGTTCGACCTCAACCTGCCCGTTCTTGATCGCTTCCGAGAAGAATTGGCTGAAGCAGTTGCCAACCCAAAAGAGTATCTGGAAGACTTGGTTCTTGAGAGCGACAAGCAAAAAGAACTGGTTCACAAATACGCAATTGCCAAGGCTAAGTTGGCAGATATTGAAGCAGAGGTAGATATGCTCAGAAAGGCGCTCATAGAAGCAGCCAGTGGGCGTAAAACGGTGTTTGCAAGCGAAGTGGATGGCGAGTATGTCACAGTGTACCCATCTATGCGAAAAGGCTCTGTGCAGTACGCCAAGGCGGTCAAGGATTTGATTCCTGACGCTGACCTGACGGCATACACTGGAGCGCCATCAACAGTCTGGAACGTCCGATAATGTCTCTTCGACCCTACCAACAGGATGCCTTTGACGCAGCGAAGGCTTTTCTCACCAAGTGTTTTGACCCTTGCGTAATCGAGGCAGCAACTGGTGCAGGGAAGTCTCATATAATTGCGTCACTGGCAGAGTGGATACACTTAGAAAAGAAGGGCAATGTTCTTTGTCTCGCCCCATCGAAAGAGTTGGTTGAGCAAAACCGCGAGAAGTACCTTCTGACAGGCAAACCCGCCTCAATATTCTCTGCATCGGCAGGGTCGAAGTGCATGAGGCATCCAGTGATATTCGGGTCACCAGTGTCCGTGCTGAACAACATCACTAAGTTTAAGAAGATCATGTTGGTGGTTATCGATGAAGCGCATGGGGTGACCCCAACTATCAGGGCTATAGTCGATGGCCTTAGAGAATCCAACCCTTACCTGAGAGTGATCGGTTTGACCGCCACTCCGTACAGGATGGGAACTGGCTATATCTACGCAATAGATCAAAGTGGCAATCCTGTTCCAGAAGACCAAGCAAAGAACCCGTACTTCAAACGTCTTGTTTACCGAATAACGGCTCGCAGCCTTATCGAGCAGGGCTACCTGACACCACCGTTGACAGAGGGTCATGACGGATATTCTACGGAGAGCCTTGTCCTGAATAGCACTGGTAAATTCGATAGCAAGTCAATCGAAGTTGCCTTTGAAGGCCATGGCAGAAAGACAGCAGGTATTGTCGCTGAGATAGTTGATATGTCCAGTGGGCGCATGGGCGTGATGATATTCGCTGCTACTCTTAAACATGCCGAAGAAGTCCTAGCCAGTTTGCCAAGCAGCATTTCAGCTATGGTAACAGGCGATACCCCTAAGACCGAGCGTGAGTCGATTCTGAGGCGCTTTAAAGCTAGGGCTATCAAGTATCTAGTTAACGTCCAAGTCCTCACCACGGGCTTTGACGCAAGCCACGTTGACGTTATTGCGATACTCAGGGCTACAGAATCTGTCGGACTGCTTCAGCAGATCATTGGCAGGGGTCTAAGGTTAGACAACGGCAAAAATGACTGTCTGGTGTTGGACTACGCTGAGAATATCGAAAGGCATTGCCCAGACGGTGATGTTTTCAACCCGATAATAAAGGTTACTGTAAGCAATAAGGAGTCTGCCACCACAATAGCAAAATGCCCAGACTGTACTACCTTCAATGAGTTTGCCTGTCGCCCTAATCCTGACGGCTTTAAGGTCGGCAAGGACGGCTATTTCTATGACCTAGCAGACAATAAGCTAGAAATACCATCACACTTTGGTCGTAGATGCCTCGGTCAGACAATAGTGGCAGGTTCTTACTCCAGATGCGACTACCGTTGGACAGGAAAAGAGTGTCCTGACTGCGGTGCTGAGAATGATATTGCTGCTAGATACTGCTCCAACTGCAAGTGTGAGATTGTCGACCCGAACGAAAAGTTGATCTTTGAATACAAGAAGTTGAAGAAAGACCCGTCTGCCAGAAGTACCGACAAGCTGCTAGGGTGGCATGTAGAGCCTTGGGTGAGCGGAAGAGGCAATAAGACTGTTTGCATAACATACACTTCTGAGTACAGGACTTTTAAGGTGTGGTATATGCCCACCCAGAGGAAGCTGTGGGATAACCTCTGCGAAAAGGTGTATGGTCGAAGAGTCGCAACTATGGACGAATTTATTGATAATATCCGAGAAGGATTGATGCCAAAGACCATAACGGTCAAAAAAGAATCCAGTGGGTTCTTTAAAGTATATGCACACGGAGAACAAGAAGATGCGCTTCCCCCCACACCTGACGATTTACGGCAACAAAGACTTTCGGGGTAATTGCCCCGTGGAGTCAGCAGAGCAGGTCACGTTCTTTAACCTGCTAAGAAAGAAGTACCCGAACCTTGGAACGATAGCTATCCACCCAAGGAACGAAGGTAAGCGGTCTTTTCAGCAGACTGCACGGCACAAAGCAGAAGGAATGACAAAAGGTGCGCCTGACATCATAATACCTGCAAAATACCCCTTCATCTGCGAACTGAAGCGTAGAGACCACACCCTTGGTCGGTTCGAGACAGGGCAATTGGAGTACCTGACCGAAGCACAAGAACAAGGGGCGTTCGTCTGTATCGCACTCGGATACGATGCAGCATTTCAAGCATTAGAAGATTGGCTTACACACAAGGAGTTTCAACAATGACAACAATGAACAACTACTTTATATTCGCAAAACACGATATTGTTAAACGATCAATGGATCAAAAGCGCGAGGAAAGCGCGACTATCCAGAAGCATACTGAAGAATTTTTGGCAAAGGGTGGCAGTATAGTTTTTTTGGATACGCAAATCAGGTCTAAAGAATTTATGTCCAATATCGGTAAAAAAAGCTTGTCAATTGGCACAAGTAAGCAGTAGTATGTTTATGTGATCGTTTTTTTACGCCCTTTTGCCCTGTTCCCGCAGGGCTTTTTTATGCCTCTCAGCTTTTAACCACCAAGAACAAAACAGGCTTAATGTTCCACCTACTGTTATCCACAGCACTTTTCTCTTTGTCGCAATCAGTATAACCTCTAACTGTCATTGTAAGAATACCTTCTGGTGCAGTGGTAGGAATCACAGTTGGAATAACAATATTCTGGTTCTCTCCGAAAGGAATAGCCATTGGTCGGAATTCCTCTGAGAGCATGTATCCTTTATCGCCTCTCCAGACACTGGCGTACTGCCCCTCACATTCAGTCCTGACCGAAAAAATCCAGTTCAGCATGACAGTCTGCCCTTTTGTAACAGGCTGAGTATACTTGGCTGAACCTTCTACAGAAAAAGGGGTAGTAAAATCCTTGTAGGCAGAAAAACCACTTCCTGTCGCTGCTGCCAGAGATATTACGGTTACTGTCATTCCAATTACATCCGAATAACCAGTCACGATAATCCACCTCCCTTAGATATTGTATCGAATACAGCCTTCATTATAAGTCCAAGCATCGTTAGTATAGCCCACCTTTGGTTTGCTTCCAGTTTTACAACTCTTTCTGTTACTATTCTGTGTCTGTCCTCGATTGCATCTTTATTAGATTGTATCTTTTCGCCATAACGGGCAATTGCTATCTGCATAGCGTAATCTTCCTTCATTGGGTCTGGCACAACTAAGCCCCCTTAAAAGCCTTTGCGGTCTTCTCAACTGATCTACCTATGACGTAACCACCAAGACCTATCTTAATTATATCAAGGGCTTCTGGGGCTAACCTGTTTGGAAGCCATCCAAACGAGTCGAATACCACCAGTGCAAGGAAGACAAGCATCGTTACTGGTCTCCAAGACCTCTGAATCCAACTCGAACCTTCTGCCTCTGCTTTTATGATACTCGATTGAGCCTCCAGAAGCTTCATCTGAAGTGCTATAAATTCGGAGGTCAAAACAGACTCAATCTGGTCAAGCTTTATCCGTATTTCTCCCTTTTCTTCCTCAGATGTATGCACGTTGTCTATCAAATCGGCAGCAGGTCTGAATATGTCTTTAATTAAATTCAATGGATTCATCATATAAATCTCTTGATTGCCTCTTGAAGAGAGACGTAGATTTGATTACCTTTTTTATCCAGAACTCCACCCCAACGCGCTTCATCCTCCCGCTCGTCTATATGGAAACCCGCTTTAGGATTCCAGTGGGGATAAAACCCAATGCCATCAAAACCACATCTTTTTGCCACTTTTATGAAATTAGTCACATCATCTTTGGAATATATTCCGCTTGGCATAACGTCAATTGCGTAGCTTTTTCCCCACTTATCGACATTGTGTCTACTGTTATCGTCTTCACCAGACCATCTTGCTGTAGAGCCAACAGCGGGGCTTACCTGTATCGGGAAACCCCAATTTTTTCTCAAACTATCCAACTTTAGCAAAGTAGTGATCGACATGGATTCAACGAACCCACCAAATTCAATGTCTTTAAAATGCTTCAATTTTACTCTCATGATGCTTCCCTACTTTAATGCCAAGAATGTTGCTAGTTTTAGTGCTTTTGATGCATCAGCCAACTGCTGTTGCTCGTCAGCAGTAAGGACAGAACTAGACCCAACAGGTGGGCTTACTACAACTGTAATTGAACCTGAACCAAGGACTCCTGCTTGGTCTCTTATTCGATATGTAATAATTTGTAGACCTTCAAATCCCACTTTTGCTTTATAGACAAAATCATTACCTGCAAACGATACAGTAGTGCCATCGTTTGGGTCTATAGCGTCAAAGAATGTGATATTAGCATCATTGCCATCTGGGTCAACAGCACCCACCAAAAGATCGACTTTCGGTACAATCAGGAACTCACCCGATACGTT
>Ga0102854_1000400_pt1 | contig 14153 bp, 10 predicted proteins | sample Colrivmet1370A02_FD_84502 | JGI IMG/M metagenome (GOLD analysis project Ga0102854, IMG submission 84502) | Estuarine microbial communities from the Columbia River estuary - metaG 1370A-02 | ecosystem: Environmental > Aquatic > Marine > Intertidal zone > Estuary | place: USA: Columbia River... | reverse complement strand
CGCCATTGTGGTAAGTTCTGCAATCACCGCCGATAACGCTGAGTTAGTTGAAGCTAGGCTCAGGTCTATACCAATAGTTAGGCGAGCTGAAATGCTTGCTGAATTAATGAAATTAAAATGGGCTGTAGCTGTTGGTGGCACTCACGGAAAAACTACTACAACCACTATGATATCTGCTCTTCTAGAGGGTGGGAAACTTGACCCTACAGTAATAAATGGTGGTATAATCAATGCTTACGGTTCAAATGCAAAACTTGGATTGGGTGACTGGATGGTTGTTGAGGCGGATGAGTCAGATGGGTCATTTCTACGATTGTTCCCTACAATAGCGGTCGTAACAAACATAGACCCTGAACATTTGGAGCATTATGGTAGTTTTGATAAATTGCGTAATGCTTTTAATATATTTGTAGAAAATTTACCCTTTTATGGTTTCGCAGTCCTCTGTATTGATGACCCTGAAGTTCAAGCGCTAGCCAGTCGAGTGACTGATAGGAGGTTTATAACTTATGGGTTCAATCCTCAAGCTGATCTACGAGCTGAAAACTTAGAATTAAGTACGATGGGTTCTTTCTTTGATATTGTCTTTACAAACTCTGAAGGAGAAGAAAAGAGATGGGAACGGTTATTTTTGCCAATGGCTGGGAGGCATAATGTTCAAAATGCACTATCTGCAATTGTGGTTTCAAGAGAGCTAGGGTTATCAGAATCTCAGGTTAGGAACGGGCTTCAGAGTTTTACTGGTGTCAAAAGAAGATTCACATATTTGGGTAATTTTAAAGGTGCAAGTGTAATAGATGACTATGGTCACCATCCCGTTGAAATATCAGCGGTATTACAAGCTGCCAGACAGGTATCAAATGGTAGAGTGCACGCGGTTATGCAGCCTCATAGGTTTTCGAGACTTAAAGAACTTTTCAATGATTTTTCTACTTGTTTTAACGAAGCAGACTTTGTTTATATTTCTGAAGTATATCCTGCAGGTGAAAAGCCAATTGAAAACATTAACTCCATGAGTCTCGTAGATAGTATAATCGCTCATGGTCACAAACATGCCGTTTGTATAACAAAAGATAACCTTACAGCGAATTTAAAAAAAACCGTGAACGAAGGTGATATTATAGTTTGTTTAGGGGCTGGTGATATTACCTACTGGGCATCTGACTTGGTTTATAAAGGTGCTACTTGATGTCATTTATTGATAGTCTTCCAGAAGTCAGAGGTTTGCTCGTTGCTAATGTGCCGTTAAAGAAATATACTTGGTTGCGGGTTGGCGGCGAAGCCGAAGTGCTTTTTGTGCCTAAAGATGAGACCGACTTAGCTCACTTTTTATCATCTACCTCTAATGAAATTCCCATGACAGTGCTAGGAGCTGCATCCAACTTATTAGTTGGTGACTCGGGTGTAAAAGGGGTTGTTATTAAGCTGGGAGGTGGTTTTAGCAATGTTAGTATAGAGGGGTCTTTTGTTCGTGCTGGCGCAGCTGCTCTGGATAGTAAAGTAGCAAAAAAAGCAGCTTTATCCGGCATATCAGGTTTAGAGTTCTATGCAGGCATACCAGGAACGGTAGGCGGAGCATTAAGAATGAATGCCGGTTGTTATGGTAGCGAAACAAAAGATGTTCTGGTGAGTTCGGTAGCTTTGGATAGATCGGGGCGCCGAATGGTTCTAAACTTAAATGAACTCAAATATTCATACAGACATTCTGGCGCTTCAAATGATTTAATTTACACAGAAGCTCTATTTAAGGGAGTTCCAGGTGATATATCTTCAATTCACGATAAGATATCAGAAATTTCCGACAATCGGAACATTAGTCAGCCTATAAAAGAAAAAACTGGAGGATCCACATTTAAAAACCCAGATAAAAAAAAGTCTAAAGGGCTTAGTGCTTGGGAGTTAATTGATGCGGCTGGTGGCAGAGGCTTAAAAGTCGGCGGTGCTCAGATGAGTCAAAAGCATTGCAATTTCATGATAAATACGGGCGAAGCCACGGCTGCTGATTTTGAGTGCTTGGGAAATGAAATAGTTTCTAAGGTAAAGAAATACTCTGGGGTAGAGTTGCAGTGGGAAATTCAAAAAATAGGAAACTTTTAATGCGAGTGGCTGTTCTTAAAGGGGGTTTTTCATCAGAGCGCGAGGTGTCACTTGTGAGTGGTAAAGCCTGTGCACATTCTCTTAAAAATGAGGGTTTCGATGTTATTGAAATTGATGTTTCTGTTAACCTTTGGGAGCAACTTTCTAATGCTGACCCTGATATTGTTTTTAATGCACTCCATGGAGATTGGGGTGAGGATGGAAGAGTGCAAGGAGTTCTTGATCTTTTTGGGGCTCCCTATACTCATAGTGGATTAATGGCTTCTGCTCTAGCAATGGATAAACATAGGTCAAAAGTGCTTTTTAGAGATATGGGAATAAATGTACCTTATGGTTTGTTGGTACCTAGAGAGATTGTTTCATTAGAGCACCCTCTGACACCTCCATATGTAATTAAGCCAAACGGGCAGGGCTCAAGTAAGGACATATTCATAGTTGAAAGGGACGAAGAGCCTATCAAAGATCTTAAAAATAAAGATGAAATGGGTGACTTGGTTTTAATAGAAGAGTTCTGTCCTGGTCGAGAGCTAACCGTTACAGTTATGGATGGAAGGGCTATTGGGGTAACGGAAGTTGTTCCGAGATCTAGTTGGTACGATTTTAACTCAAAGTATAAGAAAGATGGCTCGAAACACATTCTACCGGCACTAATTGATAGTGAGGTAAGCGATTTGTGCCTAACTTGGGCGGTGTTAGCCCATAATGTACTTGGCTGTCGTGGAATTACACGGTCTGATTTTAAATTCAAAGATGATAAACAAAGTAATTCAAGTAAAGCTGATAACCTAGTTATGTTGGAATTGAACACTCAACCAGGAATGACACCCACTTCATTAGCGCCAGAGCAGGCAGAAAAAATAGGTATTTCTTTTGATAAACTTTGTCGCTGGATTGTGGAGGATGCATCATGGCCAAGATGACAAACCGCCAAGGTAGTCGAAAATCACTTAAATCGACAAGTCCGCACCTCAAGGGTGCAAGAAACTGGGCATCAGCTCAAGTAAGGTTGGCTAGCTATTCGCGCCTTGGGTTTATTCGGTTATGTGCCTCGATAATATTCACATTAATTATTATTACTTTTTTTAGTTTATGGATTGGAGGTTTTTTACCAGATATAAAAAAATATTCGCAAGAACTTAAACGCGATAGTTTAATGTCTTCAGGATTTTCAATTTCAAAAATAAATGTAATTTCTAAAGGGCGTGTACCTGAAGAAGATATAAGAAAAATCCTAGATTTTAAAAATGGTGATTATCTTTTTGATGTAAAAATTAATGAAACGCAGAAAAAAATAGAAACACTGCCGTGGGTGAAGCGTGTTTTAGTGCGGCGCTTGTGGCCTGACCAAGTAGTCATTCAGATTGTAGAGAGAGAGCCATTTGCTCTGTGGCAATATGAAGGAAAGGTCGAGGTTATCGACGTTTTAGGTGAGGTAATTGAAGGGGCTAGTTTGAGCGAGAACCCTAATTTAAATCTGTTTGTGGGTAAAGATGCCGCCATTAATGCTGTTAAAATAAATAAAACAATGCTTGACTTTCCAAGTATAGCTGCTCGCGTAGATAGCTTTATTTATGTAAGTGAGAATCGTTGGGATATTGTTATGAATAGAGGGAATACTAGAGTCCTTCTTTCTCAGCATGATTTAAAGGGTTCTCTATCTATGCTGGAGGAATTGCATTCTGAAAGAGACATATTAAATTTAAAAATAGGAATAATTGATTTGCGTTTGAAAGATAGACTGTCACTTTCTCATCAGCAAACTGATAGCAGTTAGTTTTTATGTTTAATAAAGGTAATTCAAAAAATATAGATACAATTGCCGTTGTTGATATTGGTTCAAGTAAGATTGCTTGTCTAATTGGCCAAAGAGAACCTAGTTTGGGTATAAAGATTATTGGTTCGGGAATTTCAGTAAGCCAAGGGTTAAAATGTGGTGCTGTTGTCGATATGGAGGCAGCTGAAAAAGGTATTAGATCCGCTGTCGCTTATGCGGAAAAAAAAGCTAGCGTTACTGTTCAATCAGTCCATGTGAATGTATCTATTAAATCAATTCGATCCAAGAACTTAAGTGTTCAAACTGAATTTGCAACTGGCATTGTTAACGACGGTAGCTGTAAAAGAGTATTAGATTATTCGCTTGCGGAGATATCGCAGCCTGAAAATACTATTTTACATGCAATCCCTCTTAATTGGTCGGTTGATGATGAAAGAGGTATACTAGATCCAAGAGGTATGTTTGGAAACAGATTAGGTGTTGATATGCATTGTGTGACAGCTGGCATAGGACCGCTAAGGAACCTTGCTCATTGTGTAGAGCGCAGTCACTTGAATATGAGTACTGTAATGGTTTCCCCATATGCTGCAGGGATTGGGGTACTTACATCAGATGAAAGGGATTTAGGAGTTGCTTTGATTGACATGGGAGGGGGTATTACAACGGTATCAATATTTCACGATAATAACTTAATAAATGTGGATGCATTACCAATAGGTGGAAAAAATGTTACTCTTGATATTGCTCGAGGTTTGACGACACCATTAGAGGCAGCTGAAAGAATTAAACGCGTTTATGGGTCAGCCTTGCATGGCTCTGATGATGACAGTGTTATGATCCCGTGCCCGCCTATGGGTGCACAAGATGAATTGTCATATCACCCTCATGAACTCTTAACTTCTATTATTCGTTCGCGCGTGGAGGAAACATTTGAAATATTAAAAGAAAAAATTTGGAATTCAGGTCAAGAAGTAAATTTTAGGCGAATAGTTCTCACCGGTGGCGGGTCTCAGTTGAACGGCGTTAGGGAATTAGCCGAATATGTTTTTAATAAGAAAGTTAGGATTGGCCTTCCTCATGGAGTGATGGGATTAAGCGAGGCTACCTCAGAACCAGAATTTTCAGTTGTTGTGGGGCTTTTAAAACATGCTTTCGATGAGGCGGGTGAAGCTATTTCGGGTCCGCCTGATTTATCAGGTCAAAAATACCGGAAAAAAAGATATATAGGTAACCCACTCGGTAAAGCCTTATATTGGCTAAAAGAAAACTTCTAGAACGTCTTGGAGTTAAAAAAATATAAAAAAATGAATTAAATTTTAATAAATGGCTAAATTATTCAATTAAGTTAATCTCTATTTAATAATTAGAAAGCATTAATTGTATAGTTGCACACATAATTACGGGGCCATTATGACAATTTCATTATCTTTACCAAGAACTATAGAGTTAAAACCGCGCATCGTCGTTATAGGCGTTGGCGGAGCAGGGGGAAATGCAGTCAATAATATGATCGGCTCTGGCCTTGATGGGGTAGAGTTTGTTGTGGCTAATACGGATGCTCAGGCTTTAGCTCTATCAAAAGCCGATAGAAAAGTTCAGTTGGGTGGCGGTATAACTCAGGGTTTGGGTGCCGGTATGCGTCCTGAAATTGGGGAACAATCTGCTGAGGAAAGTTTAGATGAGATACTGGAGCACCTAGAGGGAGCTCATATGTTGTTTGTTGCGGCTGGTATGGGCGGCGGGACTGGTACGGGAGCTGCTCCTGTAATCGCTCGTGCTGCACGTGAAAGAGGTATACTTACAGTCGGTATAGTAACTAAGCCTTTCATGTTCGAAGGTACTAGACGAATGAAATTGGCGGACCAAGGCATTGAAAATCTATATGGTTCAGTTGATACAATGATAACTATACCGAATCAGAATCTTTTTAGAGTTGCTACTGACCAGACAACTATGACTGATGCGTTCGCAATGGCAGATGAGGTTTTGCATAGTGGAGTAAGAGGCGTAACAGATTTAATGGTTGTTCCTGGTTTAATCAATTTAGACTTCAATGATGTCCGCACTGTTATGGATGAAATGGGTAAGGCTATGATGGGAACTGGTGAGGCAACTGGTGATAGAAGGGCTATTGAGGCTGCTGAAGCCGCTATTAACAACCCTTTACTTGATGATGTATCGCTAAAGGGTGCAAAAGGAGTATTAATAAATATTACAGGCGGAAGTGACCTCACGCTTTATGAGGTAGACGAGGCAGCAAATCTTATAAGAAGCCAAGTTGATGAGGATGCTAACATAATTGTTGGTTCAGCCCTAGAGAGTGATCTTGACGGCATAGTGAGAGTTTCTGTGGTAGCCACAGGAGTTGAAACAGAATACGCTATGGACTCTAATCCGGTACCAACACGTCGTTTAAAAGAAGTAACCAAGAGTTTTGAAGTGCAGGAAAGTAGTTTTTCATTAAGCTCAGAAAGTATGGATACTGCAGTTAACAAAAATTCTTTTGATGACCAAGAATTTGATAACCTAGAAACAGACAGTATGGATACTAAAGCCGAAGACTCTGCTGACTTAAATGATATTAATAAGCCTTCAGAAGTTCCAGAAAAGAATATAGAAGAAGAAATAGTTTCTGAGATTCAGCCCCAGAATGTAGTTAAGAAGCCATTTGGATTTTTTGGGCTGAAAAAGCAGAAAATTACTAACCGCGAAGTTGATTTATCTCCAAAAAATAAACCTGTTCAGCAAAAAACCTTTGGACAACAAGAAAGTATTTTGGAAAGTGGTGATTTATTTGGTGATAATGCTGATGAAGAGCTGGAAATACCAAGTTTTCTCAGACGACAAACTAATTAAAGCTTATAGAAAATAATAATATATTTAATTGTGAATGATACATAATTAAAGTATATTGATATAAGGTTATTGGACTTGTAAACGATTGACCGTTCCTAGAGTTTGAAATTAATAATGTATAGTTTTTCAATGCAATCGACTATTGCTGAATCAGCAGAAATTTCAGGAGTACAACTGCATGGTGGAAAATTCACTAATTTAAAAATGCTTCCGGCTGAAGTTAACGGCGGAATCAATTTTATTAGAAAAGATATCGCTGACCGTAATAATATAATAAAAGTTATTCCAAGTTCTGTATCTTGTGTTTTAAATTGTACCACCTTGTCAAATACTGCTGGTGTCACAGTTTCAACTGTTGAGCATTTGCTTGCAGCACTTGCTGCATTTGGCATTGACAATATAAATATCGAAATAGATGGCAATGAAGTACCTGCAGTTGATGGAAGTGCGAGGCCTTTTTTTAAAGTTATTGAGAGAGCTAAAATAAAACAACAATCATCTCCGAGGCGCTTTGTAAAAGTTTTAAAGCCTGTTGAAATTTCTATTGATGATTCTTACGCTAAAATTGAACCTTCTGATCAGTTGGAACTTGATGTAACCATAGATTATGATGATAAGGCTATTGGTATCCAGAATTTTAAGATTGCCCCTAATTTGAAAAATTTCCATGACTGCATTGCATCTGCTCGCACCTTTGCCAAATTTGACGACGTAGCTTCGTTAAGAGCTTGTGGTCTTTCGAGGGGTGGGTCTCTGTCAAATGCGATAGTTGTAGACAAAGGGAAAGTTTTAAATTCAGAAGGTTTGAGATTTGATAATGAATTTGCCAGACATAAAACACTTGATCTAATGGGTGATTTATATGTTGGAGGTCCTGTAATAGGTCGTGTAACAACATTTAAAGGTGGTCATAAATTAAATCACGCTTTGCAAGTTGCCTTGTATGGTTCTTCAGATACCTGGAAATTTATAAACCTTTAATAAAATAAACTATTATTTAATTTTTCGTATATTTTCTGTCTTCCTTCTATTAGTAATGTCCTTTAAGGGTAAATAATAATTAATCTCTAACGGCATCATAATGAGTAATTCAAAATATATCTATAATGTTTTAATTATTACACTTAGCTTTGCTATGTCTGCTTGTTCTTCGTTAGGTTTAGGAGGAAATAAGAAAGCAAAACTTGCATATATCGAAAGACCCGCAGAGCAAATTTATAACCAAGGGTTTAAACGCATAGAAAAAAACGATTGGGACCGTGCCAAACTTTTTTTCCAAGAGGTTGAAAGACAGCATCCTTTTTCTAAATGGGCTCGTAGAGCAATGCTTATGCAGGCATATGCTAATTATCGTTCCACAGATTATGAAGAGTCTATTGTTTCTGCCCAACGATTTATAGGTCTACACCCTGGAAGCGATAGCGCACCTTATGCTTATTATTTAATTGCTATGAACTATTACGATCAGATATATGATGTAGGCAGAGATCAAGAGACTACAGTTAATGCAGAAGCCGCATTGCAGCAGGTAGTCCGACGTTACCCAAATAGTGATTATGCAAGAGATGCTCGCCTTAAATTAGAGTTAACGCACGATCATTTGGCTGGTAAAGAAATGACAATTGGCCGATATTACCTCAAGGAAAATCAACATTTAGCTGCTATAGGACGGTTTAAAAACGTTGTTAAAAACTATGAAACAACTTCCCAGACAGAAGAAGCCCTGCATAGATTAGTTGAAGCTTATGTTTCCTTAGGAATTATAAGTGAAGCTAAACTTGTAGGCTCAGTTTTGGGGTATAACTACCCATCAGGTGAATGGTATCAAGATAGTTATAATTTACTAGAGGAATATGGCGTTAACCTAGATGACGAAATAAAAAAGCCACGAAATAAAGGTTATTGGAATCGTCTAACCGAACGTCTCTTCTAAGGCATATGCTCAATAGCTTATCTATTCGTAATATTGTTCTAATTGATTCTTTGGATATTGATTTTAACTCAGGCTTGACTGCAATAACAGGCGAAACGGGGGCAGGGAAATCCATCATTCTTGATGCATTATGTATGGCTACAGGTTCGCGTACTGACCGTAACCTGGTGCGAGTGGGTTCAGATAAATCACAATGCATAGCAAATTTTTCTTTATCAGAAAATATGCAAAAAACTTTGTTGAATAATGATATAGATTTTGATGTTAATGATGGTCTGACTTTACGCAGGACTCTAACTAAGGATGGAAGGAGTAGGGCTTACATAAACGATCAAGTCGTTGGCGGAAAGTTGCTAGCTGAAATTGGTAATTCTTTGTTGGAAATACACGGTCAACATGATGAAAGGGGTTTAATGAATTCAGCATCACACCTTACTTTACTTGACACTTTTGCTGGTCATAAAAATTTAATTGATGAGTGTAAAAATTCATATTTAGAAATGCTAAAAGCTAATAGTAAAGTAGAAAAACTAATTAAAATTAAATCTAAGAGCATAAGTGACAAGGAGTATTTAGAGTTCTCTATTGCTGAATTAAATAAATTGTCTCCGAATATAGACGAGGAACAAACATTAGCTGGAAATAGGCGAATTTTACAAGGATCCGAGGAAGTTCTGAAGGAGCTAAACGGTGTTAAAGTTATGCTAGATGAAGATACAATGTTTGAGTCAAGGGTTTCAAGTGCTATCAATAATCTCGAAAGTTTGTATAATAAACTAGACACTGAAAATAGCTTTAAAGTATCTGCTCTTAAACTAGCTGTTAAAGCTCTTGAATTGGCAATGCTTGAGAGGCAAGAGGCGCTATCAGAGGTCAATAATACATTAGACGTTTTTCATCCTGAACCACAAAAGCTCGATGAAATTGAACAACGGTTATTTGAATTAAGAGCAGCTGCTAGAAAGTATAATTGCAATGTTAATCAACTTAGTGAGGTTTATGATAGCTTTTGCAAGCAAATTTTGGAGATTGAGTCAGTAGAAATTGATCTAGAGAGGGCTCAGGAAAAGGCTGAAGAGTCGAGGGCGCTTTTTAATAAATCAGCTGACTTACTAAGTAATTCCCGTCGTAAATTTGCTAAATTATTAGATATTTCAGTTCAAGCTGAGTTGATGCCTCTAAAAATGAATGGTGCTAAATTTTTTACTCAAGTTGAATTTTCAGATTTTTCTTCAACAGGCAAAGATAAAGTGCAATTTTTAGTTTCAACAAACCCTGGCGCGCCAAAAGCGCCTCTCAATAAAATAGCGTCGGGAGGTGAGATGTCTCGATTTGCTTTAGCCATTAAAGTCGCTCTTTCAACTGAAAATGATACGGTAATGGTGTTTGATGAAGTCGATCAAGGTATTGGAGGAGCCGTTGCACACGCAGTTGGTGAAAGATTGTCTAAACTTTCTAAAACAAATCAGATTTTTGTGGTAACTCATAGTCCTCAAGTAGCAGCAAAGGCCGACAGTCAATATAAAATAGAAAAGTCAACTTGTGAAACTATAACAAAAACAAGTCTTAGTTTAATTTCAAATGAAGACAGAGAAGAAGAAATAGCACGCATGCTTTCTGGAAAGGATGTTACTAATGAAGCTCGCGCCGCAGCTAAACAGCTTATAAACTCATGAGTGATAATAGTGTTAAAAATCGTATCGATGTACTCACCAAGCAAATAAGAGAAGCTGATGTTCATTATTATCAAAATAATATGCCTAGATTATCAGATTCTGATTATGACAAACTTAGACAAGAACTTATTAGCCTAGAAAAAAATAATCCCGATTTAGTATTGGAAAATAGTCCAACAAAGTCAGTTGGAGCTAAAGCCTCAAACAAATTTGGAAAAATAAAACATTCTATACCTATGTTATCTTTGGATAATGCTTTCAATGATGTGGATGTTTTTGACTTTTGTTCAAGGGTAAAAAAATTTCTATCAATCAGCAATGATTTTCATCTCTTGTTTACATCGGAACCAAAGATAGATGGCCTGTCAGCATCCTTAAGATACGAAAAAGGTCATTTAATTAGTGGTGCAACTCGGGGTGACGGAGCAATTGGCGAGGATGTAACCGCTAATTTATCGACTATAGTAAATATTCCACTCATTCTAAAAGGTAGTGATTGGCCCGATGTAATAGAGATAAGAGGGGAGGTATATATTTCTCATAAGGACTTTATAGATATGAATTCCAAACAATTAAGTTTGGGTAAAGATATATATAAAAACCCTCGAAATGCTGCAGCTGGATCTCTCAGACAAATTGATTCCAATATAACTGCACAAAGACCTTTGAAATTTTTTGCTTATACATGGGGTGAAACAAGTAATTTACCTGCCAGTACTCAAATTGAATTTATGAAATTATTTTCAAAATGGGGGTTTCAGGTTAACCCTGAATTAAGGCTGCATTCAAATCCACAAAAAATGATTGATCATTACAAGAAAATTGCAAACACCCGTTCTGATTTAGGATATGATATTGATGGTGTAGTGTACAAAGTAAATGATTTGCTTTTACAAAAGCGCTTGGGTTCTGTCACAAGAGCCCCTAGGTGGGCTATTGCTCATAAATTTCCGGCGGAAAAGGCCAATACAACACTTCATAAAATAGATATTCAGGTAGGCCGAACTGGGGCATTAACACCAGTTGCACGATTGGAACCAATTACAGTTGGTGGTGTGGTTGTGTCTAATGCGACTTTACATAATGAGGATGAACTTGAAAGGTTAAATGTGAAACCAGGTGATGTTGTGGAAGTTCAAAGAGCCGGAGATGTTATACCTCAAGTTGTGAGGTTAATAAAATCTAATGATGGACCGAAATTTGATATGCCAAAAGTATGTCCAGTTTGCGGCTCTATGGCTACCAGAGATATTGATCCAGTTACTGGTAAAATGGATGCAGTTCGAAGGTGCACAAGTGGTTTCAATTGTTCGGCACAGACTATTGAAAGAATCAAGCATTTTGTATCAAGAAAAGCGTTTGATATCGATGGTCTAGGTGCCAAGCAAATTGAATTCTTTTATAAAAATAAATTAATAAACGAACCTGGTGATATTTTTTCTTTAGAAGAGAGAAATAAATTAATTGGTCTAAATAGTTTTGAGGGTTGGGGCACGACTAGTGTAAATAATCTTTTTTTGGCAATCAATGAAAAAAGAACCATTGAATTTTCTAGACTTCTTTTTGCACTAGGTATTCGCCATATTGGGCAAGGAAATTCTGTTATAATAGGAAGGCATTATTTATCTTGGTCGAAAATGCTTTCATCTCTAAGAGCTGCCAAAGATTACACAGGTGAGCTATGGGATGATCTACTTTCTATAGACGGAATGGGTAATGCAGCTGCGACATCATTAGTTAACTTCTTTAATGAACCATTAAACATTAATATTGTGAATAACTTACTGAGTTTTATAGTCGTCCAAGATACATTAGAACCTTCTATAAACTCTAAAATATCGGGAAAGATTATAGTTTTTACTGGTAAGTTTGAAAAGTTTTCTAGAGATGAAGCTAAGTCTCAAGCTCAACTACTGGGAGCTAAAGTATCAGGAAGCGTTTCAGCAAAAACTAGTTTTGTAATTTATGGTCCGGGTGCTGGTTCTAAGTATAAAAAAGCTAGAGAATTAGGTATCACTATTATGAGTGAAGACGAATGGATTGAGTTTCTAAATTAATAAGACTAAACCTTTGATCTAATTAAGGCCAAATATCTGGAGCTTCAAAATATTATGTGTAAATATTTATTATTATTGTTATTCGCTTTTCTGTTAATAGGCTCATGTTCAGCTTACCCTGACTATAACAAGTATAGTAATGTCCCAACTCAAAAATCAGATAATATGTACACGCCTTATAATGAAACAGATGAGGCGGAAACTGAGATTAATTATTTACTAGACATTATAAAGAATGAACAAAAACATGGCTTGATAGTTTTTGGAGCTAATTGGTGTCATGATAGCCGTTCATTTGCAGCTACTTTGAATAGTATACGATTTGAAAAACTCTTGAAAAATAACTATGAGATCCTTTATGTTGATGTAGGGGATAAAGATAAAAACATAAATTTAATCAGAAAATATGGTGTTCAAGGCGAATTTGGAACCCCAACAGTATTTGTTATCAATTCAAATGGCAGGGTTTTAAATTTAAATACTGCTGTGTCTTGGCGAAACGCACATAGTATTGATGATGACTATAAATACGAATACCTGAAGTCATTTATAGAATGAAATGAAATTATATTTAAAGTTTAAATTGCCGGCCTTTTATTAGAGAGTTTCTACCGTATTTGCTGCGAATGCTATCAGTAACTCGTTCGGCTTTTCCGCGTTTTAAAGCCATAGGATCAAGAAGAATTCCATGATCTCCTAACGGTTTGCTAAGATTCGAAATTGAAACTCCAATTAGCCGGAATTTCTGACCCTTAGCTTCTCCTTCTAACAATGTTAAGCAAGTATTGAATATTGTATCTGCTAATTGTGTGACTTGAGGTAATGTTCTTCTTCTAGTTGTGGTTTTGAAGTTACTTGTCTTTAACTTAAGTGTGATGGTGTATCCTGCTAAATTTAGACTTTTGCACTTATCTGCCGTAGCTAAAGATACCTTCCAAAGTATATTGCTTAATGTATCCAAAGAACTGATGTCATTATTAAATGTCGTCTCCGAGGATATAGATTTACGTTTCTTGTAGCTTTTAACGGGGCGATTGTCTTCAGCTCTCGCTAGTTTTGCAATACGTAAGCCAGAATCTCCGAATTGTATAAACATTTCTTTATCAGTCCAAGTTCTTATATCTGATATTTTATTAATACCTACTTGCTTAAGTTTATTTTTAAAAGATGGACCAACTCCATAAATAAAGCTGACAGGTTTTTCTGAGAGGAAGTTTACTGCCTCATTCTTTCCAATTATTGCAAAACCATTTGGTTTGTTCAGATCTGAAGCAATTTTAGCTAAAAACTTGTTATAAGATAGCCCAATCGAAACAGTAATTCCTACCTCATTAATAATGGTGTTTTGAAGCCTTACTAAAACTTGGCATGGGTCCATTTTATGGATTTTTTTTGTTCCTTTTAAATCCAAAAAGGCCTCGTCAATTGAAAGGGGTTCAACTAATGGTGTAAGCTCTTGCATCATACTTTTAATTAATAAACCTACTTTTTTATATTTTTGCATATTTCCTGATATTACCACAGCATTTGGGCATAATTTTAACGCTTGATACATTGGCATTGCAGAGCGAACTCCAAAAACACGAGCATTATAGCATGCGGCAGAAACTACTCCACGTCTTCCGCCGCCGACTATTACCGGTTTATTTCGTATTTCAGGATTGTCTCTTTTTTCAACTGAACAAAAAAAAGAGTCGCAATCGATGTGTGCTATATTTAAAAATTTTATTTCTTCATGGTTTGTAATATTGAATGAATTG
>Ga0102854_1000391_pt1 | contig 14323 bp, 11 predicted proteins | sample Colrivmet1370A02_FD_84502 | JGI IMG/M metagenome (GOLD analysis project Ga0102854, IMG submission 84502) | Estuarine microbial communities from the Columbia River estuary - metaG 1370A-02 | ecosystem: Environmental > Aquatic > Marine > Intertidal zone > Estuary | place: USA: Columbia River... | reverse complement strand
GGTTGAACGTACTTCATCAGCGAATTTTTCAGGATTTGAAGAGAGCATTTTTGATGCTTCCTCGTAAGTAAAGCCGGCAGGAAAATAGCCGCCTTGGAACGGATTGTGGAGGCTGGTCTGATCGCTTCCAAGGTCGACTGAAATCTCCCGTTCGACCAAACGCTCCCACAATTCGACTATGTTTCCGACAAATCCAATTGAAATTGGGTCTTTCGATTCAGCAGATTCGAGCATTTGGTCGATGGCATCGTCAACGTCCTCTGTTACGGTTGTCAACCACCCCTGTTCATGACGTTTGTATGCTGCGTGCGCATTCGATTCAGCAACTATACAGGATGCGCCAGCTATGACGGCAGCTTTCGCTTGAGCGCCGGACATTCCGCCCAGTCCAGAGGTCACAAAAGTCACACCACCAAGACCCTCGTCGCCCCCAAGCCCGAGATGGGCCCGTGCTGCATTGAGCAATGTAATGGTCGTCCCATGTACAATTCCTTGAGGCCCGATGTACATGTACGAGCCAGCAGTCATTTGCCCGTATTGCGTAACACCAAGGGCGTTCATACGCTCATAATTGTCCTGCGATGATGCATTTGGAATGACCATCCCATTGGTTACGATCACACGCGGGGCGTCTTTGTGGGAGGGGAAGAGGCCCATTGGATGACCCGAATACATGACGAGCGTTTGTTCATCGGACATTTGAGAGAGGTACTGCATGACCAGACGGTATTGGGCCCAGTTTTGAAACACTGAACCATTGCCGCCATAGGTGATGAGTTCATGTGGGAATTGCGCAACTGCAGAATCGAGATTGTTTTGAATCATCAACATAATCGAAGCTGCTTGCAACGACTTTGAGGGATAGGCGTCAAGTGGATGAGCACGCATCTCGTACTCTGTTGGGCGGTACCTCCACATAATGATTCGACCAAACGTTTCCAGTTCTTGGAGGAATTCTGGTGCTAACGTCACATGGTGTTCAGCAGGGAAATATCGTAGCGCATTCTGTAATGCTAATTTCTTTTCTTTCTTTGTTAAAATTTGACGACGAGGTGGAGCATGGTCGACAGAATCATCCCACGGTGGAGGGTTTGGGATTTGGTTGGGGATGCCCTCTGCCAAATGCTTGTACAAAGCACTGAAGTCTCCGCCCATGTCCATTGGTTGATGCTCCCGCCCTTGAGTATTCGTATTGGCTCTTCACGAAATTGTTGCCTGAGCGTTCTGTTTCGATCGCCCCGGACGCCAAAGCGTAAACACAATTCCTGAAACCATCATGAGCACAGCAAAACTTTGGAATCCACTTTGAAGGGACAAGTATCCGTTCTCCAATAAGTAGCCTGCTGTAGCACTTGATACAGAAAAAGCAATCGACATCGTCAGCATATCAATTGAAAATACTCTTCCGCGAATTTCATCTTCGACCCATCGTTGAGTGAGTATCGTCGAAAGAACCCAGTTTCCACCGCTTGCCGAGTGCGCGAACATTACAAGAATAACAGTCAACCATACATTGATGCCCAAGGTCAATCCCACGATGAGGTAGAAAAATCCAGAAACCACAACAAGAAGTCCAATGAGAAATGGCCACTGTTCTTCGTTGGTTAGGAATCGTCGAGCTAAAATTGGACCCAAGCCAGTTCCAATGCCACGTGCGAAGAAAAATAATCCGAAACCAATGGCTGCGCCGAAACCGTCTACGTCCGAACCGGCAACCACCAAGAATACGCCTGCGAGTCCTCCGCCTGCGATATTCCAAGATGCTTTAGCGAATACAACGCGCAAGAGACGGGATTCGTCAAGTATTCTACGTAACCCTTTCTTGATGTTGGAAATCGCTGTAGAGAAAAGTGGGCCGTCCATTTCCTTGCCAATTGTTTGGGGTAGCGTCAATGGAATGAGGAGAATGGTGCTGAGCAAGAAGGTGAGAGAATCAATGATGAATGCAGCCTCAACACCATACAATTCGACCACAACCCCACCGAGCATTGCACCAATACACAATGCTGAGGACCATGATGCAGCATCGAGGGCATTTGCTGTAGCAAGGTTTTCTTCGGATACGATGTTCGGGAGTGCAGCACGTTCTGCAGTGACGTATGCTCCGTGCAGAAGCATCATCAATCCCGAAAGCCCGAGCATCCATCCTATGTCTTCAGGACCGTTCACGCCAAGGAAGCACAAAGCAAGGAAAATTTGGATGAAGTTTGAGGCAATCATGATGTGCTTACGGTTCATTCGATCAGCCAACAGGCCACTAATCGGCTGAAGAAGTGCAAAACATAGCATTCGAACCGTAAATAAAATCCCCAAAAGAAATTCTGATTCAGTATACTCGAAAATAAGTAAGAACAGTGCGATGGTGTTGAACCATTCTCCAAGCATTGAAACGACTGAAGCAGACCAAAGTCTTCGGAATTGTTTATTGGTCTTGAGAAGTTCAAGATAACCGATACTTTTCATTCCTCTTCATCCCCTGAAGAATCCGCAAGGGTAACTTTAATCCATTTTGATGTAGGGGTATTGGATTCTTTTGCTGTCGAACGGAGTGGAACCAAAATATTGGCTTCGGGAAAGTAGGTTGCAATGTTCTTACGGGGAATTTCATAGGCGACCAGTTGCCACCCATCAGCCGTTCGCGTCTCTCCTTCAAAATGACTGGTGATGGAGACTTGTTGACGGTTTTTCCATCCACGCTCAGCCATATCCAGAGCGTTCATTAATACAATTCGTCGATTTCCGCTGACACCACGATAGCGATCATGTACATCGTAAACAGTGGTGTTGTATTGGTCGTGCGAGCGTATTGTCATCATGACGTAGTGCCCTTCAGCCAAATGAACATCTGGTAAGTCGTGTGCTGTGAAGTGTGCCCGACCGGATGGAGTATGGAATGATCGAGAGTCACGGGGGGGATTAGGCAACATAAATCCGTTAACCTGACGTACACGTTTGTTGTAGTCGTCAAAACCGGATAATGATTGTTCCATCAAATCCCGAATCAAGTCGTAGTCTTCTACAATACCCTCCCAATCAATGGGTGAATTGGTAAAGAGGTGCTTTGAGAGTTGAGCTACTATCCAAGGCTCACTCTTCAAATGCGATGATGCAGGAGGCAGCGAGCCGGTCGACTTGTGAACTATGCCCATTGAGTTTTCTACGGAAACAAATTGAGGTCCAGTGACTTGAACGTCAAGTTCAGTACGGCCGAGGCACGGTAGAATCAAGGCCTTCTTACCGGTCACCAAATGCGAACGGTTGAGCTTGGTAGAAACTTGAACTGTTAGCCCTACCTTTCGTAATCCTTCTGCTGTCGCCATCGTATCTGGTGTTGCAGAAATGAAGTTTCCACCCATGCAAAAGAAGACATCGACAACGCCATCTCTCATGGCTTGTATTGCACGCACAACATCATATCCATGTTCTCGAGGAATACTGATGTTAAGCCCTTTTTCCATCCTCTCGATAAACGATACCGGTGGCGCTTCCCAAATTCCGACGGTTCGGTCACCTTGTACATTGGAATGCCCGCGGACAGGACAGAAGCCTGCTCCGGGCCTGCCTACATGACCTCCCATCAAGAGTAGGTTCACCACTTCTTGTATCACTGCAACGCCGTTCGGTTGCTGTGTGAGGCCCATTGCCCAGCAAGCAATCGTAGCTTTTGAACGGGCTACAACTCGGCCTACTTCTGAAATGCTTTCACGGGTAAGACCGGAATCCTCAACGATAGATTTCCAATCGGTATTTCGTGCTTTTTCCACCATTGCATCGTAGCCTTCTGTTTGGTGTTCGATAAATTCTGAGTCGAGATGACCCAATTCGTCATGAATCTTGATGAGACCCTTGAGTAAAGCAGCATCTCCACCAATTTTAACTGGTAAATGGAAATCAGAAAGTTGTGTGGATGAAAGATTCATTTTCATATAATCTTGTGGATGTTTGAAGCGTTCCAATCCAGCTTCAGGGAGTGGATTGACATGGATAATGGTGGCTCCTTTCAATTTCGCATCTCTCAATGCAGTGAGCATTCGAGGATGATTTGTTCCGGGATTCTGACCGATAACAAGTATGACATCTGCATGATTGAAATCGTCGAGGTGCACTGTTCCTTTGCCGATTCCAATCGTACCGCCCAAGCCTATACCACTTGATTCGTGGCACATGTTCGAGCAATCTGGCAAGTTGTTTGTACCGATACTTCGCACCATGGCCTGATAGAGAAAGGCAGCTTCGTTGCTGGTACGGCCTGACGTGTAGAACACTGAACGGTTTGGATCCTCAAGTTTGTTCAACTCTGTTGCAATCATTGCCAAAGCATCTTGCCATGAAAGTGGGGCATAGTGTGAACTTCCTTCTTCAAGAACCATTGGATGGGTAATTCTGCCCTGTTTGTTGAGCCATCGATCGCTTTGTTCAGCAAGATATTGGATGCTGTTGTTGGAAAAGAAATCCGGAGTCACCCGACGCTTTGTAGCCTCATCCGCAACGGCTTTAGCCCCGTTCTCACAGAATTCGAACTGTGTTCTGTGCGACGGGTCAGGCCATGCACAACCAGGGCAATCAAACCCATGTTGTTGATTCACCATGGTCAGCGTTTTGACGGTTCGATAAACGCCCATGTTTTGTAGACCGTGTTTGAGGGAGGAGGTTACGGCTGGAATTCCTGCAGCCATCTTCTTCTTTTTCTTGATTTTAAGTGGGATATTATCCGGTGGGGTTTCGGCTCGTGCTTGTTCCCTCAAATGCCCACCAAGCCGTTCTGGGCGCAGGGGTTTTCAAGGGTTTTCGTCTCACATCATTGTAACACGCCGATTCCAACACTGGAATCCGTTTTCATAAACGAGAAAATCCGCATGCCAAGGTGGCGAGCTGTATCTGCGGCGAGCGTCGAACATGCCCCAATACAGAATACTGTACCAATGCCCGAACGGGATGCTTTGGCGACAAGATCCCATCCACATCGCCCAGAGAGTAGCAAAAATTGTTGTTGAAGATTTATGTTTTGAATCAATGCAGAACCAATCGATTTGTCGACTGCATTGTGCCGACCAATATCCTCAGCCACACAATGCAAACCAGTATCTTCGCTCCATAACGCAGCGGCGTGCATTCCACCTGTTTCTCGAAAACCATCTTGATGGGTTTTCATATCCGTAAATGCACTGAAAATTAAATCATGGCTGTATTGTGGGTGTTCATCAGTAAATGGCTCCAGGGATGCAATGAGTTCCTCAAGGCCATCTGCATCGCATGCGCCGCATGAAGAAGTGATGATTCGATCATTCGAGGGCCTGGGTAAAATCTCTTCAACGATATGGGCATGGACAGAGCCAGAGGAATGGGTTTGAATCGTTACTTCCGACATCCGGATATCTCCGTATCCTTCCGCATAGGCATGACCAACGAATAATTCACGTAAATTGGTTGGTGTACCAAGTAGTTTTGAGATGGGTTTGGATTGTGAGGTGAGTTGTATAAGACACTCAACTGCCAATGCATCTTCTTGGATTCGGAGTTTACCGTCGATGAGTCGGTGGATTCCAACACGGCGGCTACGGGCCATGAATCTCTATTCGTGCTCAACTTGAAGTCTCTTCGGGTCGTTCAATGTCAAAAAACTCGAATTGGAGTTCGACCAGTTCTGCGCTCGAACGTGCCTCTGCGTATGCTTCAAGTGGCTCCTTGTTCAATTCAAAAAACCGCTCACCCCAGCGGAAGGCACCTAATACTTCACGGGCTTGAGGTTCCCTGCCGATGAGGTACAGAACTGTAGCAAGTGCTTCAGCAGTTGTCAACCTCCCAGGCTTTCCCCAGTTGACGGGATTAGCTGCGAGGAGAAGTGGGAGCATGCGTGGTTGAAGACGCGTCCGACGCATGACCTGTGCAACGCTGTCCTCAATGTGAGCCCAACTGCAATCCAGACCGACAATCGAGCCACCATTGATGAGGAGTTGATGATCTTCGGGCCCAAACACCTTGCCGCAAAGTGGTTCGAGAATAATACCTCTTTTTGGGAGTGTATTGATTCGTTTGTGCAACTTCAAATTGCCACGCTTAGCAGCCAGTACTGCTGTGTTCTTTTTTGGGTCATCTTGTGCCAGCCAGACCGCATGGACTGAAATGTTTGGCACCGAATCATCTGAGGTCATCGAGATAATCACCAAGCGTCATTCCGCGTGAACTTGAATTGTCCACGCGTTGGGTACTTTTAGAGGTTGGAGCTTCAAACAATGATATTGAAAGAACACGCTCAAACTTTCGCAAAACCGAATCAGTAGGTCGTTTACCGTTTTCGGTTGACTTGACAATATTAACCGTTTCAGCCATTCGCTTACCAAGAGTTGGTTGATTCCAGCCTTTTGATTTACGTGCATTCATTATGCGTTGTGCGAAATCATCAACCAGTTCTTTTTCTGCTTTGAGCATGATGTCTTTGCCTTTCTTTCCCTTCGCAGAATAAGCAGTTTGGTGTGCAGGCCGAGCGTTCATACTTTGTGCTCGGGCAAGGCCCGGAGCAGTCTCTTTTGGGCCAAGATTCATTTTTTCGGTACAACGAGCGCATGCAGCAACCTCTGCTTTGCCCATTTTGACGTGCCGTACTCCAACTTTCATTGCTCCACATAACTCACAGTCTGCCATGTACTCACCCAATTGATGGTTGTGTTGACTGTCTTTGAAGGCTTCGGAACATATTGCAGCAATACAATGAAGCGACGACTTAACAAACTGTAGCCACGAGGAAGGTTTGAGTCCTATGAGTTCAGAAGTAGAGAAAAGCGGCACTCCTCGTTCATCGCAATCCGATGATGACCTGACTCTTCTCGAAGAGGATTATCAAAAGCTACTCGAGGATTCACAGAACCTCATCAATGAACGTTCATACCTTGAAACTGAAATACGCACGCTCAAAAAGCGAGCGACTCGCCTTGATGATGAAGTTCGATTGCTCAAAACTCCTCCATTGATTATCGGTCATTTGCAAGATGTACTCGATGAACGGACTGCCATTGTTCGCTCTTCGAATGGGACCGTTTTCCAAGTTGCGCTAAATCAACGACTTGAACCGAAGAAGCTCAAACCTGGAACTCGTGTGGCGCTAAACCAAGATACACTCGCGGTTATTGAGGTCCTCCATGAAGCATGGGATCCGATGGTGAGCGGTGCTGAAATGGTAGACAAACCGGACATTACTTACGACTCCGTTGCTGGACTTGATGAGCAAATTACGACGGTAAGAGAAGCAATTGAACTTCCGTTGTTGGAACCAGAATTGTTTGAGAAGGTTGGAATTGTCCCACCGAAGGGAATTCTGCTCGTGGGCCCACCTGGGTGTGGAAAAACTCTTCTTGCAAAAGCAGTAGCGAACCAAACTGATGCTACATTCATACGAATGGTAGGTAGTGAACTTGCACAGAAATACATCGGTGAAGGTGGCCGGATGGTAAGGGAACTGTTTTCACTCGCAAAGGAAAAATCACCGTCAATTATTTTCTTAGATGAGATTGATGCAATAGGAGCAAAGCGTTTGGATGGTTCGACCAGTGGCGACCGAGAAGTTCAACGAACACTCATGCAACTCCTTGCTGAACTCGATGGCTTTGATGCTCTTGAGGATGTAAAAATCATCGCAGCCACAAACCGCCCAGACATACTTGATGACGCATTGATGCGCCCGGGTAGATTTGACCGAATCGTTACAATTCCATTGCCTGACCCAAAGGGTCGTAAAGCCATGTTGAAACTCCATACAGAGAAGATGTCAACGTCGCGGCTGCAAATGAAAACCTTGGTTGAAAAAACCGAAGGGTTTTCTGGTGCCGAAATCAAAGCTACATGCGTAGAAGCAGGCATGATTGCCATTCGCGACAAGCGCAACAAAATCACTCAAACTGACATGATGTCTGCCATCGAACGGATTATGGTTAAGAAATCAACGAGTGGAATCACCTCGTCACCGGATGCACTTTACGGATGAGTATCGTAAAACTTAGCGTTAACATTCAAAGTCCGTCGATGCAGGCAAGCATCTATGGAATCCATCGTTGAGTGCGTACCTAACATCTCCGAGGGCAGAGATCTTGCAAAAGTCGAACGGATCACGTCGTCCATCAGTCACATTTCCGGTTGTGCAGTGTTAGGGATTGAACCGGATGCAGATTATAACCGGACTGTAATTACAATTGCCGGAAATCCTGAGTCCGTCGAAATGGCAGCATTCACACTTATTCAAAAGGCAATACAAGAAATTGACATGACAAAACATGAGGGTGAGCACCCACGCTTAGGTGCTGTCGATGTATGTCCATTTGTGCCGCTACGCGGCGTGACCATGAAAGAATGCTCAGATCTTGCCAAGCGACTTGCTTCCAAAGTTGCCAAGGAATGCTTGGTGCCGACGTTCCTCTACGGCCATGCTGCACTGCACGAGGACAAAACACTACTCTCTTCCATTCGTAAAGGACAATATGAAGGTTTGAAAGCGCGACTTTCAAACGGTGAAACTGAGCACCTTGATTCAACAAGGCTCCCCGATTATGGACCAAGTAAGTGGAACGACAATGTTGCCCGTTCAGGAGCCATTACCATCGGTTCACGAGAAATATTGGTTGCATACAATGTTAACATCGATGAAAAGGATGCAGTGGTATCGAAAAAGATTGGGTCTTTAGTTCGCAGTTCCGGGCGACTCATCAAACAGAAGGATGGTCGAAGAATGCGTGTACCTGGGATGTTGACGCTGGTTCAGGGCATGGGTGTTACACTCGAATCCCATGGAATCAGCCAAGTTTCAATGAATCTTCGAGACGTTGGTCAATGCCCAATGCATGTAGCCTATGAAGCATGTAAGACCTTGGCAGAAGACCACGGGCTTCAAGCACCTGGCAGTGAACTGGTTGGACTTGTGCCTCTCAAGGCGATGCTTGAATCAGGCCGGTGGTATGCAATCGGAGGTGAGACTGATGAGGAGAAATTGGTCGATGCTGCAATCAATGGTTTGGGCTTGAACCAACTCGAAGAGTTCAACCCGAGCGAGCGCATTATCGAATGGGCGGTTTCAAAGGCGGTGGGGCAATGAACTGGATGGAAATGAGCCTTCAACAGTTCCAAGATGCTCTCGCATCCAAGAACCCGACACCCGGTGGTGGAACTGCTGCCGCCGTTGCTCTAGGGCAGGCATGTGCATTGACTCGAATGGTTGCTCAGCTTACGCTTGCGAACGACAAATGGCAGACTGGCTGGAATGCTGCAGAAGAGGCGGAACTCGTCATTGAAAGTGTATACCAACGCGCTGGTGACTTGGCTCAACTCGATAGCGATGCCTTTGATGGAGTCATGGATGCGTTTCGGATGCCGAAAGCCTCAGACGAAGAAATACAGTTGCGAAGAGAAAGCATTCGGTCGAACACGCTTGTTGCAGCCGAGGTCCCCTATGAAACTGTACTTCTGGGTATGAAATTGCTATCCTGTCAGGTAGCACTGGCTAAAAATGGCAATGCCAATGCTGTTTCGGACATTGGCGTAGCCTCGCTGTTGGCGAGTGCAGCGGTCAAGGGTGCTCTCTTCAATGTCGAGATAAATCTTCAATCTCTACCCGCAGACATGGGTGTTGAAATGCGCGAAAAGTGTTCACAATTGCGCTCGGAATGCAGTGAAGTGTCCCGTAGTATTATGCACGCCGTGCATGAACGTTTGTCGTCTTAGTCAACGAACTTGTGAACCAACAGCGATGTCTCCATCCGTCGTGATGAGTCGGACATTGCCTTCTCCATCATCTGCAGCCAACATCATGCCTTCGGAGGTCACACCACGGAGTGGACGGGGCTTGAGATTGGAAACAAAAACTACGTTTTTCCCTACCATTTCCTCTGGTTTGTAGAATTCTTTGAGCCCTGCACAAATCGTTCGACCTTCTTCAGTTCCATCGTCGAGACGAACGACATACAACCGGTCTGCATTTGGATGATCTTCAACGGAGGAAATCCGTCCAATACGAAGGTCGACTTCCATGAACGTCTCAAAATTTAGGTATGCTGTTCCTTCAGGTGCTTCGGTCATATTGTTCATCTCCATTTTGGGTTTTTTCTTTGATTTTTTACCACCTTTTACGCCGTGGCTGGGCTGTTCTGATGCTTGATCCGCATCGACAAGGGATTGTTCTGATGCAAGTATTTCCTCTAAGTCGAGACGCTTAAACAGTGGCTCAGAGGGTGAATCATTCCATGAAAGTGGAACAGTCCAGTCGATTGCTGAATCCCAGTGAACTTCTGAAACATTTCCTTCTTGACCGAGTGCCTTCCAAAGTTTAGCAGAACTGAACGGCAAAAATGGCTGCATTACGATTGCTAAGAAACGTGAAACTCTCCAACCAAAAGCCAGCCGAGACAACGAAGTATTTCGCAATGTGTTGTACTCCTCATCATCTTGAACCTTCAAAAACTTCCACGGAGTTGCCGATTGAAGCATTTGATTTCCGGCCTGTGCGGCGTTCATTGCTAGCCTCAATGCCTCCTTGAAACGGTGGCGGTTGAGGGAATCAGTAATTTCTGCATGGAGTGACTCTAGTTTTTCTTGTACATCACGCGTAAGTGAGAGGTCATCGAATGAAGCGAAAGGACCACTTGGAGATGATTCAAGGCGGGCACCCAACGTCAAGACTCGGTGAACGAAGTTGCCGTAAGCAGCAATTAATTCACTGTTGATTTTTTCAACGAAATCAGGCCAATTGAAGTCGGAATCATGGTTTTCCGGCATGTTGATGCCTAGATAGTATCGTAAGGTATCTGGATCAAACCGCTCGAGGAAAGATGGGAGCCAAACTGCATGTTTCCTCGATTTTGAAAATTGACCGCCTGCAAGCATGAGGTATTCCATTGCAGGGACATTCGATTCCAAAGCCAAGTCACCCGGGCCAGGAAGTTCTACAGCCTCAGCGATGGTTTTACCGTTAGCAGCATGGTTTAGCCCCATGATTAGAGCTGGCCAAATAACCGTGTGGAATGGTATGTTGTCTTTACCAAGGAAATACAAGTGCCTAGGAACTGCACCATCTTCATCGATGCACCACCATTTCCTCCATGCTTCGGCACCCAACTCATGGCTCGATGCTGCATAATCTTGAGCCCAAATTCGAGCACAAGTTGAGTATCCCTGTACGGCCTCAAACCAAACGTAAACGCACTTACCGTCCCACTCAGCATCGTCCAAGGGCAGAGGAATCCCCCATGACAAATCACGGGTAACTGCACGGGGGCGGAGACCCATATCCAGCCATTGTTTGGTCATGGCGCGGACGTTCGATTTCCATGCGGATTGCTGTTGCACTGCATGCTGTTCGAGTACGTCTTGGAATGCATCAAGGCGGTAGAACATGTGGTCAGTATCCCGAATCTCAATTTTGGCTCCGGGGTTCATTTTGGAAACAGGATTTTGTAGTTCCATGGATTCATAAGTGGCTCCACATGAATCGCATTGATCACCACGTGCACCGTCTTCATTGCATGATGGACAAGTACCTTCGACGTAACGATCCGGCAAGAATCGACCACCTGGTGAACCATCAGGGTTATTCTCATAGAATTGTTTCATCGTTTTGGTTTCAAACAAACCGGCATTCATCAGTTGGGTAAAATTATCTTGAACCATTTGTTTGTGCCTTGGATCAGAAGTTCGATTGAAAAGTGCGCCGCCGTATTCAATCCCTCTCGGATCAACATGAGGCTCCCATGTACAGCCAAGCTCAAGGAGCGCTTTGGAATTGATTGAGTGGTATTTGTCAACAACATCTTGGGGCGTGATACCGTTTTGTTCTGCAGTGACCGTAATTGGGGTGCCGTGCTCATCCGAACCGGACACCATCAAGACTCGATTGCCTCGGGCACGTTCAAACCTCGACTGGATGTCGGGAGGGAGATAACACCCCGCAACGTGACCCAGGTGAAGAGGGCCGTTTGCATACGGCCAAGCGACACAAATGAGTACATGTTCACCAGACATAAGGCCCCTCATTTTACGGGAACAACACATTGCTCTTGACTTTCACCCTTGTCGGGGTTCAAAGAATGGAATAATGTGATGCATCAAACATGTCCATGGTACATTTGAATAACCCCTTGCTTCTGCTGATGATAGGCACCCGCTAGGAGCACAGACCCCAAATGGCAATGACCACCCTCATAGTGTACGCATCAATAGCTCTTGGAGTCTCCTTTTTATGTTCAATTCTTGAGGCAGTTGTCCTCTCAATCCCTCACACCTACATTGCAGTTCTTGAAAAGGATGGAGACAAGAACGGTGCTGTATGGGGCAGTCTCAAAGAAGATGATGCAGTTAAGCCCCTCACTGCCATTTTGACCCTCAATACTATTGCTCACACGATGGGTGCAGCAGGAGTTGGTTCAGAAGTCCAGTCCATCTGGGGAGAGGGCGCATTGACAATCGCTTCAATCATTTTGACCATTGCCGTATTGTTCCTTTCCGAGATCATTCCAAAAACTCTCGGAACAGCATATTGGAAGCAACTTGCTCCAATAACCGGAAAAATTCTTGCCGTAATCGTTCGAATTCTTGCCGTAATCATTGTTCCAATTCAAATGCTCAAAACCATATTGCCAAAAGGTGACCATACTCTCGTCACACGTGATGATGTTGCTGCACTGGCTGATTTGGGCGGTGAAGAAGGAATCATCGAAGAAGACGAAGAAAAAGTGATTCGGAATCTCCTCAAACTTCGTGACATCAAAGTTGTTGATATCATGACTCCACGTGTTGTTATGACTTCGTTTCAGTCGTCAAGTACCGTAAAAGAGGTACTTGAGGAACATAAAATCATCCGTGTTTCAAGAATTCCAGTTTACGAGGACACGATTGACGATTCATCAGGTATTGCGATTCGTTCTGAAATTTTAATGGCAGCGAGTCGAGATGAATGGGACAAACCAATGAGCGAGTTCAAAAAGCCAGTTATTTCTTTGAAAACCTCTGCAAATGTTGATGAGGCGCTCGAAATGTTCCTCGAAAAACGTCAACAGTTTGCATTGGTACGTGATGAATTTGGCGGCACAGCAGGAATCGTTACCATGGAAGATGTTCTAGAAACTCTTCTCGGTGAAGAGATTGTCGATGAATTGGATGTCGTAGACGACATGCGAGAGTTAGCTCGTGAAAAAGCAGATCACTCAGAGCAAGAGTGATTCGAACGTTTCCAGCCACTCCAACAACAGTTGTTCGCGCTCAGTATTTGTCCGAGCACCTGAATGAGGAAGGGTTTCAATGAGGTGGTGGGTAAGCTCATTCCCCACACCGGCATGGAGCACTAATGCATCGTAATGTGCTCGACCAAGCCTGTTATCGTTCATCGACTGAAGGCAAAGAATAGGTGCATTTGGAAGCCCCCATTCAGGGACATCAAACTGTTTTAAGGAATCAGAGGCAATAATTTCCGGATGCATCATCTGCACATCCCTGTAGAGTCGCTTAAGGTGCATCGGACGCAATATCTTGGGGATGCGAAATTGTTTGCAAATTTCATCGAGGATATGAGAATAAAGCATGAGTGGTGATTCCATAATGACTCCAGAGATGTTGAATCCAAGCGGCTCAGTCTGCTGACTCGAAAGTCGAGAGCACATGTAGCCGCCCATACTGTGACCGTACAAGAACACAGGTGCCTGTTCAGAGACTGATATGAATGAGTTCAGATTCCTTAGTTGAGAACCAATGTGGTCTGCTGATGTAATGGCATTCCACCTGTGTATTGCTGATGATTTGCCATGGCCAGGTAATTCGAGGAGGACTACATTCCATTTTTTCTCTACAAACCAAAGAGCGCGGTCTTCTATTGAAGCAGATGTACTGCGCCATCCGTGAACAAAAATGACAAGAGGATGATGAGGTTTAGATGAATGAATCTGGATGTGTGTTTGAAGGCCTTTATGAGATCCGTAATGGGAAGTCCATTGACTTCCTTCGGCAGATTTTTTCGGTTTGAGCGGACTTATGAAAATTGCACTGACCATCAATTCAAGATACGCATTGAAGAGACATACAATCAACAGAATCGACCCTACAATCAGTATTGGTCGTGTTGGTTTGGACGCAATGATCAGTACACATGCGATGGCAGCGATGAACCACAACTGCGTGCGAAGCCACTTCCGGTGAAGGAAAACCATTCAAACACCCGAATCATTCGGATTTTTTATCAGATTTCGACTCAGTTTCATCAGCATCGTCGGTTTGTTCGTCTTCCGTTTCGAGGTTTTCTGCAAGGATTGCATTTTCCATTTCAGCAGCCTTGGCTTTTTCCTCACGCTGGATTTTC
>Ga0102854_1000388_pt1 | contig 14354 bp, 14 predicted proteins | sample Colrivmet1370A02_FD_84502 | JGI IMG/M metagenome (GOLD analysis project Ga0102854, IMG submission 84502) | Estuarine microbial communities from the Columbia River estuary - metaG 1370A-02 | ecosystem: Environmental > Aquatic > Marine > Intertidal zone > Estuary | place: USA: Columbia River... | reverse complement strand
GGGGTGCAGGAATACCGGGAAGTCCTTGCCCACCTGTCTAAAGCCGCGATTCAACATTGAATCAGGTGTTTCGCCGACAACGACCCAATCGCGTTCGAGAATTGGCCTGCCGAGTAACGCGTCTCTGACGGCCCCGCCGACTAAAAAAGTGTTCATCGTTGCCCCATGTTTCATTTAGCGCTCTTCATTCTTATGCCGCAGGTTGCGTAAAGTAGACGCCGTCTTCGAGTCGCAAAGCGGTTAAGTGTCGGCCCCAAACCGCACCGGTGTCGAGCCCGATCAGCCTTTCCTGGCGCACACCGTTCAGGGCTGCCCAATGTCCAAAGATCACAGTGTAGTCGGCAAGGCTGGCGTGTCGCGTGTTAAACCAGGGCGTGAAGCCTTCCGGTGCGGTCTCTGTCTTATGGGTCAGCTCGAGCTCACCGGTTGATTTGTAGAAGCGCAGGCGCGTAAAAAAATTGGTTGCGAGACGCAATCGGTCTGGGCTGTTCAGGGTATCCGACCAGATTGCTGGCGTATCGCCGTACATGTTGTTTAAAAAGACGTCGACCGAGGGGCCGCGCAGCTGTTGTTCAATCTCATGCGCTAGGCATTTGACTTGATCCAAAGACCAAATGTCAGGCAGCCCAGCGTGGACCATCATCCGCTGATTGACATCATCGCAGATGAGCAGGGGTTGTTTCTGTAACCACGCAACAAACTGCTCTCGATCAGGATGGATCAGTAAATCTCCAATCGTGTCACTAGGAGTGGGTGTTTTGATGCCTTTAGCGAGCGCTAAAAAGTGCAGGTCGTGATTGCCCAAGGCTACCCTTAGATTGGGTAGGGACATTAAATACTGCAAGGTTTCAACGTTTTTGGGCCCTCGATTGATCAGGTCTCCTGCGCACCAGAGGACGTCGGACTCGGGCTTAAAATGGACTTGGGTTAAGAGTGCCATCAACGTGTCAAAGCAGCCTTGTATATCCCCGACAGCATAGGTGCTCACGATGCGTTCTGGCTCAAAAAATTGGCACATCGAACGTAATCGGCAACGGTCAAAGACTCGGCTCTTTCACTTGGGTCAATGGCCAGATCTTTTAATTGATCGGTTGTTAGCAGACTCGATAAAGAATTCCGCAGCGTTTTTCGGCGTTGGCCAAACGCGGCAACCAGAACGTCAGACAGGGTTTTTAAGTTGGTTGCTGGGTGGGATGGTTGCGCGTGCGGCCGCAATTGAACGACTGCAGAGGTGACTTTCGGCGCGGGTTTAAAAGCTGTTGGCGGCACATCGAATAATTTTTCAATCTCGCAGTGATACTGCGCCATCACCGAAAGCCGTCCATAGGCTTTGGTGTTGGGGATCGCTCCCATTCGGTCGACGACTTCTTTTTGGAGCATAAAGGTCATGGTTGCGACCCGTGTGCCAAGTTCAAAGAGGCGAAAAAGCAGGGGCGTCGAAATGTTATAGGGGAGGTTGCCCACAATCATTAACGGCGCGTCGAAATCACTAAAGTTAACGGTGAGGACATCTGCCTCGATGATGTTGACCGAGCTGGGCAGTAGGCGCCGAAGATTTGGAATCAAGTCTCGGTCGAGCTCAATAATGGTCATCTCTGGTGTGGTGTGAACCAAGCGCTGGGTTAAGACGCCCTGCCCCGGCCCGATCTCAATGAGAGATTGCCCGGCTGAGGGTCGAACGCTTGCACAAATCCGATCAACGATCAGATCATCCTGAAGGAAATTTTGACCAAAGCGTTTTTTAGCGCGCATCATCATTTAGGAACTGGCCATGCGATCTGCGAGGTGCATTGCCGCTAAGAGGCTGCCTGGATCCGCACGACCGGTACCTGCAAGATCGAGGGCCGTGCCATGGTCGACAGAGGTTCGAACGATTGGCAACCCCAGCGTGACATTAACGGCATGCCCAAACCCACTGTGTTTGAGCACGGGCAAGCCCTGATCGTGATACATGGCGATGACCGCGTCAACGTCCTGCAGCGCCTGCTTGGTAAAAGCGGTGTCAGCGGGTAATGGGCCTTGAACAAAATGGCCGCGGCTTCGGAAATCTGCGATAACGGGCGTGATGATGTCAATTTCCTCCCGACCGAGGTAACCGGCCTCGCCAGCATGGGGGTTCAGACCACAGACACTGATGCGTGGTTTGGCAATGCCAAAGTCTTCCTTGAGCGAAATTAAGGTTTGCGCGATGGTTGCTCGAACGGCTTCAGGTGTGATGGCGCAAGCGACCTCGGATAAGGGCAAATGGGTTGTAACCAGTGCGACTCTGAGCTCGCCATCGGCCAACATCATGACCACCTTATCGGTTTGGGTGCGTTCGGCCAGCCATTCAGTATGCCCGCTGAAAGCAATACCGCTTTGATTGACCACTGATTTTTGAATCGGGCCCGTCACGAGAGCGATGTTGGGGTCGGCTTCCCAGAGTGAAATCGCTTTTTCTAAGCACTGCACAACGAAAGGGCCGGAGCGCGTGTCGATCTTACCAGCTTGGACTGTGTAACCGAGGTCACACGGTATGACGTTGAGGCTGCCAGGCGCATAGTCTTTTGGATTGGAGAGCACTCGGGGCGAACATTTGATTCCGAGTAAGCCAGCGCGTGTGGCGAGCGCCTCAGGGTCTGCTAAATAGATTCTTTTGAGTGCATCAGGCAACAGCGCATCGCTTGCCAAGCAAACATCCATACCAATGCCGGCGGGCTCTCCCGGTGTGATAACAAGCGTATGGTCAGATTCTGATTTCGACAAACGCATCTTCCCTGATTTCACGAACCCAATTATCAACTTCCTCATCAAAGGATTGATTCCTGAGATAGTTGCCCACTTGGTTGCGTTTAAACGTCTGACTGAAATCCTCAATTCGGCGGCCCGTCACTTCCAGAAAATGGAAGCCAAACTCGCTTCTAAAAACTGGGCTGACGTCGTTAATTTGGGTTTCGGAGATGGCTTTCTCAAAGGGGCCGACAAATTCATCACCGCTGCTCCAACCGAGGTCGCCGCCATTTAAGGCTGAACCTGGATCCTCAGAGTAAAGCCGCGCAACCTCTTCGAAGGCGCGTCCGCCGATTACTTCTTCTCGCAAGCTTTCGGCCAAGGCTTCGGCTTCTTCGAGCGATCGAATCTCGTTGGGGTTGATCAAAACATGACGGACCCGAGTTTGATCAATCATGCCTTGTGCTGCTGCGCCGCGCTTTTGCAGTAACTTAATAATATGGAAGCCGGAACCACTTTGAATCGGACCTTTCACTTCGTTGATTGAAAGTTCAGTCACCAGGTCAGAGAACAGTGTGGGCAGTGCGCCGGGTTTCCGCCAACCTAGATCGCCGCCTTCAAGGGCATTCTTACCTGCTGATCGGGCCATCGCGAGGGTTTGAAACTCAGCGCCAGCATTTAACTCAGAGACTAAGGTATCTGCTTGCGCTCGGATGCCTTGGACCGCGGCTTGGGACATCTCTGAATGGGTTGCCAGTAGAATATGTCCGACCCGATACTCGTCGGCAGTGAGCTCTCTGCCGGCTTCTGAATTGAGAAAATCGTCGATCGCTTGTTCACTGATTTCAATTCGGTTGTTCATGACGCCTTGCTGAACCCGGCCAATCATGATTTCTCGCTCGATTTGCTGACGCATCCCTCGGTAGGAGATGCCATCGGCCGTGAGGGCCTGTCTAAACTGCTCGAGACTCAGTTTATCTTGGCCGGCAACTCTTGCCATGGCCTCATTCAACTCTGCATCGCTAACGCGTACTCCGGCACGGCGAGCCATCTGGAGCTGGAGACTCTCAACAATAAGGCGCTCAATAATTTGTTCGGTCAGAATGTCGTCGCTTGGCAGGCTGCTCGGGTTGGCAGCTTGCGCTCGTATTGCTTTAGCCCGCTCAGCGACTTCCGAGCGCGTGATGATGTCGTCGTCAACAATCGCTGCGATTTGATCGAGCACAATCGGCAGGCTCAACGCCGGCAGACTGATCAGGCTCAAGCATAGGATGATAATGGGCATTTTGAACATGTTCGTAACCTTGATTCTGTTGGTTGTCGGCAGGTCGCTCATCGTCAGCGGGTTGTGGCGGTAAAACCAGGAACACTTCGCTCAAAAACTCGGGTGATGTCACTGCCAATTTGCATCAACCCTTTGAGTTTAAATGAGAAGAAGATGCCGGTCCGAGTTTGAGCGTCTACTTGGTATTGACCATCCATCCATGTGAGCTTGGGGTCAAAGGACTTTCTGTAAGCTGCGTCAACCGCCCAGCAACAGCCATTGTATGACACACCGAGGAGGGACTCTATATCTTTACTCGCTCGATTATTGCGACCCCATAATCCCCTGATTTGAAAACCTTTGCCGATTGGGGCTTGTAAGGCGATCTGTGAGACGCTCGATTCAGGCATGATGTCATCTTGCCCAAAAAGAGGCGTGGCCGCTCGATATCGATGCTGAAGGCTGATCAAGGTTGACCCACTTGCCCGATAAGACAGGCTGAGGAATCCGGAGGTTACGGTCTTGAATTGGTGCTGATACGAAAGATCAATTCGACCCCTGATCGCGCCGCCTTTGGTCAGTTCCGCTTGAAAGTCGGTTTGATGCCCGCGACGATCACCGCGCACGGGTTGGTTTGCGGTTGCTTGATACGATTGCCCGACACTGATGCGGCCAAGCTGATGGCCGCTGGATCGTTTTACCCAGCGGTGGTCAATACCAAGGGCAAGGGTATGGCCCGCGACGCCCCAATCGGCGCCGACGGACGCATAAGGATTGAACAAGGATGGATAGTTGGGTTCGAGCCAAGCGGTATCGATACCAAATTGTGGTTGATTGCGATCATTTCGACCAAGCGTGAACGACATCTTGGGTTCAAGAATGCGATCGATCGAACGGGTGCTGGCTCGATGTGTCAGCCGAGTCCCGGCTAAAACGTGCAGGAATGGGTTGCTGAAAGCGGGTCCGACTTCTGCCTCGTGCGTTGCCCGATACCGTCGAAGCTTTGCGCCCACGGTGCTTTCGAGATAGCCGAGCGCATTCTCGAGCGGCCAAGTTAAATGAGTTTCTAATACCTGGCGTTGTCCCTGAAAAATGTCTGGGTCAGGATCCTGCATGCGTGATTCCGTGAGGCGCAGGCGAGTTGTCCCGCGCAAACGCCCCCAAGATCGGTTGTATTGAACATCGAGTTCCGGCCGCTTTTCAACCTGTTGATTCAGTTGTGGCACAAGCATCTGAAACCCCTGATAGGATAATTCAGCCTTGAAGTGCGTTCTTTCATACTGAACAGAGATCCGTTGATTCAATGCCGGTAAAATTCTGCCATATTGCGGATTGGCTGGACGAAGCCCCCCCAGATGGGCGCTGTAAGGGGCCAGCTCGCTGTCGAAATCACGCAAGAAGTTTAGGTCTGAGGCTTTGCTAAAATTGATCTGGGTTGTCAAGCCGGCGAGTTTGAAGTCGTAAAATAGGCTCGTAATGTTACGGTCAAACGGGTTTTGATTTTGACTCGGTGCGACTGGGTTTAAGTCATCGATGCGGTCCTCTGGCAGAAACGCGCCATTGAGTTGCCCCGCATGGTTCGGGCCAAGGCTTCTGACCTCGGCCTCAAACAGTTGACCACGCCGAGTTAGGTGCCGTAACCCAAGGGTTGCGTCAAGGTCGGAACGCAAATTGAAGTAGTATTTTAAATCGGTCTCAACGCCGTTGCGGCTATTCTGAGATAAGCCAATGGGCAAAAAGCCGCTCTGGCGTTCGGTCGACACCGGTATTTTTAAATAGGGTAGGTACAACATTGGTACGTGTTTAACCCGAAGCACCATATCCTTAACGGTTAGGGTGCTTTGGGCTTGGTCGGCAACGAGTGAACGACTCGAAATTTGCCAGAAATTCGCATCGCCCGGACACCGGGTGACCACGCCCTCAGACAGTTCAAAACGCTGGCGACCGCTGAGTTTGATTTCGACGGCACTGCCTCGAAGATGCGATTGGGGCTGTAAAAATTGAGCTTGCTCGACCGATCCCTGGCCCACTAAAAAGTTACCGGAGGCCCGCGTGCCTTTGACGCACAGATTTGCATCCATGATGGAGACGTTGTTGTTGAGGGTGATTCGATTGTCGGTAAAGCTCAATTGCGCGCTGTCCGCCCGTAGGCGTATGTCGTTATTGTAAATGAAAACGTCACCAAAAATTTCGGCGAGGGAGTCCGGGCGAACGTTGGCGCGCAACGCGGAAATCTGAGTGCCGCTGTCAAGGTCACCGACGGCAGTAAAAGCTGGATTACGGCACTGCGCTGTATTCAGGCCGATTGATCCGGCAGCGAGCAGGGGTAGTCCTGCGCAGAGCACGAGCAGGGCAAGCACTGGTCTTATTCCGAATCGGAGGAACCGATGAGGCATAGTAAACATCTAGGTTTTCGCCGAGGTCCAAGAATAAGCCATAATGGGCCAGATCAACAGAGAACCCGGAGCCGATTGATGGATACCCGATTGAGAGAACTCAGTCATTGGGCAAGTGCCCGATTCGTCCCATCCGGCCAAGCAACCCTTTCGGTCGCTGATTTTGTCTCGGTTTCGGATGATGCTAGTTTTCGGCGCTATTTTCGTTGCCCTAAGCTGGACCAATCAATCGTGTTTATGGATGCGCCGCCCGATAAAGAACCGCTTCAAGGCTTTCTGGCGATTGGTAATGCGTTGTCTGCAGCAGGTGTGCCTGCGCCGGAGTTTTATGCCGTTGACCTTGAAGCTGGATTTTTAGCGCTGTCCGATTTTGGGGACCAACAGTTACTCGGCCTAGTTCAAGATGAGCCTGAAGCTGTTTTGTCGACGCTTTCCGAGGTGATGGGTTTGCTGAAAAACGTGGCAAGGGTTGACTGCACCCTGCCGGACTATAGTGCGTCGATGTTGCGAGCCGAGATGGACTTGTTTCCAACCTGGTATTTGACGCGCCTGCTGGGCTTAACACTGACCGATGAATTTTGGCGCGTATGGCAAGACGTTTGTGATCGATTGGTTGTGTCGGCACTGGCTGAACCTCAGGTCTTTGTTCATCGTGATTTTCACAGTCGCAATATCATGGTGCCGTCAAAAGGGGGCTTGGGTTTGCTGGATTTTCAGGATGCGGTTCGGGGCCCATTGAGTTATGACCTCGTGTCGTTGTTAAAGGATTGCTACGTCGAATATGAACCTTTAATGCAACAGACGCTTGTGGAAGACTATCGGCAAGCTTGGCTGTCTGATCCGCGGGTCCAGGCCATGACGCCAACCGCGTTTTTTCAGTCTTTTGAGCGCATGGGATTGCAGCGCCATTTAAAATGCGCAGGAATCTTTTCAAGGCTTTGCTTGCGGGACGGTAAAGCGCGGTACTTAAAGGATATTCCGATGGTGCTGAACTACATAGCGTCGATTTGCGAGCGCCAACCCGAGTTCCGTGACTTTTATCAGTGGCTACAAGCGTTTGTCCTGTCAGACCCAATGGGTAGATCCGCATGAAAGCGCTATTGCTGGCGGCGGGCCGGGGTGAGCGGATGGGTGCGTTGACCCATCATTGCCCGAAGCCACTCTTGTCTATTGGCAAAGAGCGGCTCATTGACCGGCATTTGAGGCGGTTGAAGGCCGCTGGCATCGATGAGGTCGTGGTAAATTTGCATTACTTGGGCGGCCAGATCAAAGAGCAGTTGGGTGACGGCAGGTCTTATGGGGTCCGAATTGTTTTTTCTGAGGAAACATCTCTTTTAGAAACCGGTGGTGGTGCCCGAGCCGCGCTATCTCTGCTGGGTAATGATGCCCCGTTCTTGATGATCAGCAGTGATGTGGTAACCGATTTTGACTTCAGGGCGCTTACGCAGCTTACGCCGGATCTTGCGCATTTGGTTCTGGTGCAGAACCCTGTGCATCATCCTAAGGGGGATTTCGCGCTGAACCCGATGGGGGCTGTGTTGCCCGGGTCAGAATTAACCTATTCCGGGATTGGCGTTATCGCGCCAGCGCTCGTCCTGGCGCCGACGAAAACCCGTTTTGCCATGCGAGAAGTGTTGTTTCCGGCTGCCGAACAAGGCCTTTTGACCGGTTGTGTCCATGATGGCTATTGGTCGGATGTCGGAACGCCCGATCGGCTGCAGCGCACGCAAGTAGATTTTGAGGCCGGTCTGTGTCGTTGATCAGTTGGATCCTGTAAACTGCAAGCCCTAGGTCGCGCGCAGGAGAAAGACTGTGCCGTGATGGCTTGTTGAATTGACGCTCATCCCGAGCGAGAGGGGTCTATGAAGAACGATAATTGGATCGCGCCGTCGATATTAGCAGCCGATTTTGCCCGGCTGGGGGCCGAGGTCGATGCAGTGCTCGAGGCCGGTGCCGACATCATTCATTTTGATGTCATGGATAACCATTACGTTCCGAATTTGACCATTGGCCCAATGGTTTGTCAGGCATTAAGACAGTACGGCGTTGCCGCGCCCATTGATGTGCATTTGATGGTTGAACCGGTTGATCGAATGATTGTGGATTTTATTGAGGCCGGTGCCAGCTATATTACCTTTCATCCGGAAGCATCTCGACACGTCGACCGCTCACTTGAATTGGTAAAATCGGCAAACGTCAAAGCTGGGTTGGTTTTAAATCCTGCGACGCCCATCTCGTGCCTTGATTTTGTGATGGATAAAGTCGACATGATTTTGGTGATGTCGATTAATCCAGGGTTCGGTGGTCAGACGTTTATTGACACAACCCACCGTAAAATTCAGGCAATTCGAGCTTTAATTGACGATAGTGGTCGGGACATTCGGCTTGAGGTCGATGGCGGCGTTAAAGTGGATAATATCGCCGCAATTCATGCGTCCGGCGCGGATACGTTCGTTGCAGGTTCGGCTATTTTTGGACGTCCAGACTATGCGGCAACGATCCAAGCGATGCGTTCGGCGCTTGCCGCTGTTTAAATTGAGATGACGGATCCTGCCCAAAACATGCCCGCTTACCTTGCCAACCTTGTGGCCGAAGGGTGTCGACACTTGCCGATTTATCGGGAACTGGTCGCGGATTTCGAAACCCCCCTGTCGTGCTATGCCAAAGTGGCGCGAGGGCCCTATAGCTACCTGCTAGAGTCGGCGAATCAGGGCGGCGAGAAATGGTCTCGATTTTCGATCATTGGCTTGCCGGCAAGGCGCATTTTAAGAATGCGTGGGGATCGACTGACATTGACTGAGAACGGCGCACTCGTCAGAGATGAGCTGATTGAAGATCCGCTGGCCGAGATTGCTCAGCTTCAAGAAGCCTATAGTTATCCAAGCTGCCCGGGGATGCCGAACTACACCGGTGGCCTTGTGGGTTACTTCGGGTATGACACCGTTCGCTATGTCGAGTCTAAAATCAAAGATACAGCCCCCCCGGACGAGCTGGGTTCTGCTGATATTGTTTTGATGGTTTCCGATGATGTCATCGTGTTTGATAACGTCAAGGGTCGAATGCACCTTGTGACCCACGTGAGCGACCTCAGCCCGGATCAGATGAATCAAGCTGCGTTGCGCTTGGATGCGATGCAAGGCTGTTTGAAAGGGGCGCTGCCGGATGAGTTCGTTGCGCCAAAGATTTCCCCGAAACTTGAAGAGCATGATTTTGTTTCGTCTTATGGCGAGGATCAGTTCAAGACTGATGTGGCGCACCTGAAAGAATACATTGCGGCTGGGGACGTGATGCAAGTGATTTTGTCGCAACGTTTGTCGTGTAGTTTTGAAGCTGCGCCGCTGAATCTGTATCGAGCACTCCGCACCTTAAATCCGTCGCCTTATATGTATTTCATGGATTTAGAGACCGTTCAGATTGTGTCGTCATCGCCTGAGATTTTGGCGCGTTTGGAGCATGGAGAGGTGACCGTTCGTCCGCTTGCGGGGACTCGGCGACGGGGCAGATCCCCTGAAGAAGATCTTGAGATGGAGCGGGAATTACGGGCCGATCCCAAGGAGCAAGCAGAGCACCTGATGCTCATCGATCTTGGCCGAAATGATATCGGTCGGGTCTGCGAAACTGGAACCGTTGAGGTGTCAGAGATGATGACGATTGAGCGATATGCCCATGTGATGCATTTAGCATCCAATGTGTGCGGTCGTTTGAAGCCGAACCTGACAGCCATCGATGTCCTCAAAGCGACGTTGCCTGTCGGGACTTTGAGCGGAGCACCGAAGGTTCGCGCTATGGAATTGATTGATGCGTTTGAGCCTGTTAAACGCGGCATCTTTGGGGGCGCAGTAGGTTATCTGTCTTGGCAAGGACAAATGGATACGGCCATTGCCATTAGAACGGCGGTCATTCAGAACGGGCGATTGTTCGTTCAGGCGGGCGCTGGCATCGTGGCAGATTCCGAGCCCCATCTTGAGTGGAAGGAAACCCTCAACAAAGCGCGCTCGGTTATGCAGGCTGCAATGATTGCCGAAGATGGATTGCGGTTTCGCGTGCCGAGCGAGGACAATCGATGAAGGTCATTGAATACCGTGGAATAAGTGGTTTTACGCGCCGTGCGCTACGAGGCCAGCAATGTTATTGATGATTGATAACTACGACTCGTTTACGTACAACGTGGTGCAATATCTCGCGGAATTGGGCGCTGAGGTTACAGTGGTACGCAATGATGAAATCTCGGTTGATGATGTTGAGGCGCTGAAACCGAGTCATATTGTTATTTCCCCTGGGCCTTGCACGCCGAATGAGGCGGGAATTTCGATGGGTGTGATTGATCGGTTCCGCGGCGTGATTCCGATATTAGGGGTTTGTTTAGGGCATCAAAGTATTGGTCAGGTGTACGGCGGGGCGGTGGTGCGTGCGTCTCGGGTGATGCATGGTAAAACCTCGGAAATTTTTCACACAGGGGTCGGCGTGTTTGCCGGTCTGCCCAGTCCGTTCGTGGCAACGCGCTATCATTCTTTGGTACTGGCCCCCGAGTTGCTACCGGATGCGCTGGAGGTCACCGCATGGACTTCGTTTGAAGATGGATCAATAGAGGCCATTATGGGCGTGCGGCAAGCGGTTGATGGGGTTGAAGGGGTGCAATTTCATCCTGAGTCGATTTTGACCGAGCACGGACACGCGTTGCTGAATAATTTTTTAACCCAAGGCCTTGGCGTATGAGCGTACCGACTCTTTTAGCAAGTTTAGTGGCACAAGAGGATCTATCTGAGGAGCAGATGACGTTCTTGATGCAAGCCATTATGACGGGCGAGACAACCGCGGCTCAGATCGGCTCGGCCCTGACGGCCTTGCGCATTAAAGGGGAAACCGTAACGGAGATTGCGGCAGCGGCCAAAGTGATGAGAGCGCTTGCGGCTCGGGTTACGGTGGACGCAAGCGGTCTTGTTGATACTTGCGGCACGGGAGGCAGCGGCTCGAACAAATTTAATGTCTCAACCGCGAGCGCTTTTGTTGCCGCTGGCGCGGGTATAAAAGTCGCGAAACACGGCAACCGAGCGGCGTCGAGCAATGTGGGTAGTGCAGATGTCTTGGAAAGCGCCGGCGTTGACCTGAACTTAACACCTACTCAAGTTGCGCAATGTATTGACGTCGTAGGGCTGGGGTTTTTGTTTGCGCTGAATCACCACGGCGCGATGCGGCACGCGATTGGACCTCGGAAAGAGCTGCAGTTCCGAACCATCTTTAACTTATTGGGTCCGCTCACCAATCCAGCGGGTGCTGAAAATCAGGTGTTGGGCGTGTTTGATCGTGCTTGGGTGCGGCCAATGGCTGAGGTTCTTAAAAAACTGGGTAGTCAACGAGTGCTGGTTGTACATTCTGAGGATGGGCTCGATGAGATTAGTATCGCCGCGCCAACACGGGTTGCTGAATTGGCGAATGGCGAAATTACGGAATACGACATCTGCCCAGAAGATTTCGGAATGAACGCGCAATCCTGGTCTGGGCTAACCGTTCAGGACAGCAGCGAAAGTCTGACCCTGGTCAAAGCCGCTTTGTCTGGCGAGCATGATCTGGCCAGTCAGTTTGTTACGTTAAATGCCGGCGCTGCAATTTATGTGGGGGGTGGTAGCCAGACCCTGAGCGGCGGCATTGCGTTGGCCGAAGACGTCATCGCCAGTGGTGCGGCGACCGAGAAGCTGCGGTTTCTCGTAGAGTTCAGTCAGCAGCTTGGAGCGCTTTCGTCATGACAACCCCAACAGTCCTTGAAAAAATTATTGCTGAGAAACGAAAGCATATCGCGGCGCAGCGAGTCCATCGCAGGGTAGATCCGAAGGCGTTGCAACGGACATCAAGCGTCCGAGGCTTTTCCGATGCCCTTAAAGCCAAGCAAGCCCTTGGATTGCCCGCGGTCATTGCGGAAATCAAAAAGGGCTCGCCGTCTAAAGGCGTTATCCGTCCTAACTTTGACGTCGCGTCGATTGCCGCGTCTTATGAGCGTCACGGTGCTGCTTGCTTGTCCTGTTTAACGGACGAGCCGTTCTTTTTCGGATGTGATGCGGATCTGGCGACGGCGCGCTCGAGCGCCTCCTTACCCGTATTGCGCAAAGACTTTATCATTGATGCGTTTCAAATTTATGAGTCGTTTGAGCTTGGTGCAGACTGTATTTTGTTGATCGTGTCTGCCTTAACAGATGAGGCGTTGGAGGCCTTTTACGCGTTGGCGACCGGCCTGGGCCTGGACGTTCTGATTGAAGTTCATGACGCGGCTGAGTGCCAGCGGGCGCTCCGATTAGCACCAAAACTGCTGGGCATTAATAACCGGAATTTGCATGATTTTTCGGTCAGCTTGGATACCACTCTGGGGCTGCTGGCGCATATCCCGTCAGAGACCTTGATCATTACTGAGAGCGGTATTCATACGGAGTCAGATGTGCATTCAATGTGGGCATCCGGCGTTGGCACGTTCTTAGTGGGTGAGGCGTTTATGCGGCATCCCGACCCTGGTGAAAGGCTGAATGCGTTGTTTGGGTCGATCCAAAAAACGGCAACAAGCAAAATCGATTAAGAACACAACTCGCATCGATCTGCAGGCTTGGCTTGGGCCGGGTTCTCGCTCGGCCCGCACAGCACGGCAGGACCGTGGGCTTTGTCTATGGGATAAAGCGTAGCACCCATAACCAATAGATTAGGATAACGGAGAAGGCAAAATGAAAGCGACGGTGCAGTGGCAGGGTGACGTGTGTTTTCTGGCGACGTCTGAGACGGGTCATCAATTGCTGCTCGATGGCCCTGAAGAAGCCGGGGGCCAAAATAAAGGGCCGCGTCCCATGGAGCTCGTGCTGATGGGTTTGGGCGGCTGCGCGAGCTACGATGTTGTTTCAATTCTTAAGAAGGCTCGGCAAAAGGTATTGGACTGCCAGGTGCAATTGGCTGCTGATCGCGCGGATGCAACCCCGGCTGTTTTTACCAAAATCCAACTTCATTTTGTGGTTCAAGGAGAGCATCTTAGCGCGCAGCACGTCGCACGCGCGGTCCAGCTCTCGGCGGAAAAGTATTGTTCTGCGTCGAAAATGCTAGAAGCCGGTGGTGTTGAAATTACGCATAGCTTTGAGATTCAGGCGGTGTCGATATGAAGCGGCCAGGCAAAACCCAAGGTCTCCGGCATGTTGCGTTGTTTGTGCCGGACTTGGTTGTGGCAGAACATTTTTTCGTAGACCTCATGGGCATGACCGTTGAGTGGCGGCCTGATGCTGACAATGTCTATTTGACTTCGGGTAATGATAATCTGGCGCTCCACCAGGTTGCAGCATTGGATGGACAAGGTACTCTGGATCACATTGGCTTCTTCATAAACGACCCGGATGAAGTGCGGGCTTGGTTTGAATTTTTAGAAGCGAGCGGCGTGGAAATGCTAACGGAACCCAGAACGCATCGAGATGGCGCGATCAGCTTTTACTGTTTGGGGCCGGCTTTGATTCGAGTGCAAGTGATCTATCACCCGCCCATTGCGGTTAGAGAAGGGCTCGACGGCCCCTAAACAGTCTCTTTGACATCTAGATCCAACGCGTTGAGTTCGTCATAAGGGCGGATTGAAGGGCCATGATTTTTTTAAGGGCGACTGGGTACGGGGCGCCACCTTCATCAAGGGCGGCCTGTTCATGACCAGCTTCATCAGCCTGCATTCGTGCGATGATTTCCCGAGTCCGATGGTCTCCTTCTGGAAGTTCCGCCAGGTGTCGATCAAGATGCTTGCAAACCTCTTCTTCGGTTGCGGCAATAAAGCCAAGACTCACCCGGTCACCCATTAAACCGGTTGCGGCGCCAACCACAAACGAGGCGCCATACCAGAGCGGATTTAAGTAACTGGTTTGCCCGCTGAGTTCTCGTAAGCGCTCCTGGCACCAAAGGAGGTGCTTTTGTTCATCTTCTGCCGCGTGCTGCAAATGGTCTTTGGTAGAATCATTACGGGCACTGAGCATTTGGCCGTG
>Ga0102854_1000385_pt1 | contig 14377 bp, 21 predicted proteins | sample Colrivmet1370A02_FD_84502 | JGI IMG/M metagenome (GOLD analysis project Ga0102854, IMG submission 84502) | Estuarine microbial communities from the Columbia River estuary - metaG 1370A-02 | ecosystem: Environmental > Aquatic > Marine > Intertidal zone > Estuary | place: USA: Columbia River... | reverse complement strand
CTGTTAGGATTCTTGACCGAACTTGTGCGACTGACAGACAAACTGAAATGGAAGGTTAGAAATTACTATGCAGAAGATAACGAAACTCCTGTCGAGTTTACGCTTGACGTATTTTTACAAATCCCTCTTTCCCCAGAAGAGTTTAAAAAAACGGAGAGTAATACCGATGAAATTAAGTAATAATTTTACACTAGACGAACTAACAAAGAGTGATACCGCCACGCGTCTTGGTATCGACAATCAGCCAACACCAGAACAGCTAGAATGTTTGAGGGCATTGGCTCATAATATATTGCAACCTGTTCGTGAGCATTTCAACAAATCGACAGAAGTGTCGAGTGGTTTACGTGGTGACGTGTTGAACAAGAAAATCGGTGGATCTAAAACGAGTCAACACTGTTTTGGTGAAGCAGCAGATTTTACTGTTAAGGGTGTGCCACATCATATTGTAGCAGAGTGGATTAGAGATAATTTGAATTTTGATCAATTGATCTTGGAATTTTACGATGAGAAGACCCAAACGGGTTGGATACATTGTAGCTTCAAGGTTTCAGGAAATCGTAAGAGTGTGTTACAAGCTGTTAAGCAGAAAGATAAGAATGGCAAGATGAAAACAGTTTATCTGAACGGGTTAGATAATTAATTGACAAAATAACGATCCATAGTATTATATTCAAGTGGTGTGTGAATTCTCACACACCTTCATTCGCAATACATTAACCATTATTAGGAGAAACAGATGTCTGATAAGACTTACAATCCGCAAGAAGTTGCAAAACTTAAACAATTATTTAGTGAAATTCTTCAAGTCAAAGCAGAGATTGAAGCTCTCACAACTGGACAGAAAGAGACAGTAAAGGCATATGCAGAAGAAATGGATATCAAACCAGCATTGCTGAATAAAGCAATCAAGATTGCGTACAAAGCAGAATTTGGTAAAGTGGCAGATGAATTTGATGATTTAGAAACATTGTTAGAAACAGTCGGTCGCACACTTTGACGTTCGGAGTTTAAAAATGTCATACGTTGACGCAATTATTGATCGTGATAAAGACCTGATTAAGATCGTGGAACGTGTTAATGGAAAACGGAAGCATGTTATACTTCCCGCACATTATTCATTTTATTACACCGACCCTAATGGACAATTCGATAGTATCTATGGTGACAAACTATCTAGGTTTTCGACTAAATCCAAAAAAGAATTTAATCGCGAAAGAAAAATACATAGTGGAAAGACACTGTTTGAGACTGATTTGAATCCAGTCTTTGACACACTAGCCAAAAATTATATGAATGCTGAACCACCAGAACTACACAAGGCATTCTTTGACATTGAGGTAGATTTTTGTCAGACGCGAGGCTATTCTGATCCAAGCGATCCATTCAATCCTATTACCGCAGTCGCGGTTCATTTGGCGTGGCTAAAACGAACATTTTGTTTAGTAGTAGCACCAAAGGGATTATCAGATGACGTAGCAGACGCGATCTGTCAGAAATTCCCAGACACACATCTAATGAAATCAGAGAGGGAATTATTGATGATGTTCCTAGATTTGATTGAAGATGTCGACGTTTACAGTGGTTGGAATAGCGAGGGGTACGATGTGCCTTACGTGATCAACCGAGTTGCGCGTGAGTTAGGGAAAGAATACACAAGAAAAATGTGTTTGTGGGATCAATATCCAACTGTGCGCGAATACGAACGATATGGAAAAGTGTCGTCTACCTATGACACAGTGGGTAGGGTACATTTAGACTACTTGGCACTTTATCGAAAGTATACGTATCACGAGATGCATTCGTATTCATTGGATGCAATTGCAGAATATGAGTTAGACGAGCACAAAACACCATACGAAGGAACATTAGATCAGTTATACAATAATGACTTCGAATTGTTCATCACGTATAATAGACAAGACGTAGACCTTCTAGTGAGATTGGATCAAAAATTACAATTCATTGATCTGTCCAATGTGTTGGCACATGGAAATACTGTATTACTACAAACCACAATGGGTGCTGTGGCACAAACTGACCAAGCGATTGTCAACGAGGCTCATGAACGTGGCATAATAGTCATGAGTAAGACACGACACGAGTCTGTTGGAGCAGCTGGCGCGTATGTAGCACAACCAAAGAAAGGCTTCCATGAAAGTATTGGATCTATCGACTTAAACTCTCTGTATCCTTCAATCATTCGTGCATGTAATATGTCTCCAGAAACAATTGTAGGTCAAGTACGCCACACTCTCACTGACCAAATGCTTACTGAGTTCAAGACTATACCGTTGGCATGGGATGGAAAATTCGCATGTATGGAATATGAATTGGTGATGAATGAAGACAAAGACACAATGCTGTATCTTGATTTTGAAGATGGATCGCATGTGACCGCAACTGGCGCTGAAATTTACGACCTCATTTTTAACAGTGGTGAGCCGTGGATTATCAGTGCGAATGGAACGATTTTCAGACATGATAAAAAAGGTGTTATTCCAGGTCTATTGGAGCGGTGGTATGCAGAACGTAAAGTGATGCAGGGGAATGTACGAACGGCCCGACGGTTATTAGCAGGAATAGATATAGATCAGGAGTTATCGAAACAAATCCAAAGATTGCTCTAATTGTATAAATAACTATATACGGAGCAATTACTAATGAACTTTTATGAAATACTAAAACCAATGGCAAAAAACGACACATATCTAAAACGGTATGTGTCGTTCATCAATCACAGAATAGGTAGAGATGTCCCAGATGAATATGTTGAACGGCATCACATTCTCCCAGTGTCATTATTTAAAGAATATAAAAAAACGAATGAAAATATAATATCATTGACTGGCCGAGAGCACTTTATTGCTCATTGGATGTTAGCCAAATGTTTAAAATCAAACAAAATGTGGTTTGCATTCAATCAAATGCGTAGAGTTGGCGACGGCAGTAGTATTTTATACACATACGCCAGACAAGAAATATCACGCTGCATATCTGAAGCAAACAGCGGGAAAATTAGAACAAAAGAACACATGGATGCCATAAAAGCATCGTTTAAAGGAAAGGCACCCGCTAGAATTATGAGTACGAATGAAGCGTGTTGGCTAGCCACAGACGATATACGATGGGACAGTGGAGAAGCAATACCGCTGGCGCGTGGAAGAAGACATACACAAGAAACAAAAGAAAAAATATCAGCCGCGAATGCAGGTAAGCAACATTACATACATGAAATTTCAAACGAGATTCGTATGTTCGCCCCAGATTCAGTTCAAGATGGATTTGTGTTATATATAAATCCGCAGTGGTTTGAATCTACCGTTAGTGATACGGTGTGGGCATATAACAAAATAACAAACACACATGTTAGAATATCTGAGGATAACATCCCAACAGGTTATAAGAAAGGTAGAAATCATGTTGGTTGGAGTTCTGTAAATGCCGCAACAACACTAAGATATATAGACCTGTATACTAAACAATATTGTTTGCTAGAATCACATGAAGTACGCCACGACCGTCATGCCAGATTTGAAGGTCATAAAATAGAAAATATAAACGTGATGTCGATGAACGGTTTGGTTGCCGTTGGGATTGACAATATTTTGCAATTATTGAAATTCAATGATATTATAATATCTAGAGATGAATTAAAACATAATGTAGTTAAAAAACCTCATCATAATAATGGTGTTGAGATGAGGGAGTTTAGAGAAAAACACAGTGGAAAAACTCTCAAAGAAATCGGAGTTGAAGTGATGAAATTGACTGAGTTTAAAATGGTAGCAACAGAAGAGGTATATTGTAATGACGGAAGATATTGAGGAGATCATCGCTACAAATGATCCACAGATTATCGCAAATTATATAAAAAAGCATAAACTTGTGTTAAAAGATGGCACAATTTCAAACCCAGATGGACAACGCGAAGTTGAATACTGGGACAAGCGCCAGTTGGTTAAAAAAATCAACTTGAATTCGTAAATCATACTGCGACCTCATATAGTAATATATGTTGAATAATCCCTTTAATTGTCTGGGAACTCCTTATAGGACAATCAGCAGCCAAGACCCAAACGGGTAAGGTTCAACGACTAGGCGAAAGCCGTACACTCAAGCGAGTGGAAATGGGGGACATCCTATTAGGATGAAGATATAGTCTGATCTATATGGTAACATATAGCAGTTCATCAGAGAACGGGACAAGTTGTAGCGAATTTGTTTGAACATAATGTGTATGGAGCCCTCCTAAATCCTGGTTGTAGATTCTTTGATCCACGATTGGGACAAAGTACGACATTAACTGGGCGAGTAATTGCACGACATATGGCAGCAAAGGTCAATGAGGTTATTGCAGGCGAATATGATCATGTGGGCAAGGCTATTATATACGGCGACACGGATTCGGCTTACTTCTCAGCACATCCAATCTTGAAAAATGAGATCGAGTCTGGTGATATTGATTGGTCAAAAGAAAATCAGATCATGTATTATGATGAAGTTTGTAAGATAGTAAATGATTCGTTTCCAGATTTCATGAAAACTGCCCATAATTCTCCGCAAGATTTCGGCAGGATCATTGCAGCAGGCCGTGAAATTGTTGGTGAGACTGGTATCTTTATTAAGAAGAAACGTTATGCAATCTTAGTATTTGATGACGAAGGCAATCGAGTTGATGTAGATGGTAAGCCGGGGAAGATCAAGGCACTTGGGCTAGATTTGCGTAGAAGTGATACCCCCGCGTTTATGCAAGATTTTCTTAGTGAAGTTCTGCTGATGGCACTTACAAAAGTACCAGAAAAAACAATCATTGATCGTATTAGGGAGTTTCGTGGAGAATTCAATGCAAAGCCAAGTTGGGAAAAAGGCACCCCAAAACGAGTCAACAACTTGACCAATCATACTACAAAATACAAAAAAACTGGCAAATGTGGAGTTGGTCATGCATTAGCAGCAATCAATTACAACAATTTGCTAGATATGTATTCGGATCAATATAGTGTTCGTATTACAGATGGTATGAAGACCATCGTTTGTAAATTAAAAGACAATCAGTTAAAAATGACTAGTATTGGAATTCCAACTGATGAGAAACGAATACCATCTTGGTATAAGGATTTGCCGTTTGATGATGCGGCAATGGAGGAAGCAATTATCACGAAAAAGATTGAAAACTTATTGGGTGTTATGAATTGGGACTTAAAAAGTGCTGAGACTAAATCAAACTTTAATGATCTATTCGATTTCAGTTGAAAAATTGACAATAATGATAATTGCTGTAACATAAACAAGTAACATAAACAAGTAACATAAACAAGTAACAGAGGAAATAAAAATGGTTAGGAAGATTAGAATTAAAGAACAACCTACCACAGATGAATCCCCAACAGCAGATGCCACTGCGACCGATAAGGTTGGAAACTCTCTTTCTGAAAAGCAGGGAGCAGAGGTGATAAAGTTGTTGACAACAATGGATTGGAAATTGTGGGAAATCCTACAGACATTCAGACGCCTAGAGAAAAAAATCTCACATGATGATTATGATGATTATGATGATTAAATAACATAGGTAATAAATGATAGGGCCTAAAGAAAGTTCACATAAAAGAAGACATTTACCACATTGTCATGCCCGTGGACTACTGTTAGAAAACCACTCGAGCGTTTCGCTCCAAACATAAACAAATTGAGGGCATTTTTATGTCTAAGCCAAATAGTAGTACTGACCAAATCAACATTAATGATGTAAAATACGATCTGTTGAAGATCATTGAACCGTATGATGGTATCCTTAGTAAGAAACAGTCTGCACCAGTATATCACCTATTTAATGCATATCTTCGTGATTTGTGCAAGGTACGTCAAGTTAAGGAATATACGATCCGCAGCACTGCACGGGATACTGCCATCACCTATGATGTAACTGTTAAATTCAGTGCTGACCGAAGGCCGAAGAAGTTGAAAATCCACGTAGGTACTTATCAGCACCCTTGGATTAGCCACTAATAAAAGATGGGAGTGTTCACTCCCATCTTCATAACAAATGAGGAAAAATTAATGAAAGACATTATTGCAGATATTGTGAAACATACTGCTGGATTGGGATTTATTTCCAATGTGAAGATAACAGGCACCGACAATGAAACTAACTTGGACGCCATGGACAATGACCGCACAGTGATTGTGAAAGGTAAATTGCATGCTGTTGAATCAGATTTTATTGGGGAATTCGGATTGGGCAACTTAGGATTTCTTAGTGGGGTATCCAATCTGTCAAACTACAAGGCAGACGATGCTTCAATTGAAGTTATTCGTAGAGATCACAATAGCACAAGTTCTCCTGATTCCTTATTATTTAAGGATGCTGATGGAAATACAGATAGGTATAGATTTATGAGCAAAGAAATCATAGATCAGCAGCTACAGACTGTGAAATTCAAGGGAGTAGATTGGGATGTTGTATTTGAACCCAGTAAACAAAAGGTAGCAGAACTACAACAAGTATCTAGTATCTATAGTGGGGTGGAACCAAATTTCACAGTGAAGACAGAAAATGGTTCTGTAATTATCACAGTTGGGGCACAGGATGGTAGTTACACTGGCAAACGTACATTTGCAAATGGGGTGACTGGTGAATTGAAAGATGGATATGCATGGCCATTGTCTAATGTATTGTCTGTTCTGAAACTAGGAATGAATGGTGCTTGTATCATGCAAATTTCATCCAAAGGAGCATTAATGATCACGGTTGTATCAGCAGTAGGTCAGTACGACTATATTTTCCCAGCCTTGAGCATCTAGGAGAAAAAGAGTGAGTGATAAAAATCCATGTTTAAACATTGGAATAGTATTCGGCGCATTTGATATGCTGCATGTCGGACACTTGGCACTACTAGAATATGCATGTGATTGGTGTGACCATCTAATTGTGGGATTGCACGTTGATCCGAGTCGTGAGCGAGATTGGAAAAATCCACCAGTGCAGACAATAGTAGAGCGATTCATACAATTGGAGTCTACACGATTTGTTCATGAAATTATTCCTTACGAGACTGAACAAGATTTGGTGGATATCCTCACTCTTTATCGTCCAGATGTTAGATTCCTTGGTAGTGATTATATTGACAAATCATTTACTGGTGAGAAAGAATGCAGAGAGATTGGAATAGAAATAAAGTATGTTCAGCGTGATCATAGATTTAGTTCTAGTCTTTCACGTCAAATGCTAGCAACAAAGAATGTCAAGTTCAAAGAATTGGCACAGACAGGCACGCATCACGACACCACAGTCGGTCATTGGGATACATTTTTCAATGAAGGTCGTGACGCCAACTTAGAGGATACAGAATGAAGTTATTAAATAAAATATGGGCAAAATTGACCATTAAAGACAAAATGCAGCAAGAAAAGAAGTTGGCAACTATCAACAAAGAACCATGGGTGGCTGTCGTCAATGTCGAATTCACTGACCCAGAAGATTCGACTAGTGGGGCATTTGAATTGGATTGGAATGAATTCTTTGTTTCTATGTTGACTGATCAAGGGTATAGTGGACGAACCGACTCTGAAGTAATTGATCAATGGTTTCGTGATGTGTGTCGCGGTGTCATTTCAGAAGATTTCGATCAACAGACATAGGAGATTGTATGATGAATTACATTATAGTTGATACCGCCAATTTATTTTTCAAATCAAAATATTCTACTATTGGTGACATTGATAGTAAAATAGGAATGTCACTGCATATCATGTTCAAAAGTATCGCCAAAGCAGTTCGTGACCATGGTGGCGATGAAACCCCACATGTTGTATTCACTCTAGAGGGCAAAGGTGACCTAAATTGGCGTAAGGCCATGTATAGTCCATACAAAATGAATAGACATGTCGCCAGAGCATTGGCTGAATCTAAAATGTCTAATCGTGAGTTAGAAGAAGAAAAACTTATGTTTGATGCATATGGAGAGTTTAAAGAGTTTCTAACTACCAAAACAAATTGTACAGTATTATATCAAGAATTGGTAGAGGGAGATGATTTTGTTGCAAGATGGATACAGACTCACCCAGATGATAACCATGCGATAATTTCAACTGATACTGACTTCATTCAATTAGTGACTGATAACGTGTGTTTATATGATGGCATGAAAGATATCACATATAGAAAGGATGGTATTTACAATCCAGAAAATCAGCGCCTAGACTTCACTATTGGTGGGAATGCCAAAATAAAAACTGGCGATGTCATCGACGATGATACTCCGCATTCCGAGGGAGATGATTGGATTGAGTGGTATATGTTTATGAAATGCATCCGTGGTGATTCCAGTGATAATGTCTTTTCTGCATATCCTGGTGTCAGAGTAAAGGGAACAAAAAATAAAGTAGGGATAAGAGACGCCTACCTAGATCGGATCAATAAAGGTTATGATTGGAATAATTTCATGCTGCAAACATGGATGGATCACGATGACAAGGAACACACTGTTCTCGAAGACTATGAAAGAAATGTGAATCTAATTGACTTGACAAAACACCCAGATGACATCAAGGAAGCACTGGACGCTACAATTATTGAACGGGTACAAGATGAACCAAAGAGTGGGGTTGGTTTGAAGTTCATGCAATTCTGTGGGGAATATAATCTCCCCAATATAGCGGGCGACATGCAAGCCCATGCCACCTACTTGAACAAGGGTTATAAGTAGTGATAATTGCTGCCATTTATATAAATACTACTATAACTAATAATAGGAGTTTATATAAATGGCACGACCTAAACCAGAGATACTTGTAGAATACACTGACAGTAAAACTTACAAAAGCGAACAAATCCTCAAATCAGTTGCAATCTATGCTGTATTTTTTCAAAACACCCCAATAAATTTACGAAGTCTCAATAGCTTGGTAAATTATCCGGGACCAAAGTATAAAAAAGTTAGTTTCAGTAATTCTGGACATGCGTTTAATCTGGCAGATAGATTGAACAAATTGTTCAAAACCACGGATTTCACAGTAGTGAAATTGACACATGGTGAAACTATTGAAGAATCAGACGATTAAGCAACAAATTGGGGTATATTTATTAAGTAAAGACCCAAAATCAAATGCTGACATCAATGATATTTTTATGGATAGAACTGGATCTTCATTGCGACTAACCGTATATGGCAAGAATCTAATGAATACCCAGTTTGATTCTTACGAATTCTCAATACAACAACATACTAAAATTTCAGTTGGTCGATTAGTTTCTCTATCTAAAGAAATGACCGCTCCTTATTATTTAAAAATTACCAAAGCATCATCCAAGATAATATTATATAGCAAAGACGATGCGATCATTCTGAAATTGAGTGGGGGGTTTGAAAACTGGATAACACAATTTTCTTAAATATATTGACATGATTTGCAAAAGCATTTATAATCTATTCCATAAATTAATCACAGAGAGAAAAACATCATGTCTGACTTCAATCAACGAGTAATACGTCTATCCAAATTGGCAGCATATATTAAACATCATGCAAAAGTTAAACAGCCTGTCATGATTTGGGGGCCACCAGGTGTTGGCAAGTCTGAAGTTGTAGACCAAATCCGCCTAAGTTATCCAGGCAAGACCAAATTGATTGATATGCGTTTATCCCTGTATGAACCTACTGATCTACGTGGATATCCTGTTCCAGATATGGAATCAAAGCAGATGATTTGGTTTCCACCATCTGATCTACCAACTGAACAAGATGCCAAAGAATATGATCACATTGTATTACTACTCGATGAACTGAATGGTGCCATGCCTGCGACCCTCCTATCGGCGTATCAGTTGATTCTCAACCGAAAACTAGGATCATATACACTTCCAGACAATGTCATTGTGGTGGCAGCAGGAAACCGAGAGAGTGACAAGGGGGTTACATATCGTATGCCAAAACCGTTGGCAAACCGATTTGTGCATTATGAAGTAGCAGCAAATTATGACGATTGGTTTGATTGGGCTGTAAATAATAACATTCACCCAGATGTTATTGGATATATCACAGTTAACAAACAATCACTATACACATTCGATCCAAAGAGTGCAGAACGATCATTTGCAACTCCACGATCTTGGACATTTGTTAGTAACTTACTGCACGATTCAGACTATTTGTCAAGTGATGAAATAACAGATATGGTCGCAGGTACTATTGGTGATGGGTTGGCAGTACAATTCAAAGCCCACCGTGCCATCTCAACGAAGTTACCAAATCCATCGCATATTTTGAATGGTACTGTGACTGAATTAAAAACTAAAGAGATCAGTGCAATGTTCACACTGACTACATCAATGGCATATGAACTTAAATCTAAACACGATCAAATGGGTCGTGAAGTGTCAGAAGCAGAATTTCTGCAAATGATGGATAACTGCTTCGGATTTTGGATGAAAAACTTCGAACCAGAAATGATTGTTATGTCAGTGAAGATGCTATTTTCAAAGTATAACGTTAATACAAATATCAACTTACGAAAGATGGCAAATTGGCCTGAATTCATGAAAGGATATGGTGATTTGATCGCATCGGCATAATATACAAATGGGGAGTTTTAACTCCCCATTTTAATGGTGAATGACATGACAAAGAAGAAGAAACCACCCAAAGAATATATACCTCTGGCCAAACAAGAATTGATATTGAAAGGCAGAGCGCGTGTATATGGTCACGAAGAAATTGTTGCTGTGTTTGGAACACATGAGGTATCAGGAGCAGATATTGCGCAATGGAGAGAGCACACATGGGATAAAAACAATATTTTATATATTAAACAATGGGGTGATCGTGGGGATGTCGGCCCATTTGAACAACTGCAAAGAAAGGGCAATATTCGTACATTCGCGAAAGAAATACAAATCCGACCACTATATATCAACATTGAAGATCATGGGTGGGATAATTCAATACCTACAGTATCATCAAACCTGATAACTAAGATAAGTTTTTTCTATCAGGATGATATGGTATTATTTAAACTATTAGCCACATGTGAATACCATACCCCCATTAACAAAAAATTATAAACCAAATATCACTGTACATGATTCAATATTTGGTTTATAATGCCATTATAAATTTTCAATAGGTGTATGAACTATGACCACTATCACTATCAAAACCAAAACCGAAATTACTGATATCTTAATTGCTGCTAGAGTGTCTATGCTATTCAATGCCCCATTTTGGGGACAAATTGCATGTAGATTGATATTAGAAGATGCTAGTGAATGGTGCCCAACAGCCGCAACCGATGGCCGAAAATTCTATTACAATGCACAATGGATTTCTGCTAAAACAACACAGGAATTGGTATTTTTGTTGGGTCATGAGATTGGTCATATCATGTATGAACACTTTTTACGAGTGGGCGACCGTGATAAACGTAGGTGGAACGAAGCAGGTGACTATGTCATCAACAGTATGTTGATTGATCAGAAAGTCGGTCAATTCATACAGACTGGACTATATGATAAACGATTTGATGGTATGACTACAGAACAAGTATATGATATTTTAGAATCCGAAGGCAACGAACCAAGAGAAACTCTGGATGTTCATATTTCTGTAGAAAAAGGTGATGGCGATAATAACGATAATAACGAGTCAATGCCTATGACACCATCTGAACGCCAATCATTATCTGATGAAATCAAGGATATTGTCATACAGGCCGCGCAAGCAGCAGGGTCTGAAAAAGTTCCACCTCAGATTCGTAAGATGCTCCAAGAACTTTTAGAACCTAAAATGGATTGGCCAGAGATTATTCAAACTAGTGTAGAAAGTTCAGTGAAAAATGATTACAGTTGGCAGAAGCGTAATAGAAAAAGTTTCTTTTCTGGTGTATTACTGCCAGGTATGAACAATGATGAAGAAATTGATATATGCATAGCAATTGACACAAGTGGCAGCATTTCAACCAAAATGTTACGAGAGTTTGTATCTGAAATAGCATCTATCATGGATGTGTTTGCTGCATACACACTACGTATTTGGCAATTTGATACAAATACATATGGTTATAAGGAATTTACCCACGATGATGGGAGTGACATTTTAGATTATAAAATTACTGGTGGTGGTGGCACAGACTTCATGTGTAATTGGGAGTTCATGGAAGACCATGATATTGTCCCAGATCAATTCATCGTGTTCACTGATGGTATGCCATATGGCAAATGGGGCATTGAAGAATACTGTGATACTATCTTCTTAATACATGGTGATACGAAGATAACAGCCCCATTTGGAGTCACCGCACACTATGATGCGTGAAAAATTGACATAGTCACGAATCGTGATAAAATTTAACACTAAGTTTGAATAATTAAATGATTTTAATAGGAGAAACACAATGAGTAAAGAAAAATCAGTCGCCACAGGACAGCCGCAAGATGCGGAAATCACAACATCAACACAGGAAGCAGAATCCGAACAACCAAGCCTATCAATCAATGATTTGGCACTTGTTGCTAACATCATTGATCTTGGGCTAAAGCGTGGTGCATTTCATGGACCAGAGGCAAGTCAGGTAGGTTCGATTTATGATAAAGTTTCATCGTTTGTTAAATTTGTAACTGCACAAAATGAAGCGCAACAATCAGCAGAACAAGTTTCAGACTAAAAATTCCATAAGGAGGAATAATGAAAAAACATATAGGTAAAGTAATTAGCACTGGTCGCAAATGCGTTGTAGTGTTCCGAGAAATTTATGATGATACAGGCAAGGTATTAGAAGGAGATCACTGTTTAGTAGTAGAGACAGACTCGTTGTCAGATAATGAGGGCAATGATCTGATGCGCATCACGGACAGTCAGGTAGGACAACAATCAGGTAATTTGTTTGAAGTTTTAAATCGAGAACGGTTCACTGATGGTACTAACGCATTGATTTATCTCGATGCTAAAAAACGATTTAAAAAATATCCTACAAACCAAATCATTATGACTCCAACACCAAACGACACTATTCGATTGGATGTTCTGAACCGTGTCATTGCAATGCAGAAAGCAGGACTGACAGAACAGCAAATTCAAAATGCAATCCAAGATGATAGCGATGGAGCCCCTCGCAAAGAGACAACAGCCCAGATAACTCCTAGCCCGATGCCAGACCTACTTACCGAAGAAGTCGTATCCGATGATACCATCGCGAAAAATCTTCTGGTACAAGCTGAGAGTTTTGAGGCAGAATCTAATCGTCTGCGCGAAGAAGCATATGCACTAGTGCCATCAATGAAACCGAGTAGAGGCCGACCATCCAAAGACAAGGCAGCATTATCTGCTGAAATTTCTGCCAAGGCTAAAAAGAAACAAACTCACTAGGAGGAATAAATGGCCATCAATCGCAGAGATAGGGATTTTTCAAAGATAATCAATGAGGTCGATGTGGTCGATGTCCCAATGCATTACATAAAAAGTATCAAATTTTTCTTTAAGGACGGCACGGCATGTGTGGTTGAAAAAGAACAAATTGATATTGCAGAGAGCATCGAGCAAGTAGTGGATGAAACAGTACCATCAGTAGATGAACTAGCTGACATGCACATTGAGTTGGATTTTGAAGTTATCGAAAATGATGTGACTGGCCAAGTAGCCAATCTATTAGATCGTTCAGATGATGAAGGAAAATCATGAAAGATAATGAAATAAGAAAAGTTATGATTGTTGGGTGTGGGGTAGTCGGGACGACGATCGCAGATAGCATAGATGCTCACGGTCATCGTGTGGCAGTTAGGATAGATCCAAAATTCTTCACTGATACCATTGAAGATCATAGTGATGCACATGCTGCGATTATTTGTCTTCCCACTCCTACATGGTTTGGTGAACAAGATGCCACTTTGATATTTGAAACGGTAATCAGGATTTTAAAATGTAATCCAAAGATGCCAATCATGATTAAAAGCACAGTGCTACCAGACGTACTGTCACTACTACCACCACAGGTTGTTTATTCTCCAGAATTCTTACGTGAAGCGCATGCATTCGAAGATTTTGAAAATCAACCAGTTTTTATTATTGGAACCGACATTGAGGGTAGCGCGGATGTATGGCATGATATATTCTATTATTTACATTGTGATTTTGAATATACGGACAGAGCAACTGCTAGTATGATCAAGTATATGCACAATTCATGGCTAGCGATGAAAGTTGCATTTTTTCACAGTATCAGTAAATTGGACAATATACACCCATCTTTCGATTACAATCGAATGACCAAAATTCTAGGAAAGTTTGATAACATTGGAAAGAGTCATATGGCAATTCCAAATCCAGACAAATTGGGTTATGGTGGAGCATGCTTCCCCAAAGATGTCAATGCATTTACTAACTTT
>Ga0102854_1000378_pt1 | contig 14478 bp, 15 predicted proteins | sample Colrivmet1370A02_FD_84502 | JGI IMG/M metagenome (GOLD analysis project Ga0102854, IMG submission 84502) | Estuarine microbial communities from the Columbia River estuary - metaG 1370A-02 | ecosystem: Environmental > Aquatic > Marine > Intertidal zone > Estuary | place: USA: Columbia River... | reverse complement strand
CATAAGTGATAATTATCATACTACAAACACACAATAATTGCTATTTTCACCTAACAAAACCTCTAAAAATTGCTTTTATCTAAAAAATAGTTGGATTAATTAGTATCCTGTTTTTTTTCCTGTTTTACAGTTAAAATTTAGGGGATAAACGCAGTTTTATTGCTTATATAATGAGTTGGTGGTAATTAAAAAAAAACGATATGAAAAAACTGATATTATTATTGCTTCTAAGTTCATTTATTGCAACTGGACAAAATTTTGAAAAAACTATTTATCTGAAAAATGGAGAAACAAAAACTGGTTTTGTAACCCTTGATGATTCTGGGGTTAAATTTAAAGTACATAAAAAAAGTAAAGACAAGATTAAATACTTACCTAATGAAGTTGAAAGAGTTGAATTTGAGAGCGAAAATGGAATTAAAACAATATATGTTTACAAAAATACTGAACGCATTCTGGAAAACTCTCCTAGATTAATGAATATCATCTTAGAAGGAAACGTTACTTTATATGAGGAATTTTATACATATGGTTATAGTTCTGAAACTCGTTATTATGTAAGTAAACAAAATGAAAAACTTACATTAATATACAAGGGGTTAGGAAATAGTTCTAATAAAGCTATTAAAAATTACTTTCAAGATTGCCCTTCTTTTATTGAATTACTTAACAGGCAGGCATTTAGAAAAATTGTTGTAATGGAGAAAGGTAATAGAATCCCATTGAGACTATTGAAAATGGTTGAGTATTACAACTCGAAATGCTCAAATGATTAACTACCACCAACACCTCATAAAATTTATGCTCACATTAAAACTAAATAATGAACTGACAAACATTCAACAAGCGATTTGCTACGTCCGAAAAATCTCCGATTTTCCAGTCGCACAAATCTTATAAAAACTCGTTAGCATTAATTAGATGAAAATCCTGCAATATTATAGAAAATCATTAATATCAATATCATCGATATTTTTAACGATTATAATATCTGCTCTGATTTTTGGTAATTTTAATATGAGTTATGAGAGTATTAAAGGAATAATCTATTTAATACTTGGAATGTCGGTTTTTATGGGAACTTTATATTTCGTTTATGATAAATATTTTGGTCCTAGAGAAAGACTAAAAAGAATTGAAAAATATCCATTTACTGAATTTATAAAGATTGGATTTGAATCTGAAAATGATTATTTGATTGGCAAAATAAAAAAATATACAGTAGTTATCGGATATAATTGGAGAAATGATAACGGACTACAAGTAGTTTACGGAATGATTTTATTTGATCCCAGAGTTAATGGAAAGCATATCAATGATTATGATTTATATAAATTTCAACAATCGGTAAAAGACAATTTTAATTTTTGGGATTACGGCAGATTAACAACTGAATTTCCATTCCAAATGAAAAAACCTAAATTTGAAAAAATAGTCGCAAAATTAGAAAAAAATGCAAGTTTGATAGAAAAAAGAGGTCTTCAGAAAATTGAATTTACAAAATGGAAAAATGAGATTGAGAATTATATTGATAAAAAAAATAACTAATGCTAACACTGCATATACTTTATTGCTTGGTTCTCGCCTACTTACGAAAATCCTCGCGGATTTTCTATTCGGTATTTATTTACTAAATTAGGTGCTTAAACACGCAACAAAGCATATTCAAACACGTTGCCCACTATTACGAAGAAACTATGAAAAAACTAACAAACATTCTCGGATTTATTCTACTTATTTCAGTTTTAGGTTGTAAAAACTATGAGCCAGATACTATGAATCTCGGAGCAATGAAAATGGAGGATGATGAACAGACTATTATAAATAATATAGAAACAGAATCAGAAGACCAAATAGATAAAAAACTGATTAAAAACGGAGATGTAGAATTTGAATCAGAAAATCTAACTGAAACTAGAGAAAATATTTTAAAGGCTATTGAAAAATTTAAAGGCTATTCATCGTCAGATAATGAATATAAAAATTCATACGAAATAAGCAATACTATAAATATCAGAGTTCCTTCAGAAAATTTCGACAAGTTACTAACCGAAATTACATTTGGAGTTGACAGATTTGACCGAAAAGAAATTAATGTAAAAGATGTTACGGCTGAATTCCTAGACATTGAGGCGCGCTTAAAAACTAAAAAAGAGCTTGAAAATAGGTATTTGGAAATTTTAAAAAAAGCGAATAAAGTAAGCGAAATTCTTGAAGTTGAAAAGCAAATTGGAGAATTACGTTCTGAAATTGAATCTATTGAGGGAAGATTAAAATATCTTAATAATCAAGTTTCATTTTCAACTTTGAATGTTAGAATTTATCAAACAATCTCTAAACAGACAGAATTTGGTAAAAAGTTTAAAAATGGATTTAAGAATGGTTGGGATAATTTGATTCTATTTTTTGTGTTTTTAGTCAACATTTGGCCTTTTATATTAATAATATTTGGAGTTCTGATTTTAATTAGAGTTTGGAGAAAAAGGAAAAGAAAACAAAAATAACAGTGGGCAACACCTCATATAATTTATGCTTAAATTTGAACTAGTACAAACGACAAACATTCAACAAACGATTTGCTACCACCGAAAAATCTCCGATTTTCCAGTCGCACAAATCATATAAAAACTCGTTGTAGCACATTACCGAAAAAACTATGAAAAGATGACAAAATTGATAATCACAAGAACTTCTGAATGGAATAATAAAGCAAGAGAATTTGGAATTTATCTGAATGATAAAAAGATTGGTGTAATTGATGACGGAGAAAAAAAAGAGTTTGAAATAGAACCTGGAATTTATAAAATTAATGGAAAAATTGACTGGTGCAAAAGTCAGAAAATTGAATTTAATATTACTGAGAACGAATCCAAGGAAATTGAGATAAGTGGATTTAAGTATGGAAATATTATTATGCCAATTGGTTTAGGAATTATGTTATTATTTTTTTTGATAAAATTCTTATTTAAAATTGAGTCTAATTTTTTAATACTTTTAGGAGGAATTGGATTTTTATATCCATTATATTATATGACGATTGGTAAAAACAAATATCTAACGATACGAGAAAAGATTGATTAAAAAAACGTGCTACAACACCTCATATAATTTATGCTTAAATTTAAACTAGTACAAACGACAAACATTCAACTAACGATTTGCTACAACCGAAAAATCTCCGATTTTCCAGTCGCACAAATCATATAAAAAACCGTTGCCAGTAATTAAAGAAACAGACCAATTTAATTAATCATAAATAACAAAATCGAATTGTCAAAATATTATCCGTATCAAATAATTCCTCATAAAATTACTAGAACTATCAATAATGAATTTGATGAATTTATTTTATTGGAAAACCCTAAAAAACCAAAAAAAAAATCCTTCCGAAGAAAGAGTTTATTAAAAGTATCATTAATTATTGTTTTATTAATTTCAGGAATACTATTTATAGTTTATGCATTCAAACCACTGAATGAATTCTCATTTGGTATTTATATTTTCTTTTTTATTATAATATTAATTGTTGCCTTTGTGCATGAAATTTATAATAGCATATGGATTTGGAAAGACACTTATTATTCAGAAAACCTTAATGAATATCAAAAAGAAAAATTAGATGTTCAAATAAAAAACAAACTCAAAGAAGTAAAAAAAAAGAAAGTTTTCGCAAATAATTTAAACATAACAAACTATAAGAAAGATTTATATAAACAAGTTTTTAAATCTTATAACAAACCATTATTATCTTTTAAAGACAAAAACAAAACTCAAACTGAAATATTTTTCTCAAAAGTCCTTTTCATTTATTTCCAGAATGATATCAAACTAGGAAATTATTATTTAAAAGACAGTTCCGGAGGTAACGAAATTAATTATTATCCAGATATTGTATTTTTAAATGAGCATATAGCAATTGCAATTGAAATAGACGAACCGAATCACATTGTTTACAACTCACATAGTTTAGATACCACATATGATAAGGATAAAAATAGTTTTTTAAAAAAATCCAATTGGGCTATTATTCGATTTTGCGAACAACAAATATTATCACAACCATATGAATGTTTAATTTATATAGCCGAATTCATCTATCGATTTACTAATAATGAAAAGTATTTGAAAATATCAAACATAAATAATAAAATCAACTTGCAAAAACAAGAAAGATGGAATAATGAAACTGCTTCAAAGATGTTCAAAGATAATTTTAGAGGTAAGTATATTCATAATATTGTTTCTGGAAATTCTCAAGATAAAAATGAAAAAAGAGATTATTTATTACAGAATTATTTTGAATGTTCTAATCATATTTTTTTAACAAGAATTGAATTTCTTCATTATGCACCATATTATTTAGAGCCATATTCACCTATACTAAATAATGACACTTTGATGAGTGAATTTTATTCTTGTTTAGACTTTTCTAATAGTTTAAACAATATTAACTACATATATTTAGAAAGAATTATCAGTCCAATATTGCTAATAAATGAAACTTTCGTTATAGATAAAAATCTATTTGATTTTAAAATTGTTAACAAAAAAATAAACGCACGTCAATTAGACTATAATTTGTATGAACCTGAATCTTTTGTGAAAATATTATTAATCACTAAAAAAAATGAATAAAAAAGAAGATGTAATCAACATAATTTCAGAAATGAATATTGATTTATTGGATGTTATATTAGACAATGAAAATTCATATTTAGATGTTCCTAAAGATTTGTTTATTAAAGAATTATCAAACAAATTTGAACAGTTAAAAAAACAAGGAATAACAAAATTTAATAGAATTTCTAAAGGAACTTGTCAAAAATGTTACAAAGGTTGTTCTGGATTTACATTTTCAACAAAAAATAACGATTATCTTGATTTAATAATCGAAGAAAAAAACAATAAAATAACAGATATAACCCAATGTTCAATTTTTGAAAATGAAGAAGAAATAATAAAAGAGAAAAATATTTTTCTTTGTTTTAAAAAAGACATAAAGTCGTCTTACATCCCTACTTCATTACACTTATCACAACAAAGGGGAATTGAAAAAGCAGAACTTGAATTTAAAGAATTTGAAAATCAAATAATAGATTTAGAAATAATTGAAAATTGGAAAAATAAATGGTCTGAATTATTTAATTCGGTAAAATATATGAATCTCGATTACAGTTTCGTTTCCTCTTTCCTTTCAACCTATTACAGTACAGAAAATATTTTATTTGTAAAAAAAGATAATTCTTTGGCAGAAAAAGCATTGACTGAATTGAACAATTTTCAAATCTCAGAGCACAAAAAACTTATAAACTGGTTATTGAAATATAAAGAAAATCAAATTTATACTTCTTCATCGAGTTATACAAAAACCGAAAATTGGGATAAAACCAATTTCATAATTTTCAAAAACGAAGAAGATATCTTTAACGACGGACTAAAATATTATAACAATATAATAATTGATATAAAAGGTTGCCTAAATTCTATAAGATTTGGTGAAATTTACAGCAAATATTTTTACGAATTTTATAACGAAATTGAACAAAGACAAGAAACAACGGAATAAAAACTACTGGCAACACCGTATATAATTTATTGCTAGTTTTTGCTTACTTACGAAAGTTCTCTCGGACTTTCTTGGTCGGTAATTATTACTAAATTAGTTGCTTAAAACACGCAACAAACCATATACAAACACGTTGCTAGTAATTGCTAATGATTTTATTTGTATTGATATTTCCATTTTATATTATACTAGCGGAAGTCTTTTTTCTTTAAAAATAAACCTTAAAAGATACAGAAAGCAAGTCACAGGTTTTGTATTCAAAAGGCTAAGATGGCAATTATTATTTTTTGTATTTAAATTAATATAACAAAAAAGGCCTCACATTTCTGTAAGGCTGTTGATCTTAATTAGAGGTTCCAAGTAATTTTTCATAATACTCTATTTCCCTTTCTAGTATGTACTCAGGTATTTCATTTTCAAATTTAATTTTCCTTATCCAATTCCCTTTATCATCATAGTCATATTTATAGTTAACATCCAAGACTAAATTTCCATTTATGTCATATCGACTCTCTTCCGTTTTATTCCCTTTTTCATCGAATTTGAAGAGAGTCTTGAAATTCAAAGTTTTATCCCAGTTATAATTATTTAATTCAATTGTGTTGCCGTTAGAGTCGTATTTAAAAATTTCTCTATATGACCAGTGTCGCTTTGATGAAAAAAAATGTTTTGTTTCGATTAAATTGCCTTTATCGTCATATTTATAGGTTTTTTTAAAATCTAATTTTCCTTCACTGTTATATTCATTATCTTCAATTAAATAGCCATAATCATCATATTCATACGTTTTATTAAAAAATAAAGCCCCACTTGCTCTATAATAAATATCTTCAATTATATTATCATTATCATCATATTTAGATATAATCTTAGAATGTAAATTCCCATTGGCATAATTTATAACAGATTCAATACAATTTCCTTTTTCGTCTAATTTATTACTGCCCTTAATGTATAAACTCCCATCAGAATTATAATTAGTCCATTCAATCATATTACCATTTTCATCGTACTTAATATAACTATCATAGCTAGAAGAATATTGTCGTTTTCTATCTCCTTTAATGATTTCTCCTGATATCTCAACTGCTTTATAAGAGAACTCCTTATATGATTTAACTTTTCCAAACAGATTTTTCGTTTCTAAAGCACTCTTCTTTTTAAAAAAGGGTTTAGTATTTTTAAAAATATTTTGCCCTTCTAAATCATTTTTTTTCTTATATGAAGAGCAGCTAAAAATTAACAGGATTATGACCGTGTATAAAATTGACTTTTTCATAAGCAGCAATAATAATTTTGCACGCATTGTTAATCTTCTATGGGGCATATATAAAGTCTGTTTCACCAATAACATCAAAACCTGGCATTTCATTTATATACCTTAAAACCTTTACTTTATATTTATCTCCTTCAATTAATTGCACAGCTGGTACTGTTATGTCTACACCTGCTGGATTTACACCATATAATAGAGGTGGGGATATTGGGTTATCTTGAGTGATATCACTCGCCCATATAACATCTAAATAATTGATGCCGCTAACTGATACAGCATGACGATAGACAATAAAACCATCCACATCACAAGGTGGATCCCAAGAAAAAATAGGCTGTTCTTTGATTTGGACCGTCAATGACACCCTACTTGGGCAGTCTCCCGGTCCTCTTGGTGTTTCACAACCACATATGAATAATGACACCACTGCTAATATCCATATCAAATTTTTCATAACTAAAAAATTAAATATTAGTAATAAAATCAATCTTTTGGAATGATGAATTAATTTATGACTTTAAAAAAAGTCATAAAATGATATTAGTCAGTTCATATTAAACAATTAGAATCTATTTTTATAGATAAGCTTGTTAGATATCAAATTAAAATAAGGTATCATGATAAAGATTTATAAAATATTGACCATTTTTCTAATACTCTCTCCTGCATTCATTTCTTTTAACTATTCTCAAGAAAAAGAAATCCAAAAAAATGATCTAGAAAAAATGAACCTTTATGGACATGTTAAGTCTTTGAGAGAAATTCAATATGAAGTCATTAACGAAAAAATAAGCATAACTTCAAGAAGACATCGATATTATATGTTTGATGAAAACGGACTAAAAGTTGAAGAAAGCATGTATAATGCCGATAGCAGTTTATTTTCGAAATACACCTATATATATAGCCACGAAGGAATTTTATTGGAAATGAATAATTTCAATGCTGATGGCAGTTTAGTCTCTAAAAATTCAGGAAAGCGTGATGATAAAGGGCATACCATAGAATGGAATTGGTATCTCTCAAATGGAAGCATTCATTCTAAATTTAAATACAAGTACGATGATAAAGGGAATAAAATAGAAGACAATGAATATGATGCTGATGGAAAACTATACCAAAAAACCAAATACAAATATGATTTACAAGGAAAGAAGATCCAGGAAAATGGACTCATAAGTTTAAGATATAAAACCACTTACAAGTATAACAACGAAGGAAAAATAATGGAAAGGAATCATAATAAAAAAAATGGAAAATTAATTTACAAACTTACTTATAAATATGATTCTAATGGTAATTGGGTTGAAGTGAAAAGTTATGATAAAAAAGGAGAATTACAAACTATTATTAAAAATGAATACGATAATAATGGAAATCTCATTGAAGAGAAGGTTTTCGATTTTGAAGGAAAAATAACGTCTCATCGTACTTTTAAATATGACGACAATAATAACGAGTTAGAGTATAATGTTTATAATTTAAACGGAATAGTCTATACTACATATTCTCAAATTTATGTTTATGATAATAGTGGCAATTGGATTAAAAATGTAAACTGTAAAAATAAGGCAGCCATTTATGTCACAGAGAGAGAAATTATATATTTTTAAAGAAATTCCTCATACTTTTAAAAAAAAAATGCATAAACGGAACAAAGAAAATATTTTCATCAATTGAAAATACATCGGAATTTATCAATCAATATCCTGATTGAAAATTGGAACGGTTTTTATAAGAAATCATACATGTAGTGATGTAAAAAAGCAAAAACGAGCAACACCAAATATAATTTATGCTTAAATTTAAACTAGTAAAAACCGACTAACATTCAACAAGCAATTTGCTTCGCCTGAAAAATCTCCGATTTTTACGTCGCACAAATCTTATAAAAGCCCGTTAGCCACAATAGACCGAATGACATTCAAAGCTTATATTCATCAGATTATAAAGAGAGAAACCTCAAACACACAAATGATTTTTCTTTCAGGATTATGTTTAATGATTATTGGATTGATTTTTTCATATATATACAACGAAATATTTCACACTGATTCTGGAAAAGGAATTTTAGCTTCAATTATGATGATTGGAATGCTGACAATATTCTTTACTTATTTTTATCAATATTATGATTTTGAGAAAATCAAGAACTTAAAAAAAGGTTTTGTTGAACTCGAGAAAGATGAATTAATAATAAACTATACAGAGAAAATAAAATACGAGGAATTAACTGATTTCGATTTATCGATAAACGCTTATTATAATGAAAAAATCAATTTTGGCCATCGGAGTCCAACAGAAAAAAGAAGTTTAGGAATTAGCAATACTTTGACAATTACTCATAAATCTAAAACGAGAACTTTTAATTTCAAACTTGAGGATAAATCACATCAAAATGTACTTGAGAGAAATATTTATAATATAGTAATCAGTGAAAAATTGAGAAATATAGATGGGAAAAAATCAATCAAGTTGATTCCAAAACAATATAAAAATTTTGAGGAATATCGAGAATATGTAGGAAAACAATTGAGAGAAAAGAAAGTTAATTGTACAGAAGGACTACTCTTGATTGGTTACAACACTTATGAGGAAGCTCAAGAACTAAAGAAAAAATACTGTGGCTAACAACTCATAAAATTTATGCTTAAATTTGATTTAGCACAAACGACAAACATTCAACAAACGATTTGCTCCGGCAGAAAAATCTCCGATTTTCCAGTCGCACAAATCTTATAAAAGCCCGTTACTGGCAAGTTTTAAAATGAAACCATTTACATTAATATTAATATTTTTAATTATTCTCTCTTGCGGACAGAAATCGTTTAAGAAATTAAACAAACATGTTTTAAGTCAAAAAATTGATACTCTAGTGTCTGGCGATTATATATTATACTTTGAAAATGGAGATAGCTTTGAAAAATCTGATAATTATGGTGACTTAAATACTCGTATTGAATTAACTAAAACAATTGATAACTCTCATAGAAGTGCATTTAAAATCCAAGAATATCTTTCCGAAAAATATAGTAAATATTTCTATACAAACGATTCCACATTAATTCTAAAATTGTCAAACGGAAATATTGTACCTTTTCCATATTGGGATAACTTAAAAGATGAAGGTTATAATTTTGAACACTATTTTGAAAATATTGACTATTATTTACTAAGGGTTCAATATAGTGAAGGAAATTCCTGGATGCTTGTTAACCGTAAAAATGGGTTTAAAACCTACATTTTAGGAGAACCATATATATCACCTGACAATAAAAAATTAATTACAATAGATTGTGACTTAATCGCAAATTATAACTTTACTGGTATTGGGTTATATTCAATTTCCAAAGACAGTTTAAAAAAAGAGTTTCTCAGAGAAACCAAGTGGTGTCCTATCGATATAAAATGGATTAGCAAAAATCAGTTTTTGCTAAAAAGAGAAATATTAAATTTTGACACTATTACATACAATGAAAATAGTGAAATAGAATACAAACTTGTAACTATAAAAAACAAAACCAGCCAGTAACAATGGCTATAATTCAGCGTGGGTTTAGTACAAATATGAAAATTAATATAATCAATAACCTGATTTCTTAGCGGACAATTCCTAACGGAATTATCCACGCCGAAATCATAGCCCGAACGTTGGCAACAAGCTGAAAAAAGAGAATATTATGGAAAATATTTTAGGAATCATATTAATAATAGTAATTGTAATTTTAGTTTGGGCGTTAATTTTTCATTTAGGAGAAAAATATGGAGGTGTAACTTTTATATCTGGACCAAATAAAATTGGAAAGGCACAACAAGTTCATAAATCTAATGAAACTGATAAATATTTAATTAATGAAACTAAAAAGTCAAACCCTGAATTAATTAAAAAAGCACAAGAACAAATTAAAAGAAAAAGATATAAAAGCACTTATAGAAATGTTCTGTCGGAGGTTGAGAAAATCAAAAAAACCGAACCTGTTTGGGTTGAAAAAAAAGAAAAAGAGAACAAGAAAAAAGTAGAAGAAAAAAGCAAGAAAATTGATTCATATTTAAGAAAAAAACATAACGTCCCTGAATTTGATGAAGGATTAAAAACAGGAAAAAATAGAATCTTTTTTGAGTTAGATATAAAAGCATACTGTTCTACGAAAAATTCTAAAGATGGAGTACTTTGTGAAAGTGAATTTACAGACAAAGAATTGTCTATTTTAAATTCAAAAGAGTTTAAATCTTGGAAGGAAGAATATTTAAGACAGACAAAAATTCAAATGGATAATTATATGTTTAATATTGGATATTTGATGGATAGAGAATTATATAAATAAGTGCCAGTTGCCAACAATGCGCATAAAAAATTGCTTATTCCTAACTAAATATGATATTTAGAACAAATAAAAAACATAAATTTAAACAATGAAAATTGCGTTTTCAAACCCGCAACTTTTCATGCTCTAAACCGTTAAGTAAAATGGCGGATTTCATTCTGAAATCCATAATTTAAGTATTTTAAGCTTGATTGGTTTGACTGTCTAAGACACGAAAAAAATGATTTTGAAATTGAATCGGTCAGATTTTAGCAATGAATCGAAAAATAAAAAGTTGAAACGCAAAAAACTCAGCGGAGCTAAATGATTTTAGCACAACAACGGATTATTAGTTGAAACGTGAAAAATTGAGCAAAACGTCGGATTTAAGCATTGAAACGAATAATTAGTGGATCGTAACAAAAAGTAAATTTGAAAATTTGAAACTAACCAGACAAATTCCAGATTTTGACAATCACAGAGGATTTGAAAATTGAATCGGTTAGATTTATTACAAAACAGATTAATTTGAACTCAAAACCACTTTACTTAACAATGTATAACCAAAATTGCTTAATTCAGTAAAATAGAATGTTTCTAAATCAAAAAAATACTAAATTTAATCATCGGAAAATTGCGCTTTCAAACTCGCTACTTTCGTTATACTAAACCGTTGTACGCAAGCATACCGAAAAGCCAACAGCTAGTAAAAGCACATTCAATTTTGCTCGTTCCTCGCAAAATTAAAAGAGCTTTCTCTTCCAACGCTTTTTGAGAAAAAGATTTAAAGAATTTGAAAAATCAATTATATTTTTTTAATTTCACAAAAAAAAAGAGCTAAAAATCTTAAATATTTACAATTTATTTAATAAGCAGGATCACGCCTAACCTACTGTAAGGCAATACTATAACACTTATTTAATGATAAATTGTAATATTTTAGATACATATTAATAAATAAATTTAAATACTATGAGAAAAAGAAAATTTAAAAACAAACTATGGAAATTTGGAGTTTTATTATTGGGAATTCTACTTGTTTTAACAAATTGTGAAAAAGAAAATGAAATTGTAAATAATCCTGAAGTTCAAGGAAACATTATAATTAAACAATACCACTTAAGTGAATTAAATACAAACTCAACAATTATCGATAGTTTTGAGAAACTAAATACAAAACAAAAGAAAGACAAACAATCATTAAAATCATCTTCAGAGCAAGATTTATATAATTTTACAATTGACTCTTCGAATGTGAGGGAAGTCATTGTAGATAATTATAAATCATATACATTCTTTATTAAAAGGCCTAATGACACGCTTAATTATTTTGAAAATTTAATAATTGAAGAAAATGAGGGGAGTACTACAAGAGCTTTTATCATAAAATACATACCTACAAATCCAGTTACACAATTTGAAGAACACAATTCCTTTCATTTTGAAGGAGAAAGGATTGTAACTCGTTTAAATCTAGCTGACATAGATTTAGCTTACAAAGAACTTTGTATCACAGTTGAAGAAACGTGGTGTAATTATAAAGAAGATCATATAGCTGGTCCTACTTGCTATTTTGCAAATGATGATAGATTGTATACTAAATTTACACAATATTGTCAAGAAGAGCCAGACTCAAGTGGAAGCAATGTTGGTAGCGGAGGTGGTGGTGGAACTTCTGGAGGAGGAGATGTTATAACCTCGCCAATTCAACTAGAGGATGAAAGATGTCCATCTGGTAGTGGAAAAATAATGGTAAATGATGTTTGTAAATGCCCTCCAGAATTTACTGAAGATGAAAATGGAATTTGTGTGGAAACGCCAAAACCTGACCAAATTATCATTGATTTAACATTTGAAAATAACCCTTGTATATATGCAGTTTACGAAAAAATGGGTAAATCAACTGCTTTCAATAATTATCTCAAAAAGTTTGAACCAGAGTTTAACATTGCAGATTTGAAATTAAGTTCAGATGATAACTTTAGCCAAAACCCAGAGTATCAAAATTATTTAAATGCTATGGCTATAACAAAACCACCTTTGGCAAGTAATTTGATAGAAATAGTTTTTAATACGGATTCTTCATTAACATCGAGTATAGAGAAAAAACCTGATGCTTATAAAGCAGTCGCAATAATTCACGAGATGATACATGCTGAAATGTATAGAAAAATGCTAGATGCTCTTAAAGCAGCTGAAATAGATCAATCGATAAATCTTGATTGGACAGATTGGACGAACGATGAATTCAAACTATTTATAGAATCCTTAGAAAATAAGTATGAGGGTATTTATGATTATTTTAAAAGATATAAATGGAAAGTGCCAAAAGGAAGCGAAATTAAAGATTGGCAGCATCAACAAATGGCTGAACATTACAGAAATACAATAAAAGATGTTTTAGTAAGTTTTGATTCAAATTTATCCGCTGATGAACTAGAGGCTTTATCTTGGTTAGGTTTAAAGCAATCTGACATTGTAAGTTGGCAAAATTATGACAACAAAGATTTAGTGAATAGTACTTTAATTAATATTAAAAATACATTTCCAAATGGATGCGATTAAGTTAACAATAGTTATATTCTTTTTCTTACCCATTTTAACTTTTGGTCAAAAAAAAGAATTGCAAAAATTTCCTAAAGAGACTATTTATATTAAATATGAAAAAAGCCTACACTCAAAAAAAATGCTGAATCATAAAGAATTTGGAAAAGTAATTTATTTTAATATTAAAAATGATGGGGTATGGTATGATTTTAAGAAAAAAACAGATACACTTTGTATATCAAAACTTAAAAATTATAAAACTTCATCTTTAGATGAAATAAATAATAAAGAATGGGAATACTATCAGAAAAGATTTGGAGGTGTTCCTCCTGTTAAAAATAAGAATGGAGTGTTTTATACTTATCTCATTGAAATCATGTCTAATAAAGAGTTTGTAATTTACCCCGTAATTTGGAGAAATGAGGGAATTATTGACTAATAATACATATCACAACAAAGACGTAATATAATAAATCGCATTATAAGACAATCCGAGACTATTAGAATCATTAGGAAAGTTTGTAAGAAATTGAACTCCTAAAAGTAAGCACATTGGCAAACTCACACGAGCCACGCTTCACCAAAAGTTTGCCAAAGAGCTTACAATATTCAACTAAATTGATAAATCTTCTATTCAACGATAGATTAAAAGCCAGCGCACAACAACTGGTATAAAAAATTGCTAAATTCAATAAAATAGAATGTTTCTAAAACATAAATTACTTAAATTTATACATCGGAAAATTACGTTTTCAAAAACGCAACTTTCCATACCAAAAACCGTT
>Ga0102854_1000364_pt1 | contig 14715 bp, 10 predicted proteins | sample Colrivmet1370A02_FD_84502 | JGI IMG/M metagenome (GOLD analysis project Ga0102854, IMG submission 84502) | Estuarine microbial communities from the Columbia River estuary - metaG 1370A-02 | ecosystem: Environmental > Aquatic > Marine > Intertidal zone > Estuary | place: USA: Columbia River... | reverse complement strand
GGGAAATAAAAAAAAACCCTCACTTTACGTGAAGGTCAGTTATAATTAGTGGGCGCTAAGGGATTCGAACCCCTGACCCCTTGGGTGTAAACCAAGTGCTCTGAACCAACTGAGCTAAGCGCCCTAAATAGAACTTAATTTATTGTCAATAATGGTCGCAAAGATAAAATTAAAACTCAAATTCCAAACTATTACGATTTAAAATTTACTTTTATTTAAGTAAGACAATATTTCAGCAACAACAAAAGTACTGCCACAAATAAAAATCAAATCTTTTCCACTAGCTGCTTTAATTGCAGCTTTATATGCCACCGATAAACTTTCAAAAAACTGTATGGATCGCTTTTCAGAAATTAAGTTATTTTTTAATTCTTTAACGGGGAGACCTCTTTCAAGATTAGGACAGCTTAAATAATAAGAAGCGTTTTCTGGAAATAATGATACTAAGGGGGAAATTTCTCTTCCTTTAACAAAGCCCATTATGATATGTAATTTTTTAAAAGATTCTTCCTGTAATTGTTTTGAAAGAAAAAGCAAACCCTCTTTATTATGCCCTACATCTGCTATGATCTTAGGTGACGTATTTAACACCTGCCATCGACCTGATAACTGAGTATTTAAAACAACATTTAAAAGTCCTTTTTGAATTATACCCGGTGTTAAATTTTTCAAATGAAGAAAGTCTAAAGCACCTAGTAGGGTTTGAACATTTAATTGCTGATAGGAGCCTTTTAAATCTGTTAAATACTTTGAAGATATTGTTTCAGCAAAAAGAAGGGGTGATTTTTTTTCTATTGCAATTTCATTAAATATATCTTCTGTTTCAGCATCTTTCTCTCCAACAACCACTGGAACACCATTTTTTATAATACCTGCTTTTTCTCTAGCAATTTTAGATCGTGTAGTACCCAAAAATTGAGTGTGATCTAAGCCTATATTAGTAATTAAAGAAAGAATAGGAGTAATAATATTAGTGGCATCAAGTCGTCCACCTAAACCAACCTCTATTACGGCATAATCCACTCTCTCTTGTTTAAAATAAGAAAAAGCCATACCAACAGTCATTTCAAAAAAAGAAAGGTGTTTCGCCTTAAAATAAGATTTGTGAATTGAAACAAAGTCAACCACGTTTTGCTCAGGAATCATGGAACCATTAACTTTAATCCTCTCTCTGAAGTCAAGCAAATGGGGTGAAGTATAAAGTCCTACTTTATACCCTGCTTGTTGTAAAACAGAAGCAAGCATGTGAGAGGTTGACCCTTTTCCATTGGTTCCGGCTACATGAATGCATTTAAAGCTTTTGTGAGGCAACCCCAGATAGCTATCTAAAGCAAGCATCGCATCAAGTCCAGGACGATATGCTGCAGCTCCTTTTCGCTGATACATCGGAAGCTTTGAAAACATCCATTGTAAAGTTTCTTGATATGACATCAACGTTTATTCTCCTAATTTAAATTGAATAACCACAAAACCAACCTGCTCTAATGGTGCTTTGGTATCTGCATACCATTTATGTAATAAGGCAGTTTTTTTGGCAGGAGCTAAAAGGCATGGATGTGTATTAGTGCTCCCCTTAACACCTGGCTCTGCAAAGACAACTTTGCCTTGATTATTTACTGTAATCCGAACAACAACTGTCCCTTCTTGGTTACACTCTTGAACTACTTTTCCATTAGATTGTAAATTTCGTCCATTCAAACCATATCCTTTTCCTTTACCTCCTAATCCAGCCGAACTATAATAACTCGAAGAATAAAGATCACCCGATTGTTTTCCTTTATCACCTGCGATGACATCATCACCTTCTCCTTCAACAACTTCTCCTTGTTGGGTTTTATTTTTGAGTAAATTTGACACCATATTTTTTGTTGCTTCTGAAACTTTAGAAATTTTTTTTTGGGGTGTAGCTTCTGTAACTTTTTCAGGGGTTTTAGTTTCTTGCTGAATCTCTTTAATAACAGTTTCTTTTTCAGGAAGAGAAACTGTTGACTCTTTTTCTGTAACAACATCACCAACTTTAATTGGTTTTGGGGATGGTTGTGTGATATTTACTTGAGTTTTTTCAACTGTATTTTTCGCAACAACAGCAGGTTTTGATTCCACTAATTCTTGAGGCTGCACATTACCACTACCTTTAGTTGAAGTACCGAAATTAACCTCCATTCCATAACTTACTGGGGGATCGTAATAGGTAAGTCCCAAAATAAAAAATAGTAATATAAATAATACTGCAAAAATTGCAGTAAGTCCAGCAGATTTTTTTTTGTGAGGAGTATTTAAAAATTCCATTAAACTATTTAAGGTGAGTCTACAGCTAAAACTACTTTAATCCCATTTTTGTTGGCTATATTCATAACATATACCACTTGATCAATTGCAACTTTCTTTTCAGTTCGCAAAACAATTGAAGGAGTTTTAAACGACGACAATGTCTTAATCAAGAGGGTCTCTAACCTTTGTTTTGATATTTTATCTGAATCTAAATAAAATTGATTTGAATTAGTGATGGTGATGGCTACTGTATTTCGGTTTTCGGTTTTTCCATCTGCTTGAGGAAGTTTAACATCAATTGTATTCAATTGTTTCGCAAGGGTTGAAGCGATCATAAAAAAGATAAGTAACAGAAAAACTACATCAGTCATTGACGACATATTAAATTCTGGTTTAATCTCATTTCTTCCTCTTAATTTCATGTTAAGCCGGTTCGTTAAGTAAGTCTAAAAATTCCAAGCTTGTTGCTTCCATTTGATATACCGCTTTATTAGTTTTCACAACTAGATGATTATAGGTTATGTATCCAAAAATTCCAACAATCAAACCTGCAACTGTAGTAGTCATTGCAGTATAAAGACCATCTGCAAGTAATTGCATGTCAATGTTACCTCCTGCGTTAGAAATTTCAAAAATGGAAAGAATCATTCCAATCACAGTTCCTAAAAAACCTAACATTGGAGCAGCCCCAGCAATTGTGGCTAGAATACTAATGTTTTTTTCTAGCTGATAAACTTCCAATCTTCCTGCGTTCTCGATGGCTGTATTGATGTCATCTAAAGGGCGACCAATACGAGAAAGTCCTTTATGAACTAATCTTGAAACAGGTACGTTTTCAGTCGAACACAGTTCTTTTGCACCTTCAACTTTTCCATTCATTACAAACGTTCTTATTTGAGGCATAAAGTTGGGGCCAACTTTGACAGCAGAACGAATTGCAAACAAACGTTCAAAATATATGTAGACTACCATTAAAAGTAAAAAAAATAAGATTCCGATTATTAACTGTCCTCCTAAACCACCGTTTTTAATCAACTCGATTATAGAAAGTGTTTTTTCTGTTTGCAAAGGTGAGACTTCTTGTAGGGTTGTTAAAATCATATTTGATTATTGATATTTACTTTAAAACGATTTTTATTTCAAAAAATTCTATAAATAAGTTTAAAGGATGTAATTCCTAATAAGAATGAAAACAATAAAGCCCCCTGAAAATCCAGCCAATGCTAATAAAGTAATCTTTTTGAGATACCAAAAAAAGTCTATTTTTTCCATTCCCATTGCTACTACTCCTGCAGCAGAGCCAATAATTAACATGCTTCCTCCGGTTCCAGCAGAATAGGCGATTAAATGCCAAACAGGATCATCCATTCCCATAGAGAACATGCCCATACTTGCTGCTACTAATGGGACATTATCAATTACTGCAGATCCAATTCCTAGAAGTCCAATTACAATGTCTGTATTTGGAATAAAGGTATTTAAGCCTTCCGCAAAAGTAAAAAGTATTCCTAAAGATTCTAGAGCTGCTACGGCAAGAAGTATTCCTAGAAAAAATAAAATACTTGGTAATTCAATTTTAGATAATGAACTATGAACAGGACTCGAGGTTTGGTGAGCGTCACTTTCCTCATCTATTGAAGTAATATTGATTTTTGCTTTACTAAAAATTTCAGCAAAAGTAGCTACAATTGCTAGTGATAACATCATTCCGACATATGGGGGTAAATGGGTTAATGTTTTAAAAACGGGAACAAATACAATGGCTGAAAGCCCTAGATAAAGCATCGTACCCCCTCGTTTGTGAATTACTGTATTTGGATCTTCTTCAATTGAATCGATATCTCCTTGAAAAGCCGGTAAAAAAGTGGCTATTGCTATTGGAATTATCAAGCAAACTATTGAAGGTACTAACACATAACTTATTAGTTTCAAAGTTGTTACTTTATCTCCAATCCACAACATAGTGGTAGTCACATCACCAATAGGTGACCAAGCACCTCCGGCATTTGCAGCTACAATAATTAAACCTGCAAACCATAATCGGGTGTCACGATCATGAATTACCTTTTGTAGAATAGTAATCAAAACAATGGTTGCAGTAAGATTATCAATAATAGCTGAAAGTATAAAGGCTAGAATTCCAAAAATCCAAAGAAGCCCCTTTTTACTTTTAGTTTTAATGAAGTTTTTGATGGTATAAAAACCATTGAAATAATCAATGATTTCTACAATAGTCATAGCCCCTAATAAAAACACAATAATCTCAGCTGTTTTACCGAGGTGATGTAATAAAATTTCATCTAAATGAGACGGTTGCAATTCTTTAAGCTCAGCATTTACCTCAAAAACAGGCAAGTGTGCTAATGAAATAATAGCCCACATTAATGCCATCATTGCTAAAGCAGGGATTAATTTATCTACTTTTAAATTATGCTCTAAGGTGATTGCCAAATAGCCTAAAACGAAAAGAACAATGATAACAGTTTCCATAATTCAATTTAGGGTTTATAAATCATAAATATACATTTCTTTAACCTTAATACTATTTTATGGATAAAAAATACAGCCAGAACTATGATCCACGGATGCCCCTGTTACAGAGGACAAACAATTTACTTCATTCCTAACGCGTAATACCCCTAAAAAACCAAAGATTAAAGCTTCTTTAAAGTCAATTAATTTTTCATCTGGCAAAAATAGAGTTGCTAAACAATCCGTTTTTAATAGAGACATTAAAAATAGATTCTTAGCTCCCCCTCCTGTAACTAAAACACGTTGATTTTCAGAAAAGTTTCTGCTAATTTCAAAACTTATATGTCTGGCATAGGTGTGCAGAATATTTTCAACTTTATTATCATTAAATTTTGTTAAAAGTGGAAAAATAATGGAATTAACCCATTCAATTCCTAATGATTTTGGAGAATCAATTTTATAAAATTTCAAAGCACCTAGGTCACTAAATAATTCTGGAATTAATGTCCCATTTTTCGCCAGTTCTCCCCCTTTGTCAAAAGGCATTCCTTTTTTTTCGGCTAATAAATTCATAACAGTATTTACTGCGCATATATCATATGCAATAACATCGCCATTTTTAGACATTGAACCATTAGCAAATCCTCCCAAATTCAAACACGCATTATAATCTGGGAAAAGTAATAAATCACCCATGGGAACTAAAGGAGCTCCTTGTCCACCTAACAAAACATCTTGAGCTCTAAAGTCACAAATTACGGTCTGTACAAGCTGTTTTGCTAAGGCTTCTTTATTCCCTATTTGATAGGTTATACCACGATCTGGTTCATGAAAAATAGTGTGTCCGTGAGAACAAATCAAATCAATTTCTCTAAGATTCTTAGAATTAATAAACTTAAGAATGGTATCTCCTAAGAGTTTTGTGTATTGCAGATCTTTCTCTGCCAAAATTGTTGTAGAAGATCGATGTAAATTTTGTAAAATTAGCTTCCAATCTTCTGAATATGAATAAGTTTCTGCTTCAATTATATGAAAAGTCCAATGCTCTTTTTTTTCAAAACGAATATATGCAAGGTCTATCCCATCAAGTGATGTTCCAGACATTACTCCTATAACGCTATAGACTAATTTTTCCACTTTTAGTTTTTTTCAGCATTAAACAAAGAAAGAAAAATTTAAAGTATTTATAGTTTTTGGCTTAAAAATTAAAAATATATGAAATTTGGACTCTAAAAATTATAATATTACAAAACAACTGGATTTATCTTTGATATTTGTATTAGCAGGTTAAATAGATTCTTATTTTTGTTATTCCCCAAAATTTGAATTTTATGTTGCCAGCTAAACAAGGACTTTATAACCCAGATTTCGAACACGATAATTGTGGTGCAGGTTTTATTTGTAGTTTAAAAGGAATCAAAACCAACGATATCATTCACAAAGCGCTTGACATTTTAGATAAGTTAGAGCATAGAGGTGCTGTAAGTGCCGATGGAAAAACAGGTGACGGGGCTGGAATATTAATAGAAATTCCACATGACTTCCTCACTAAACAATGTGATTTTAAACTTCCAAATGCCAATGAATATGCAGTTGGAATGGTGTTTCTTCCAAAAAAAGAAAATCAACGAAGCTATGCTGTTGGTGTTTTTGAGGCCGAAATCAAAAATCAAGGACTAGAAGTGTTAGGCTGGAGAAAAGTTCCCGTAAATCCTGATGTGATGGGAAGTATCGCTTCACAAACAGAACCGCATATCATGCAAATTTTTGTGGGAAGAGGAAATCCAGAATTAAGCGACAGCGAATTTAACATCAAACTATTTATTGCACGTAAAATAAGTGAACATACTATTTTAAATTCCAAGCTATCACAAGCTTCTTATTTTTATCTTCCTAGTTTGTCTACTCATACTTTGATCTACAAAGGTTTATTGATTCCAGAAGACATTAAAGGTTACTACCAGGATTTATCAGATCCATTAGTGGTTACAAGATTAGCATTAGTACATCAGCGTTTTTCAACAAACACCTTCCCCACTTGGGACTTAGCGCAACCTTTTAGATATATGTGTCACAACGGTGAAATAAATACATTTAGAGGGAATTTTAGTCGTATGCAAGCTAGAGAAGAATTGCTTGAAAGTGATTTATTTGGATCTGACATCAAAAACATATTACCCATTATACTCAAAGGTAAATCAGATTCTTCTTCAATGGATATGGTTGTTGAGCTATTACTTGCAACCGGTAGATCCCTTCCTGAGGTAATGATGATGCTTGTTCCTGAAGCTTGGGAAAAGCACACTTATATGGATGATGATAAAAAAGCTTTTTATAAATATAATGCTTGTATTATGGAACCTTGGGACGGTCCTGCTTCTATACCCTTTACAGATGGCAAATACATTGGTGCGCTCTTAGATAGAAATGGACTTCGTCCTTCCCGTTACTCAGTAACAAAGGATGGTTACGTAGTGATGTCTTCAGAAACTGGTGTTCTTGATATTGCACCGGAAAATATTGAACGTCATGGTCGCCTTGAGCCTGGGAAAATGTTTTTAGTAAATATGGACGACGGTCGTATCATTGAAGATGACGAAATCAAAAAAGAAATCACTACCAGGCGTCCTTATAAGAAATGGCTAGATGAAAATCTTTTACCCTTAAAAGAAGTTCCATACACTGGTAACGTAACTCCAACTGAAAAAGAAGATTTTGAAACACGGATGCGAATTTTCGGATATACGCAAGAGGATTTAAAAACTATTATAACTCCCATGAGTACACTTGGAAAAGAAGCCATGGGCTCTATGGGAATTGATACACCTCTTGCAGTATTGTCTAAACGTCCTCAGTTATTGTACAATTATTTCAAACAGCTTTTTGCTCAGGTAACTAATCCGCCATTAGATGGAATTCGCGAGGAAATTGTAACCGATACTAGTTTAACCATTGGAAGTGAATTTAATTTATTTGAAATTTCTCCTCAACATGCGAAAAAATTAAGTATTCAAAATCCTGTAATTTCTAATGAAGATTTAGATAAAATCAGATTTATTGAGCATAATGATTTTAAAGCATCTACGATTTCAATACTCTATGAACTTAATGGACGTTTGAATAGTTTGGAAGAAGCTTTAGAGGACATGATTAAGGATATTAATAAAGCTCTAGCATCAGGAGCAAACATTATCATTCTTTCAGATCGTGGGGTTTCTGCTTCCATGGCACCCATCCCAATGCTTCTAGCTACAGCCCACGCACACCATGCATTAAAACGCTTAAAGAAACGTTCCAAGTTTGGAATTATTATTGAATCTGCAGAGCCACGTGAACCACATCATTTTTCACTCTTATTTGGCTATGGTGCTAGTGCCATTAACCCTTATATGATTAACGAAATTATTATTCATCAGGCAGCAGAAGGAACCATTGATGTGACTGCAGAAGTTGGAATTCAAAATTTCAATCAAGCTATTGCAAAAGGTATTGTCAAAGTCATGAATAAAATTGGAATATCTACACTTCACTCCTACAGAGGTGCACAAATTTTTGAAGCTCTTGGTCTTTCACAAAAATTAATTGATCGTTTCTTCGTCAATACTGCTTCTCGAATTGAAGGAATTGGTCTCTATGAAATTGAAAAAGAAATTAACGCTCGTCACACAAAAGCATACATTCATGAATCCAATCTTGGCCTCCCTCTAGAAATAGGAGGTGATTACCGTTGGAGAAGAGATGGAGAAGATCACGTTGTCAATCCTACATCTATTGCAAGCTTACAACAAGCAGTTCGTCAAAACAAACCGGAAAGTTATGCAACTTTTGCTAAAATGATTAACGATCAAAACGAAAAAATAATGACTCTTAGAGGGCTCTTTGAATTTTCTAGTTTTGACCCAATTCCAATTGATCAAGTAGAACCTTGGACGGATATAGTAAAACGTTTTAAAACAGGTGCCATGTCTTTGGGGTCGATTAGCCAAGAAGCACATGAAAATTTAGCCATTGCAATGAATCGTATTGGGGGGAAAAGTAATTCTGGAGAGGGAGGAGAAGACAAACGTCGTTTCCAACCAGATAAAGATGGGAATTGGAGAAATTCAGCTATAAAACAAGTTGCCTCTGGCCGTTTTGGAGTGTCCAGTCACTACTTAAGTTCAGCTAAAGAAATTCAAATTAAAATGGCTCAAGGAGCAAAACCGGGTGAAGGGGGTCAACTTCCAGGGCCAAAGGTTAATCCATATATTGCTTCCGTGAGAAATTCAACTCCTTACGTAGGACTTATTTCTCCTCCACCACATCACGATATTTATTCTATTGAAGATTTAGCACAGTTAATTTATGACCTTAAAAATGCCAACCGAGCGGCAAGAATAAATGTTAAATTAGTTTCAGAAGTTGGAGTGGGAACTATTGCTGCTGGGGTTGCAAAAGCAAAAGCAGATGTTATATTAATCTCTGGTTATGATGGTGGAACAGGAGCATCTCCTCTAACCTCACTAAAACACGCAGGACTTCCTTGGGAACTTGGTATCGCAGAAGCACAACAAACACTGGTAATGAACGACCTTAGAAGTCGTATTGTATTAGAATGTGATGGTCAAATGAAAACTGGCCGTGATGTTGCAATTGCTTGTCTTTTAGGTGCTGAAGAATTTGGATTTTCTACAGCTCCTCTTATTTCCTCTGGATGTATTATGATGCGCGCTTGTCACTTAAATACCTGCCCGGTTGGAATTGCAACACAAGATCCGGAACTACGGAAAAACTTTAAAGGGAAACCTGAGCATGTTATTAATTACATGTACTTTATTGCAGAAGAGTTGCGTGGGATTATGGCAGAACTTGGATTTAGGACCATTGACGAAATGGTAGGACAATCACAAAAAATAAACATGACAAAAGCACTGGACCATTACAAAGCGCAAGGCATTGATCTTTCAAATATTTTATACAAGCCTAAAGTTCCTAGCTCAGTTAGAGAACGAAACACCAAAGAACAAAATCATGGTTTAGAGAATGTTCTGGATTTTGATATTTTAAGACAAGCTCATCCTGCACTTTACAGAAAAGAAATACAACATTTAGAGTTCAATATTAAAAATACTAATCGAACGGTCGGAGCTATTTTGAGCAATGAAATTTCAAAAATTCATGGGGCTGATGGCTTACCAAAAGATACTTTGAGTTTAAAGTTTAAAGGAACTGCAGGACAAAGTTTTGGTGGTTTTGCTACCCACGGACTTTACATGAAAGTTGAAGGTACTGCCAATGATTATTTTGGAAAAGGTCTCTCGGGTGCAACTATTGTTGCGCAAGTGCCAGTAAAAGCGACGTTTGTTCCTCATGAAAATGTGATTGTAGGTAATGTTTGCCTCTATGGAGCTACTGCAGGTGAAGCATACATAAACGGTATTGCGGGAGAACGATTCTGTGTTAGGAATTCAGGAGCGTCAGCAGTAGTCGAGGGAATTGGAGACCATGGCTGTGAATATATGACAGGTGGAATTGCTGTTGTTCTTGGTGATTTTGGAAGAAACTTTGCTGCTGGTATGAGTGGTGGAATTGCCTATCTATTCAATGAAAACAGTTCTTTTGATGAGAAAAAATTTAACTTAGAAATGGTAGAGTTGGAAGATCTTCAAGAAAGCGATCGTGAAACACTTCAAGGTCTTCTTCAGAACCATCTTGACTATACCAAAAGTCCAAAAGCAGCCTCTATTTTATCAAACTGGCCAAAATCAAGTAAAAAATTCATTAAAGTTATGCCAACTGATTACAAACGTGCTTTGGAAATGATTGCAGATCAAGAAAGTGAACAAACAGTATAAATCATGGGAAAAATTAAAGGTTTTATGGAATTTGACCGTCTCAATGAGTCGGTAATTAATCCAAAGGAGCGTATCAATAATTATAAAGAATTTACAGTAGCTCCCAAAGAAAAAGAATTACAAGAACAAGGAGCTCGTTGTATGGATTGTGGTGTTCCATTTTGTCACAGTGGTTGTCCCTTAGGGAATTTAATTCCTGATTTTAATGATGCTGTATACCAAAATGAATGGCAACGTGCTTTAGCCATTTTACATAGTACCAACAATTTCCCCGAATTTACAGGAAGACTTTGCCCCGCTCCTTGTGAAGAAGCTTGTGTATTAGGAATCGTAAGCCCACCTGTATCAATTGAATTAATCGAAAAATATATTGTAGAGAGAGGATTTTCAGAAGGCTGGATTAAACCACAACCTCCTGAATCAAGAACAGGAAAAACAGTTGCTGTTATTGGCTCAGGTCCTGCCGGACTTGCAGCAGCCCAACAATTAAATAGGGCAGGACACTTGGTAACCGTTTTTGAACGTGATAATAAAGCCGGTGGCTTACTTCGCTATGGAATTCCAGACTTTAAAATGGAAAAAAATATTATAGATCGTCGACTAGATGTTTTAGAAGCAGAAGGAATTACTTTTAAATGCAATGTAGAAATTGGAAAAACCGTAACAGCCGGATCTCTAGAAAATAAATTTGATGCAGTGGTACTTGCCACTGGCGCAACTATTAAGAGAGGTCTCCCTATCCCAGGCTCAGATTTAAATGGTGTGGAACAAGCGATGGAATTTCTTCCCCATAACAATAAAGCTGTTGATGGACAAATTGAGCGTAAAGTAAAATATATTGCCAAAGATCGAGATGTTATTGTCATTGGAGGGGGGGATACGGGTTCAGACTGTATTGGAACTTCAAATCGACAGGGTGCAAAAAGTGTCACTAATTTCGAACTTATGCCTAAGCCTTCTGAAGGGAGAACAGAAGAACACCCATGGCCATATTGGCCCTTCAAATTGAAAACAAGTTCTTCTCACCAAGAGGGTATCCATAGAGAATGGAGCATCTTGACTAAAGAATTTGTTGGAGATATATCTGGTAAGCTTATAGGGTTAAAAACAGTTGAAGTTAAATGGAAAAAAATTCCAGGAGAGCGTCCACAACTTATTGAAAAAAAAGGTTCTGAAAAAGAATGGCCTTGTGATTTAGCTCTTTTAGCGCTTGGTTTTACAGGTCCTGAAAAAACAGTGCCAGAACAATTTGGTCTAGCACTAGACGAGCGTGGAAACATTAAAGGTGAAAACGATTATCAAACACAAAAACCATCCATTTTTACAGCAGGTGATTGTAGAAGAGGACAGTCATTAATTGTTTGGGCTATTTCTGAAGGCCGAGAAGCAGCTCATCAAGTAGATACTTTTTTGATGGGAAAATCAACACTTCCACAAAAGAATATGGCTGGTGATTTAATAGCCGTTTGAAAAATTCAATTAAATAACTTTTTCGAGAAAATATAAACTTATTAATTAAATAGGCTTATTTATATTTGTCGAAATCTTTTTTTAATGCGTCATTTATTCCTTCTACTTAGTTCTCTGTGCCCCCTTTATATAATTGCTCAGAAAACACTTCCCACCTTTGATGGAATCGTATCAGATAAAGAATGGGTAAATGCAGAAAAATTCAAGATAAATTATGAAATAGAACCTGGAAACAATGAACCTTCAATTCATGAAACCGAAGTTTTTATTACTTATTCCAAAACCGATTTATATGTAGGTTTTCTCGCTTATGCTGACATGAAAAAATTGCGTTCTTCAATACGCAATAGAGACGAAGGATACTTAGATGATAATGTTATGATTGGAATTGATACTTATGGAGATGGACGCTACATGATATCACTGGGATCTAACCCTGAAGGAAATCAATTGGACTTGAAGTTTTCATCCTCTGGAGATACTGATGTTTCTTACAATATCAGTTTTGAATCAAAAGCAAGTAAGCATAAAAACAGTTACCATGTAGAATTAAAAATTCCTTTTGCAGTACTACAGTTTAATAAAGCTGATGAAATGAAGTGGAATGTTTTACTTTACCGCGGAACCTATTCAGATTCAAACCGAAGTGAAAATATAAATTTTCCCATTGATTTAAACAACCCTTGTTTACCCTGTCAAACAAAATCAAACATTACATTAAAGAATATTGAATCAAAAAATAGAGTAAGTCTATTGCCTTACGTTTTTGGAGGGCTCTCTGACGTTCAAGAAAACGAAAATCTAAGTTATGAAAAACCATTTGGTGATGTTGGTCTAAGTGGTCTTTTCGATCTAAACAATATTACCTCCTTAGAATATGCAATAAATCCTGATTTTTCTCAAGTTGAAGCTGACGTTTCGCAAATAACGGCCAACAATACCTTTGCTGTTTTCTTTGAAGAGCGTAGAGCTTATTTTAACGAAGGAAATGACATAATTGACACTAGACTAAACACTGTTTATACAAGGTCTATAAACAAACCTATTTTTTCCTCAAAACTAATTACTCAAGGAGAAAAACAACGCATATATTGGCTAGCTGCTTATGACGAAGCCTCTCCTTATTTAATTGCGGGTGAAAATCGATCTTATTTTGGCAAAGGAGGTGCTTCATTTTCAAATATTTTTAGATACCAACGCACCTTTGATCGCGGTAGTAATATAGGCTTTTTAACCACTAACCGCTTTTTCAAAGAAGGTGGTTCAGGAAATACTATTGGAATTGATGGCATCTATAGATTTAAGAAATCATATACTGCTTCCTTTGAATTTAACAAAAGTATTACACTAGAGCCTACAGCAAATTGGATTGATGAAAACGAAAAAATTAAAGATAAAAACACACAATTGGACGGAGAAGAGAGCCAAGGAGATGCATTCTACTTTTCCGTTCAGCGTAATACAAAAAATTGGAATTCTGAAATTGAGTACGAACAGTATTCTCCACATTACCAAACACCTATCGGATTTGTAACCCAAAATAGTATGCGTTTTTTAAGTGGTAATCATGGCTATCAACACTTTTTTAACAAAAAAAATTATGTTAAACAGTTAGGTGTATACTTTGGAAGTGAAATTAGATATAATTATGAAAACCTCCTTAAATATCAGGATATAGGTACGTCTATTGATTTACAATTAAGTGGAAATATTCAAACAGGTGTTGAATATAATTTTATCATAAGTGAAGAGTTTGAAGAATTTAAAGGGACAAATATGCATGACTTTGAGTTGTTCGTTTCTTATAATCCTTCAGAAAAAGTAAGCCTTCGTTTATTTACAAATATTGGTGAGTCTATTGTTTATGATGAAGAAAATCCTGCGACAGGTAATAACATGTTTATTGGAACATTTAATAGTTTCCAAATTACTCCAAAATTAACCTTGAGCCCAAGTTTTCGATACTCTCAGTTAAAAAATAAAAATGATGACAGCTTTTATTTTAGAGGTTATATTGCGCGTACTGAAATCAATTATCAATTTAACAACACTCTTTCTTTTAGACTTATTGGAGAATTTAATGACTTTGATGAAAACTTTTTTTATCAGCCCCTGTTAAAATGGAATCCAAATCCATTTACAATTTTCTATATTGGCGGTACAAATGGTTATTCCATTTTAAATACTAGTAACAAATATGGAATTGAAAATAGTCAGCTTTACTTGAAATTTCAATACCAGTTTGATTTATAAAAATTGACACTAAGTGATATTACATTAATAAACTGAAAATTACAATATTTGAAATGTTTAACTTGGAACATAAATTCTAATATAAAAAATGAGGAAAATTATTCTAGCTGTCTTATTTTCTTTAATACCAATATATAGTTTTTTTACCTGGATATATATATTCAATAAATTCATTGATATAAATCAAGCAGATAAACTTCTTGAATACAACAAAATGTTTTTTAATATTTCTATTAATCAAACAACACTTTCATTAGTAAATCTTTCATTGGCAATTACTTCAATATACTTTCTTAAAAAAGCTGAAGTCAATCAGAATAAAATATTGAAAATATTTCGCTTATTAGCACTATTACTTATAGTTTTAATTAGCATGTTTAATATTTGGAGCTGGCTATAAAAAGCAAACTTTTAG
>Ga0102854_1000352_pt1 | contig 14921 bp, 10 predicted proteins | sample Colrivmet1370A02_FD_84502 | JGI IMG/M metagenome (GOLD analysis project Ga0102854, IMG submission 84502) | Estuarine microbial communities from the Columbia River estuary - metaG 1370A-02 | ecosystem: Environmental > Aquatic > Marine > Intertidal zone > Estuary | place: USA: Columbia River... | reverse complement strand
TTGAAACACACCGCTTGGAATTTGCTAATTCGGGGGGAGTGCTCACTCATACGCTACGCGGATATGGCACAGACCGTCCTTTTTTCCGAGCAAGCATGGCTTATCTCGGTTCTGAGATGGCGAGTCTTTTGAGAACAGGGGCTCTTGAAACTTCAGCGGTTGAGGAACTCCATGCTAGTCTTGCAGCCCCACCTCCACCCCCACCGAATCCAGAACCGGTCGCCTTGTCCATCCCTCAACCTGCAGCGCCCACGCCAATACCTCAATCTCCAGTTCACCAGCAACTAGGTCAGCCTTTGGCCCCTTCACCTCTTGTGGCCACAGTGCCCGAGCCCTTACCAGTGCCCGGGCCACCAGCAAGAATGATCCCAGGTCCACCGATTGCCCCACCACTTCCAAGCGCACCTGTGCCGCCTCCGCAAAACATTCCGCCACCGCCAATTGCCGGACCTCCAGTGGCCGCAGCACTTCCAACTGCGCCTCTTCCACCACCAGCGCCGTTACCTCCGATTGCTGGAGGAATGCCAATGCCCCTGCCACTCGGCATACCTGGCGGCCCAATTCCACTTGATGCGCCTATGCCAAACGCTCCAGAAGTCGCCGTAACGGCATCTCCTGTCGAGGACTCATTGAGTGAAGAAGAACGAAACAGTCTTCTCAACGAACTATCGTGATTAGGCCGTGATTCCGCCTGCTGTGGGGAGATTTAGGTGACGAATGAGTCGCCTTACTTCCGACTCTAAGGCTTTGATATCGTTTGCATTTGGAAGGTCATAATCATCCGCAACCAACGGGACGGGGTAACCTGGCCCGGGTATACGCTTGAGGGCAACTCCAAGTTGACGAGCATCTTCGAGAAAATGGTCGCTGGAGCCAGAGTGCCGATGTTCCAGTCGAGCACGCATCCATCGTTGCATTGTTTTCACATTTCCAGCCATCAGTGCCAAAAGTTCGGACTTCTTCTCGTCAAATTCGTTGTTTTGCGGTAGCAATCGAAGGGCGAGTCTTAACATCCGGTCGATTCGTGTATCACGCGGAGTAACACCAACATGTTTAGCTAAACCTCTGCGAACATTTGGCAGAGAATCCCCGCCATTCAATTCCATATCGTCAGCATAATCATTCAAATTTATTGAACGTAGGAACTCAACGATGTTCTTGTAAACGGTGTTTGGCACGGGGGCGTCGGAGATTTTGGGTTCAATTTCTACGGCCACTTCAACGGACTTATTCTCATTGCTAGGTTTTCGTTTTTCAGCAGGCAGTTCGGTTACTTTTTCCACGGGCGTCTGAACGGTGATTTCATTTGGTTCTTCGACGGAATCTAGGATGACTACTTCGTTTTCTGTTGACTCTGAATCTTCCAAAGAATCGATTTTCTTTTCTTCCTCGGAAATGGTTTTCTCAGGAGCCGCATTACTCATCGCCTCTTCTTCAACTTCTTCCTCAACAGTTTCCTCTTCCATTGCTTCAAGTATCGCTTCGTAAGCATCGCCTAACGCGTCCTTTGGAACCATCGTTTGGAGGGCTGCGTGTTCGGGAACTGGCACAAGAGTTTGACGAGAGGGTTGAGGCGTCCAAGCATCGAAGACAAATTTTTCATCTTCGTTCTTACGAGATGCGAGATGTTGTGCGAATGAAGCAATACTGCCGAAGATAGAATTTAATTGAGTGGGATCACGTAATTGCAGTTGTATTTCCAATGCAAGCGCAATGTCCCGATGCCATGGAAGATGATCAAGTCGTCGAGATTGGCGAGGGTATGCTTCAATGTATGGCCTGAAAGCATTCAGTTTTTGAGCGACATCCACCGGGTTGCTTTCAACATCGATAAGCAATTGATGAACATTCCATCCAGCAGATTGCAACACAGCGAGTTCTTGCTGAGTTCGCCGAATAAGGCGCTGGTGGACTTCACCTGCAACAATTGACCCCCCTGTTCTTGAAGACGAACTCGAAGTGCCAAACCGCCGAACGTGACCGATTTCACGTTCAAATTCTGCGAGAGAAAGGTTCGAAGTAACCATCGAATCCTGTGCTTTCCCTTCTGTAACAAGTTGCCTCCAATCTTGCTCCAACATTCTTCGATGCCGTGCGCCTCTGCGAGCCATTTTTCCAATCAACTCTTTGGTATGTTCAAGGATTTCAAGGTCGACATCCATTTCTTTGAGTAACTCAATACGGGCATCAATTTCGACTTTCCCTTCAAATGAAGTATCAATATTTGCTAATTTCTCAACGCATTCAAAACGCATTTCAAATCGATGTTGGTTCTTTTTCAGTTGTTGGACGGCACTGCGAGGGTTTCTTTGAATCTCGTCGCTCCAATCACCCATCGCCAGCCCCATTTGCTCGTATTTTTCAACAAACATGAGCGCTTCAAGTTCATACTGTTTCCATTTTTGGTCAAGGTGGTCGACGTGATCGATAAATTGCTCAGTTTGTTCCAAAACACCGGCGTATTGAGCCCCAGAACTGCTTTCATCTTGCCAAGCTTGCGTGATTTCCTTCCACCGTTTTAACGCTTGGAGGTGGAGTTCCAAGGTTGCTTCAATCTCTGGCAAGTTCGTCTCCCACTCGAGTAATTCAGGAGGCCGAACACTGTCGCCGTGAGGGAATACAATTCCGCGTTCACGCCATTCATTGAGTAAGTCATTCAGTCGGGCTAACCGCTGGTGTAGATTGTCGGCAATTGCATCCATTTGCAATCTGAAGTTTCGCAATTCGGGATGGGAGTTTTCACTAAGTAACTCCTTTCTACGCGTTTCGTGATGCTGGGCTAATCCTGGGTCGAAAACTCCAATTTGCTCAAGAATTAACAATCGTAATTCTTCATGCACATCGTGAAACTCATGCAATTGTGTAATCCAATCCAATCCTTCAATGATGGACATTTTCTCGACCTGGCCGACGTTGAAACCAGCATTGGACAGCATTTCCGCCGCATTTCTAATTGCCGATCTTTGCCGCCTTTCGTCGTCTTCTATCCCAGTTAAAACCCGGTGAATTTCCTCAGTTTCTTCAGGCTCGGAGAGCAGTGGAGACAGTATACGGGCCGAAGGCAGTGACGAAGCATCCAAAGCGTCAAACCGTGCAAGATAAGAGGCATAATCCTCTTCCATTTCAGCATCTCGCCAAGCGAGGAGCCCTCGGTTGAGTTCCAATTCCCATGGACGCCACTCCTTTGCCCATGCATTGTATTCATCAAGAACTCGTTCAGCGTTCATAGGGTCTCGTAGTTCTCGCTCCCAAACATCGCTTTGTTCCATTGAGCGGGCATTCACAGATTCTCCAAGGTAACCGGTTCTTTCAAGCAGTTCTTGAGCTAAATCTACTGCGAAATCGACGTATACGATACGTTCGCTAGCAAGTTCGACATCTTCCTCAAGGTAAGCCTCGATTGAATCAACAACCCATCCTTCAAGACTCAAATCATGAATTCGTTGGGCATACCATGGGCTTTCGAATTTGTCATCAACATCGTCCACGACTTCGACCCCAACACTGCATGAACTACGAGAGCCTTTCAATGTGAGCAAAGAAACAACCAAATTCGATACCTTTTGAATCAATTTCAGGGTCAGCCAAGTTCAATGATGTCTCTTTCTGGGTAATTTTGAAGGGTGCTCAAATCATCGTTCGAACCCCCAATTCCTCCGCAGACCATAAAGGGGCAAAGTGCGGGTGATGGCTAATGGACCCCATAACTGCAGTATTTGGCCTCGCTTGTATTGGTGCCGGCGGTGGAGCAGGATTTTGGCTGAAGAAGGCAGACGCACGACTTCATTCACTCACAGATTCCTCCCTTGTTCTTCAACAGGCGCAAGCAGCTCACTTCTCACATCTCAATTCCGAAGTGAACTCTTTGAAGGGCCAGCTATCGCAGATGACCGACTTAGTCCAGGCATTACGCGCAACCCATCCCGAAATTGATGGCGCCCTGCTCGTGCATTCCGTATTACACCAGTATGAATCTCAGTCAGAGGTTGATTTAGAAACCACTCATGGAGAGGCACTTGCCGCTTTAGAGACGTTAGTTTCTGCTATTTCTCCTGAAACCTCCGTTGGTGGAGAAGGGCTGCTCCCATCAACGACTGAAAGCCTCCTCTCTCGTTTACTCGACGTCTTTGCTGCTCGGAATCTTTCTGCTGAGATGCTCGGGCTCAGTCCCGTTGCTGCTCATCGCTTTGGCCATGCTTGCCTTCACCTTCGGCGATACGATTGGGCGGAGTCATGTTTTGGAATTGCATACAGATCGTCCCCTGGAAACAAGAACATTCTCGAAGCACTCGAACACATCGCCCTTTTACGCGGCGATGATGAATTGCGTCGGCACTGGCTTGAAGCCCGTATGACGGTATCTCCTGACCAACCAGACTTGCTTCGCGCACACGCTCACTTGCTCGCTAAACTTGGCGATGAAGGTGCTGAACGGGATGTTCGCCGGCTTGAAGCATTGGGTGTTGAGACCGCTGCAGATCGTTCACTCCTTTCGGGCCTTCGGGCGCGTGCAGGTTCCCGCTCTGAGGCACTCGAAGCCATTGAATTGGCTTTAGCAGAAAACCCGAATCGTTCTGATGATTGGTGCAGTTATGCCCAACTTCTGTTTGATGACGACGAACTTGGCAAAGCCCAACAAGCAGTTGAACGATGCTTAGAACTTGACCGGCAGAACGGTGAGGCTTGGGGATTGCTTGCCCAACTTCTCGCTCCAATGTCAAACAAACTCGATGAGGCGCTCAAGGCTGCTATCCACGCAGTAGCCCTATCTGCCGGTGGGACCAAACTAATTTTCCTTAAGTCTGACCTTTTGATGGCCAGTGGAAAAATCACCGAATCAGAGGAGGCCTTGAATCGAGCTTTACTTGAATCGCCCGATAATGCAGAACTTCGCGCCCGAATGGCAAGCCGAAAACTCATCAACGGAGACATCGCTGAAGCACAGAAACTGCTTGACAATACTCCACTTGGCATTGACCATTCCCTGCTTCATGTTATCGAAGGGCGCCTCCATTTGGCTCGAGCTGACCGCCAAAGAGATGGTACGGGGCAAACAGATCAAACCCTTCTCTCTGAAGCCATCACTGCTTTCAACGACGCATTACGACTTGACCGAGAATCTGGGGTTGCCTGGCTGGGCCTTGCTCGAACAAAACGCTTGGTTTCAAATTATGAAGGCGCTCAAGAAGACATTGACCGAGCACTACGGTTGTTGCCAAGTGAAGACCCGTCCGCAGCTTCCGAGGCAGCACTCCTCGCCTTAGATTTGCAAGACCCGTCTGCAGCGAGCAAGTACATTGAGGCTGCTGCAATCCACGGGCATACCGCAACAGTTCACTATGTGCGTGGCAATATTGCAGCACAAACCGGCTCATTGGATAAAGCACTCATGCACTACGATGAGGCGCTTACGTCAGATCCGTCTCACATCCGCGCTCGAATCAACCGTAGCGGAATATTACTAGCATTAAATGAAGGACGAAAAGTTCTCGATGATTGTGAGATCCTTCTTGACCTCGCTCCATCTCTTGTGCTGGCACGGTTCCGCAGGGCGGAAGGATACATGCATCTGGCGGAATGGGATAATGCACGCGACGACCTCAAAATGGTCCTTGAATCTGCGCCACATCACTATCAGGCTTTGACAAAACTCGGCTCGTGTTATCTTTCTTTGAAGCGACCTGAACGCGCAGAAGGTCCATTGAATGAGGCAATCCGACTCAATCCAAACCATGCGCCTGCATGGCACCAGCGCGGACTTTTGTATCTCGACCTCAAGGAGTCTGATGCCGCCTTTGATGATTTCCAAGCCGCAGTAAAGTGCGATGGAAACCATCTTGATTCACGCCTCCACATTGCGGCCACGCTTCACCAGCAGGAACGCCATGCCGAGGCTGCAGCCGCATGGAGGGCCGTTCTTGCTATTGACCCGGACCACCGAGTGGCACGAACGCGCCTTGGGCACTGCGAAGTGAACCTTGTATGATGGCGTAAAATCATTATATCAGTGAAATTAGGTGGTAACTATGCAGGGCCAGAGACCGAACGACCAATCACCCCCCCCTCAACAAGTCATTGCCAGTGTTTGGGATTCGCAACAGCCTCAACAGCAACAGCAACAGCAGCAGTACCAGCAGCCGTTCCAACAACAGTACCAGCAGCAGTTTCCCCAACATGGGATTCCGATGGGCGGATTCTACCCAAAAACAAGTGCATCCGTAGCACTTGGGTTGTCAATCGCAGGGCTGGCTTTAGGGCTACTTTGTTTTCCGTTGTGTGGTCTTCTTGCAATACCCGGGGTGTTCATGGCCCGCTCATCCGCCGCTGTTACTCGTTCAATGCCCGGCCACCCGGATGCGAACACAGCCAGAATAGCAGAAATTCTTGGTTGGATAACACTCGGACTTATGGTGCTGGCACTCATGGGTTTCGTCGCACTCATTTTGCTAGATGAGAGCGTATTAGTCTAAATAAAAGGTGAATGAATTGCAACCAGGACAACAACCTCAACAGATGCAACCTTCGGGCGTAGCCTCGAAATACGGAGACGGTCCACAAGCTTGGGCTCAAGTTCCAAATCAAATACCCATACAACAAGGCATGTCAATGGGGGGATATTATCCACCTACCCAAGCCGTTTTGGCTTTGGTGCTGTCCATTTTAGGTGTTGTAGCCTGTTCAATTTGTACTGCGATCCCAGGCCTTATTTTAGCGAACAGCGCACTGAAAGTTACCGATTCAATGCCCGGTCACCCAGATGCAGGTATGGCAAAGGCAGCTCAAGTCGTGGGATGGATTGTCATCGGCCTAACGCTTCTCGGAATCATTGGCTACGCGCTGTTGTTCGGTGTTCTCATTGCTACAGAAAGCGCAAGCATGTGATTCAGCCAAGTGAATAAGTTGTATCCGCACCGGCAATACGCTTCTCTTCAAACAGAGCAACAACCGTTACAGTGCATTCACCATCGCAGATACTGATTCCGTTCTCTTGCAAAGAAATTACTTCTTCTGCACTCCAAACTCCATCGCCGTCTTCTACAATGGAACAAGGCGTAACCTGGACCATCGATTCATCGGTGAGCGCTGGTATGCTGGAGTTCCCGAGTGGAGCAGCGAGAAGTGTGTAATGACGGGGTTGGCCATCTGAGTTGTAGTAATTCAAGAATTGAACTTTGAACACGACCCCGCGATCTTCTACGATGTAAACCTCGGAATCAGGTATAATATGATGGTTGAGAATATCATAGGTGTACCAATCCAGTTTTTCCTCACTTGACTCATCCATGACGTAACTGGAATTGTATTCGATTCCATCGAAATCGCCCTCTAAAGCAACCCCGGTTATATTTTCCCCGAGTAGAACGGTTGTTGTAAGGATGCTAAAGGTCGACGATGTTTTGTTTGAAGCCGACATCGTGTGAAGGTCGAGGTATTGTGTGTCTTCACCGTTGGTGTCGATGTTAATGGTGAATGTTTTACCATCCGCATTCAATTTTGAAAGCACGGTCCCATTGTCTTGTGCCACTGAACTCAATCCTCCAACCATGCACGGATATGTGGCATCATCAACGTTTAATTCCAATTGAATAGAGTTCCAACTGAGGTTCTCTCCGCCTTTCGCAAAACTCAAATCGAGAATTACATCATCGGTTGATTCAGTGGACATCCCTGTATTGACGGCCAGAGTGTTTTGTGTTCCTAAGGTGTTTTCATAGGTCACAATGTTCAGGTAATAGCCGGTGGAAACGATGGACGCCATGAAGAGGGCCATCAGTGCGATGCGCCGGTCAATGCGAGGCATGTTTAGCGACTCTGCCGGAACTACTTGAATACAGCCAATGTTGAGAAATTGCTGTGGGAGAGTTCTTACCTATCCGCTTCATAAATCCTCCATGGGCGTTCAGAAACACTTCATTCCGATTGTTCTGTTGCTTTTTTTTCTCCTTGTAGCAAGGGAAATTTACCCGTATGTTGAACCCTTGAACAGTGAGGTCGAGGATGGTTTTGCCATTGAAAAGATAGATTCAGGATACGGCGGGCCCACCTGTTTGGAATGGGCGGACAACTCGTCTTTACTGATGTGTGATCGTGATTCAGGGCGGATTCTGTTGCTTGATGCCGACGACGGTTTCAAGTCAGTGGCATTACTTTCAGGTCTCGACCACCCGCACGACGTTCATTTGACATCGGACCATCTTTTCGTTTCCGAGGAAGGACAACTCTCTCGCTACAACCGTTCAAACCTCTCTTTTTCAGACCCAGTGGTGTTGATTGAGGGCATTCCGTCGGGTAACCATCAGACCAACGCCATCAATTCATTTCCAAACGGGACGTTGATTTGGCACAGTGGTTCGACATGCAATGTTTGTGAACAGAGCGATGAACGGAATGCTGCGTTGCTTTGGGTGGACCCTGTAACCGGCGAACATGGCGTTTTAGCATCCGGAGTTCGCAATTCCTTTGACGGCGTTTGGGTTCCAGGTATGGGTTATCTCTTCTCCGATAATGGCCGAGATTGGGACGGCGACCATCCCGATGAAGAAGTCAATTTGCTGGTGGAGGGTGAAGCCTATGGTTGGCCTGACGATGACCCAAACAACCCGATTCCATCAGGAACACTAGGTCCAGTTGCACGATGGACGCCACATACCTCGCTGAACGGCCTCGCTCTTCGCCCGAACACCTCGTCATTACCCGGCCTTTTACCCGGTGAGGGCTTTACGGTGTACGCTACGGTGTACGGTTCTTGGAACACTCTTTTCCCACAAGGTCATGAAGTGGTTCGAATTGATTTCACGCCGAGTCAATCCAACGCTTCGGTACCAAGTGAACAATGGAACAGCACAGTTACCCGGTTTGCGACGGATCTTGGTACGCCTTTACCTGTGGTTTTTGGACCGGACGGTGACCTCTATTACGCTACCTTTGGTGGCGGCGGAACGCTCTATCGAATCACAGCGAATTAAGCCATTCACTCAGTCGTCGAACGCCTTCATGAATGTCTTCGGCAGAGGTAGCGTAGGAAATCCGAACAAATCCTTCTCCGCCCTCTATGAGTGACCCAGGAATGAGCTGAACGTTTGCTTCTTCGAGCGCTCGAGTAGCAAATTCAAGGTCGTCCATTCCTGTGCCTGTGACATCACAGAATGCGTAAAACGCCCCTTCAGGTTTTGGAACAACGATGCCGGGAAGTTCCGAGAGAAGAGAATGCATCAAACCCCGCCGTTCTTTGAACGAAGCAGCCATCATCGCCGTTTCTTCTTCAAGTCCTAAAGCAACCGTTGCAGCAGGCATCATGAATGTGGCAACGTGAGTTGCGGCGCTAACGTTGATTTTTTTGACTCCATCCATGACTTGTTTGGGGCCGGTAATCCATCCAAGGCGCCATCCAGTCATAGCCCACCCTTTCGACCAACCACCGATGGTGATGGTACGCTCAGCACCGCCTTCGAGTGAAGCCGGAGATGTGTAAGGGTAATCTGTCCAAACCAATGTGGCGTAAATCATGTCGTCAAGAATCCATAAATCATGCTTTATAGCAAAATCAACAATACGCTGTATCTCTTCTGGATCGTAAACAGCACCTGTGGGATTATTTGGAGAGTTCAGCAATATCGCTTTGGTTTTCGAAGAGACCGCCGCTTCCAATGCATCGAAGTCAGGATGGTAATTTTCACGCTTGACCGGAACATGAACTGGAACGCAATCGAGCAGCTTAAGCATTCCATCGTAGGATGGCCATGCCGGGGACAAAAGCAGAACTTCGTCACCTGCGTCGAGTGTTGCCATAAGGCCATACAAGATCGCCTGTTTACAACCTGGAGTGACTAGGACATCATCTGGCACAGCAACAATGTCGTGTTTTGACAGATGTTGGGCCACAGCTTCGCACAATTCAACGGAACCTTGCGTACGAGTATAGGCAGTTTCTCCCCGGTCCAATGCTGCTTTGACTTCATCGACAACTGGTTTAGGGGTGTCGAAGTCAGGTTGTCCAACAGTGAATCGGATGACTTCAGGCCCGGGTGGTGCCAAGAAAGCAGCAAATCCAATCCCCACGTGCTCTAATGAACGATTTATCTCCGGCATAGACCCATCCCCACCCAATAGACAGCGTCTATGTGATAAGAGAAACGAAACGCTTCTTGAATATCAACACTGCGCGTAAAAAACACGTGAGGTCATGTTTAGAGAGCACAGGCTGGGATTTGAACCCAGGTAAGAGGATTTGCAATCCCCGACGTAGCCGCTCCGACACCCGTGCAGTGTTTCCCCGATTGAGCAGTTCTATTTCAACGCGACCGAGCCTTAATACACAATTTTCATGGCAGGAGTTGACCCTTTTTGATACGATTAAACCGGGAAACCAATTAAACGGTAAGGCAAGATTCACCGGCTATGAGCCCTGAATCACCCCCAACACCACTCGGGGCTAAATCTTCCCAGCGGCCAGCGTCAATTGTTTTGAATGAACCAACAGCGCCGATTGGTTTGTTGGAGGGTGAGACCAGTTTCCCTTCCTCACAACCCTACCTCGACCCTTCATTTGTGAAACAACCGGACTCATGGGGCAAATCGATGCTTATGTTCGTGCTCGGAGTTTTCCTACCCGTCGCCCTTCTTATTTTGATCCAAGTCATTGGCATTAGTATAGAGGATTCCCAGCGCGAAAGGGAAGAGCAGGAACACGAGGAATACGTGGAAGACGGGCAAGAGTTTCCAGACCCATACGAAATGACATTTGTACGTAATGAGACTGGAGAATATTCGACAACGATTGATTTACCTGATACGCACGAACTCTCGCAATGTTACATTGATTTGAATGGAGAGCCAGGAAACAGGTATTCTCTTGAACCCATCTTCAATGAATACTTACCAGAATCGATTATATGCAGTACTTCGAACCCTGCATCTTACGATCGAACGGGTGGAGAGTTACTTGTTTGGCAACTTCTTCAAGACGCCACTGTGGCTGGCGAGCAAACCACTCTCATCGGTGCTGAGTACAGTTTTCAGGACAAGAATCTCTCACTGTTGTTCGATAACAATTTTTCTGAAAACCTCACACTCGATGCTTTTTTCGTGAACGACGAAGGCCAGTACGCGAAACTTTCCACTCAAGGCGTAACGTTGGATGGCCTAAATTACACATTCGATATTCAAACGAATTCGACTGAAGAATTCTACATGGAAATGAGTCTGAATGATTCAAGTTACTTTTTCTCTGCTGAAGCATGCGACTCTTGTCCCGGTGAGGAGTTTGCGTTTCTTGACCGGGCTCAGTTCTACCGAACTGAAAAATGGGTCGTCATTGGGGCGTACGATGCCGAGTTGAACCGACTTTCGTTTGAACCGTTGCCGATGGTTGATGGTTCTGATTTTCCAAATCAATTGGAATTTGATATCGGTATTGACTGGGCTCCAATTTCTATCGACAACGGCACAGTTTGGACGGAATCGTACCTATCCGAGTACAACCCAACCATTGAGTTCACTTCTTCGGCCAACGGGACATATTCGACTCAGATTTTGATTTCAAGCAATGCTGGCCCATGGAGTGTATTGGAATGTCAAGTTGATTCGTACGAATGGCCAGCATACTACGACCGAAACCAACGTTATCCAATTTATTGTATTGACGACGACCCCGATGAGGGTTATGACGCCCTAATCTATCAAGAATCGGCTTTTGAAATTGATGAACATGTCTCTCTTGAACACCAATCATGGAATCCGGAGACACGTGAATTTCATGTCGAATTTAACCGAACGCTTCATGTCCGAACCGACGATTTTTCTGCCATTGAACTCTCTTCAGCACCGTTCACAGAACGCCCGGATTCTGTTGGCGAGCGTACGAATTTCACTGTAACCTTCGAAGAGTCAGATGGTGGTGGAGAATGGGTACGTTTCCAAATGGATTTTGAAATCGTCAACAGCACGCCTCTTCGAGCTGGTGGGCATAGTTTTTCTTGGTTGGTCTGCGATGATTGCGACGGTAACCTTAGCGAACCGATTTACGATGGAATCTCAACTCACACAGAAGCCATAGGTGGTTATAATTTATCGAATCAAACCATGTGGTTTCAGCCCTTAGAGCCAATCCCGCCCACTGTTGAAATGTCGGTAAACCTGATGCCAGACTCATCTCTGCAATACAGTGGCTACTTCGATTATGAAGTGTATCTTTACGGTGATGAGTACATAGAGTATCAACAAGAATATTACTATGATGATTACTACGACGATTACTCAAATCCAGCAGACGACTTCTACACCTTTGCGTTCATAGCGTATCCGATTTCCTACATTGGGGCGATTATTTACTCCTTTGTGCGCGGAAACAAAGCTTTCGGCAAGGGGCTAATCGCGTCTGGAATTATTGGTTTGGCATTGGTGGGAGTCCTTGTCGTGTCCGTGGTTTTGTACTTCTTTTAATGTTGAATACACACTTATCCTTTGAGATATTTCTTAAGACTCGCCCCCGACCGATTCTCATGGAGCAGCAGGCCCACATTTCCCTCCCACATTCAACGCCAACATCTGCCTATTACGACTGCCGATTTTCAGTCCTCCGTGCACCTCTTGGCTTCCAGAGGGGTGCTGAATTACTGGAAGACGACGATCAGGCAATCCATGCTTGGGTGGCCGATGGAGAGCAGGTTGTTTCTGTGGGGAGGGCTCATCTGATTGACCCTGAAAGTGACGGCTCCGCCGCAGACCATGCTGGACCAGGTGCCACGCAATGTCCAAGTTTTGGCCCTTTATCCAGTCCAGACAACCGTCCAGCGATCCAAATCCGACAAATGGGAACGCGTCAAGAAGCACGCCGTAATGGACATGCTGCTAAGGTTTTACAATCTTTGGAACACGCTGCAATGGCTCATTTCGGAGCGAAAGTAGGCCTTCTTCAGGCCCGTGAAGTGGCCATCCCTTTTTATCAGTCACAGGGGTGGATTCTTGTCGATGAACCGTACTCAATTGCCGGAATTGGACCCCATAGGTCTATGATGAAGCATTTCAAAACATGAATCCTTCATATAATGTCAGAAAACTGTGATTTCAAGAAATATGAACGGAGGGGTCCAAACCCCTCAAAAAAAAAACAAACCAACTGCGTTGACTTTTCTGCCATAAACAGTGATTTTGTAGAAAAACGACGCTAAATCCGAGGAGATACGATGAAACTTCAGCAAATCAACAAGAAACAACCTTATTATGGAACCGGGCACAACAGAAATACGATGCCCCCGGAGCAGACCATGCAGAAAGCGAAGAATGAAAAATTCTTGAAAGCATTGCAAACACTTGCTGAGAGGGACCCAGAAGGGTTCTCTAACGTCGCTCCGGAATTGATTAAACGGAGCGTTTGGAACTGGAGAGGTGCTGACCCATTCTTTGCAGAACGCCTTTCCAATTGGATTGATACCGCCCATAAATGGAGCGAATTTAAAGAAATACTACCGAAAGAAGCTCATTTGCCTCGCAGGAAAGCAGTTGAGCAGATTTCTTACGATACTTTGCCAAAAGAGTACAGCGGTTTTCTTCATCATTTAACGGAAAGATTTGAAGGCGATTATACCCGCTGGGACGCTTCCAAAAGAGATCAGTTCACGATATTGGGTATGCTTGCCCTCGAAGGGAAAGAGGGAGTCCGGCAAGGACGCCTTATCCATCACCTTGGCTTGGACAGTTCCGTCAGCGTCGGCCTTCCAGGTTCAAATGCTATCCGGGCCGCTAAGATCGCACTTAGCCGATCCGCTAAGCCCCTTCACCTCTGGGCGCCAGCTTCAGGAAACGGGAGTGAAAGGCTTCACGCATTTGCCGATTCTAATCTCGCAGACCTTGTCGCTCGATTTGTTCTTAATCAGCAGGCAGCAATTCTCTTGCCTCCTGCTTACACACTTGAAGGGTAAATGGCGCATTGCGTCGCGCCTTTGATATAGGGTCGGTATGTTCCAGTATGTAGAGGGAACATTGGGTTCCCTAGAACCAACCCGTGAAAAACGATGCATTTGGAGGAACAATACAAGGCCGGTTACAAGAGTGAAAAACGCATGACTCAAAAGCAGTCATTGCTCAACAACACCAACGCTGTTGTTGTTAAAAACACTCTTGTAAAATCCTTGAAAACAACCATAATCCAGTGCGCAGCATCGTTTGAATCCCAAAAAGTCACTCCCATCATGTGGGCTGGACTTTTGGAAAGAGAGAACAGCGGGTTCTCTGTGTAACAACAACCAAAAAAATATAGGAAGTGAAAAAACATGAATAAGAAAATAATGAGCGTTTTGATTGCATTATTCCTCGCACTCTCTGCAGTTTCTGCAGTGAGCGGTGACGGATCTGACCCACTCGACCCATCCGATGGTGGCGCCGATTGGGACGGTGATGGTCTCACCAACTCCGAGGAACAAAATCAAGGCACAAATATGAACAATGCAGACAGCGATGGCGACGGTCTCCCAGATGGCTGGGAAGTCTCGAACGGCCTTAACCCTACCAACGGTGGCGACGGAAATGCAGACCCTGATGGCGATGGTTTAACCAACGCCCAAGAGTATGCATCGGGTACCAACCCGAACAACGCAGACACTGACGGTGACGGTAAGGCTGACAACGTAGACTCGTTCCCTAACGACCCAAACGACGGTGAATATTCCGACTCCGATGGTGACGGCATTCCTGATGCTTACGATCCTGACTTTACCGAGTCAGGCGCAGGCGGCGGCAATGGCGAAACCGAAGGCGGTGGCGAATCTGAAGCTGGAACCCCAACCCCTCAACCAGGTCAAGGACAAGGTCAAGGACAAGGTCAAGGACAAGGTCAAGGACAAGGTCAAGGACAGGGTCAAGGACAGGGTCAAGGACAAGGTCAAGGACAAGGTCAAGGACAAGGTCAAGGACAGGGTCAAGGA
>Ga0102854_1000351_pt1 | contig 14968 bp, 8 predicted proteins | sample Colrivmet1370A02_FD_84502 | JGI IMG/M metagenome (GOLD analysis project Ga0102854, IMG submission 84502) | Estuarine microbial communities from the Columbia River estuary - metaG 1370A-02 | ecosystem: Environmental > Aquatic > Marine > Intertidal zone > Estuary | place: USA: Columbia River... | reverse complement strand
CGTTGGTAATGGTGATCCAAGAACGGACCCTTTCATTTGTAGAGAATATTGCAGTTAGGGCGTATCCTAAGGCGAGGGAGATGAACCCCAACGCCGCAATGTCTTCTCCACTGTTGGAGTTGGCAATGAAGTAGAGAACAGTGGAAAGAACCACAATCATGAGTAAATGAGGTAACGTCTTCGGCGAAAGCAGAGTTTTGACGAGTGCGAGCAGTGATGTCTCGTTCGATGCGAGTTCCCTCAAAATGTCTTCTGAAGGGTTGGTGTTATGCACAGCACTTGGCTCCCCCTCCATGGTGTATCCTCCTGTTTCTCTATTTTCATACTATGCACGTTTTCAACATCAAAGGTATTGAAGGTGGTGCGTCTCCAGTCAATTATGGCTAAGCGCTTGTCCAAAGCATTGCGCGGCAAACGGCGATGGGTGGGGGTTGTATGCTCGGCTCAGTTTGAGGATCGTTCATCGTTACAAGTTCACATGGAGTCACTTTGGGCTTCGATTGGTATCGAGTCAAACATTCGCTTAATGGATTTTTATCCGGCATCATCGCCCGAAGTTGAACAGATCTCACAAACACTTGGCGTTTCTCAATCCCAAGGTTATGCTGTTCTACAAGTCCCTCATCCCTCGTTTAATCGACTGCGTACATGCATCGAAGATGAAGAGTCGTTGGACTTGAACTTGCTTTGCAGTTGCACGAGCAGTGGAAAAATCAGGCTGGTGCGTGAACGCATGGGTATGCCGAAGCCATCGAGAAAACGGTGACACCACCACATTCATTTGTTTACGCTCCCACGCTTGGCCATGGCTGGAGGGGGTGCTGCACCTGCAATGAAGATGAGTGATTTGTTCATTCTTCTCGGCGTGACCTTCTTGATTGGTGGATTATTCATCCACGGTCTAGCATCTTCTGAAACGGTTTCTGAAGAAAGCGAACCGTACTCGAACGGAGCCTCATTGTTGAAGGGTGATTCGTTGGAATTTACAATTGACGCAAGCAACGAATCCACAGTCGTCATCGAAATAATGTTCGATGACCAAGAGACCGTTTTCACCGAATCGATGGTCCTTGCACCGGGCAACTCGGACTCGGCAAGCTTTGAGGCATCAGAAAGCGGATACTACTCCTATACTGTTGATTTTACGAAAGGTGAAGGTGAAGTCTTCGTCGATCTTGACCGTCAACTTTTGATTGATTTCATCGTCTATCCATTCGGAGCGATTTGTCTCGTTTTTGGATTGTACAAGAGAAAGGATGAAAAAATGGGTGAGTCGGTTGATGCAGTCCTCGAAGATATCAACTAATTCTGTCGATACTTTGTCCATCGAACGTCCTCGCCATCCTCGATTTGGTGCAAGCGCTGATTTTGGTCGACAAGTTGTATGTTTCCGTCGGGCTTGACGGAGTGGAACTGCATCATTATATTTCTATAGATTGGCTCTCCAAGGGATGGTATGCTTGCTCGCAGGCTTGTTTCAAAAGCGGATATGACGTTATCATTTCTTAGCGCTTCAATCCCCTCTTTGTCTTCGAGCCAGGAGGCCACCGATGCGTGGATTATCGGCAAGAATACTTCCGTCGATGCACGCTGTGATAGTTCATCCAATGCGGCCAATGAATACTCCTTTTTATGGTGGTTTTTACTTGAAATATTGCATCCAATGCCGAGTACGATCCGGGTGGTTTTACCTTGGCTACGGCTCTCGACCAATACGCCTCCAACTTTGCGTGTTTCTTGACCAATTCGAAGTAAAACATCGTTTGGCCACTTAAGGGCGACAAGTTCGGTTGAAATATTCATTGCGATAATCGCCTGATGTAGAGCTAAACCGGCTCTCAATTGCAATTGATTTGGATTCGGAATACCTCGAATCTCATCGATGACCCAGGAGCCTGCAAACGCTTGTTCTTCATGCGACCAAGGGCGTCCACGCCTACCGTGGCCGGATGATTGGACGCCAGCATAGAGTAATGTCCCAACAGCATCGTCAGATTCCATCAAGGCAGTGTTGGTTGATGCGATGCTCTCAACGAATGTGATGTTTTTTGCGTGATAGGGTCTCCAAATACCAAGCACTTCCAAGCATTCTCCATCATCGAATCTTTTCGAGGCGACTGTTCGAATTGCAAATCCATTGGCTAAACACTCTGTACGAGCGCTTTTGCCCTTTTCGTTGTTTGAAATGAGTAGAAAGACCAATCCGTTTTCACTGAGGATTTTACTTGACTTGAGGTGCTTGAGGAGGCGCGAAACAAGACCTCTGCGATCCGTGTCTAGGAGTGCGGCCTCTTCCAAAGGCCCAAGCAGTGGAGATTGGTTATCATGAGCGAGATAGGGGAGGTTCCAAACGATGATGTCATGCTGTTTTCGTCCGGCCCACTGTTCGACAGTACCATCTATGTTCGGTCCTGGGCCTCCTTCTCGAACGTTGATCGTGACGCCGTTGGAAACGGCAGCATGCCGGCTAGCAGCAACAGCGAAGGGATTGATGTCGCATGCGGTCACAGTGAATCCAAGTTGCGCTGCAAAAATCGAAATTGCTCCTGAGCCACACCCAATTTCCAGCAAGCGTTTGGCGCCCGGCTTTGGTAGTTTGGCGATGGTTTGTGCCATGAGGTCCGTGTCTTCACGAGGAGGGTAAACTGTTGGTGGAATGAGAAGCTCAATTTCTCGGCTCTGTGGCGTCATCCAAACGACCTCTTTGGCCGTCCGTTCAAAGCGTCCAATTTCGTGTTCGGCATCCCTTGGGCCGAAGATTTCCTCGTTTCCCATTTGCCTCAATTTCATCCAGAATCAGACAGCATTTATGTCTATCCGAAGTTGTCAAATCGTGCAACACAGGCAGTAAACTTCATTTTTGATAGGTTTTCTCACGCACTGTTGGTACTGCGATGCGGCAACATTCGACGAAAGATGGTTTGCGTAACCTATAAGAACAGTTGGTAAGTCGGGCAAAAAGCCCAAGTTGCTATTTTGGGCCTGTAGCTCAGTCAGGTAGAGCGTCGGACTTTTAATCCGATGGTCGCGGGTTCGAACCCCGTCAGGCCCGCCTGACTGGGTTTACAGGTTTGGATAGTTGGGCATGAGCGGGGTATGAGGATGGTAGTAAAAAGCGCAACAAAGAAGCGACTCATGGAGCTTGGAGTTTCCGAAGAGTTCGCACACAAATTAGCAACTGATCGAAACATGACCGACATCAAGGCAATGTCCTCTGATGAAGTCGCATCCACCCTCGGTGTTTCGAAAGACTCAGAACAATTCACCAACACCATGTCTGTGATTGCAGAACAAGGTTCTCGTCGACGTTCAAAATCGAAGAGCAAGAAGATTACAATCCGTGCAAAGGCTATCGATGACTTCGATCGCCCTGAAATCACCATGCGTTTTAACGCTCTCAACCACGACCTGGTCCCCCATCAGGAACTAGTTGGAGGAGCGAACATCTCTGTCGAAGAACAATTTGCCATCGAGAGCGAAGAACTCGCTCCTTGGGAAATGGTTCAAGCTGATGACGAAACCGGTGAGCCTCGTCTCGCTAAGGAATGGCTTCCGAAAATCCTCATTACGGACCCGGTCGTTCAAGTCATCAAAGAAACTGCTGAAGCACAAGACAACGCTCGTCTTGCAGCAGACCCTGAACACAAGCCACTCGCTGCAGGTTGGATCGCCGACCGCGTACTGAAAGTCATCCGCAAGTCCCCATCTGCGGGTAGAACTGTTGCCTACCGACTAATTGTAGAGGGTAACTGAGGGAAGGTGTAAATTATGCAAGAAATTATTCAATCATTTTTCAAAGAACGTAGCCTCGTCAACCACCAACTCGCTTCATACGACGATTGTATCCCCTCCGGAGACAACTCGATTTCTCGTATGGAGAAAATCATCCGTAACATTCGCGTCGGAACCGATGAAGAAATTCATGATGACCTTGGCGGTTACATCAAACTCGACGTTGTCGACCATGACATCACCATCCGTTTGAAGAACATCAAACTCGGAGAACCAACCATCCGTGAAGCAAACGGTGCAGAACACCCATCCACCCCTATGGAATGCCGTCTGCGCAAGCTCACCTACATGTCCCCGGTGACCATTGATTTCCAGATTTCTCGCAACGGTGTCCCTTCACCTGTTGAGGCTGGAGTGCAAGTCGGAAGCATGCCAATCATGGTCCGTTCCTCCCGTTGTAACCTTCACGCTAAGCACATTGCTGGAGAACGCCAACTTTATCCAACCACCTCAACCGAAGATTCCGCACTTTGGGATGACTTACTCCGAAAGCGTGGCGAAGACCCTCTGGACCCTGGAGGCTATTTCATCATCAACGGTACAGAACGTGTCCTCATCTCTATGGAAGACCTTGCTCCGAACCGTGTAACTGTTGAAATCAACAAGCGGTACGCAAAGCGCACAGAAGTCGCTAAGATTTTCTCGCAGAAAGACGGTATGCGCAAGCCTCTCAACGTTGAAAAGCGACGAGATGGAATGCTCATGGTCAAAATCAGCACCGCCGGAACTACTGCTATCCCAGTGGTTCTTCTCATGCGTGCACTTGGTATCGAGAACGATCAAGAAGTGTTCCAAACCGTTGCAGGTCCAACTGAGACATTCAAGTACATCGTTGCTAACCTCAACGAAGTCAACGACAATGAAGAGTATGCTGTTCAATCCCGTGACGAAGCACATGAATGGTTGCAGAAGAAATTCGCAGCAGGTCAACAAAAGGAATACCGTGAACAGCGAGTCAACCAATTGCTTGACCGTGAACTTCTTCCTCACTTGGGTGACCAACCTGGCGACCGAAAGAAGAAGGCTATTTTCCTCGGCCGAATCGTTCGTCAAGTTCTCGAAATGGCTCTTACCAACCGTGAACCAAACGACAAGGACCACTACGCAAACAAGCGTGTTCGTCTTGCTGGTGATTTGATTGAAGACTTGTTCCGAGTTTCCAGCGGTCAACTTGCTCGTGACCTCAAGTACCAACTCGAGCGTCACCACAACCGTAAGCGAGAACTCAAAATCACTTCCTGCTTGCGTCCTGATGTCTTGACCTCCAAGATTATGCACGCTCTTGCAACTGGGAACTGGGTCGGTGGACGATCTGGTGTCAGTCAATTGCTCGACCGAACAACCTACCTCGCTTCGTTGTCGCACATGCGCCGTGTCACCTCCCCTCTTGTACGCAGCCAACCTCACTTCGAGGCTCGTGACCTGCACCCAACTCAATGGGGCCGTCTGTGTCCGAACGAAACTCCTGAAGGACAGAACTGTGGTCTGGTCAAAAATGCTGCTCAAATGATTGACATCTCTGAACACATCAGTGAAGTCGAAGTTCGTGAGCAACTGGATGAACTTGATGTCAACAGTGAACTTGAAGATTGGAGCTCCGGCGACCGAATTCACGTTAACGGTGACATTTACGGTATTCACAAGAACGGAAAGAACTTGGTTCGCCACTTCAAATCCGCTCGCCGACGTGGAACCATACCTGCCGAAGTTTCGATTCGACACGATAAGGAGAACAAGGACATCTTCATCAACACGGACAAGGGACGTATTCTGCGACCTTTGGTCATCCTTTACGATGGCGCACCTCGTTTAACTCCTAACCACCTCCAAGCACTCCGTGATTCAGAAATGACCTTCAAGGACCTCGTCAATGACGGTGTTGTTGAATGGGTCGATGCAGAAGAAGAAGAAGACCTCCTCATTGCAGCACGACCGTTCGTTCTACCTGAAACCGTTCCTTCCGGTGAATTCGCTGGCCGCCCATTGACCAACGAGAACGTCGATTGGGTCAACCTCGGTGAACCTGGTGCAACTGAAGCAAAACTTGTTGCCAAGGTACGAATGCCAAACGGTGCTTGGGAATCTGCTGAGATCTCTCTACCCTTGCTTTTCGATGATGAATACACACACTGTGAAATCGACCCACAACTCGTTTTGGGTGTCTGTGCTTCATTGATTCCATACCCAGAACACAACTCTACCCCTCGTGTTACTGGCGGAACAGCAATGGTCAAGCAATCCCTTGGTCTACCAAGCTCAAACTACAGAATGCGACCCGATACTCGGGCTCACATTCTCCACTACACACAGCGTTCTATCACTCGAACTGCAGCAATGGAATCGACGCACTTCGATGACCGTCCCGGTGGACAAAACTTCATCGTCGCTATTATGTCGCTTCACGGCTACAACATGCAAGACGCTGTCATCATGAACAAGGGCTCAGTCGACCGTGCTCTTGGACGCTCGACCTTCAACCGAACCTACAACGCTGAACGCCGTAGATTCCCTGGTGGTCAAGTCGAAGAAATCGAAAAGCCAGGCAGCTCACTGCAAGAAGTCAAGGGACTCAAACCTGAAGAGGCCTACCGACATCTCGAAGCAGACGGATTGCCATTGCCTGAGATGTACCTCGAAGGTGGCGATGTGTTGGTCGGTAAGACCAGCCCACCTCGTTTCCTCGAAGAATCAGCTGGCGGTGCTTTCCTTCTCGCACAAGAACGACGTGAATCCTCGATGCTCGTCCGACACGGTGAGAAAGGATACGTCGACAACGTCTACGTCACAGAATCTCTTGACTCAGGCCGTTTGGTCCGAGTTATGGTTCGAAGCCACAAGGTTCCTGAAGTTGGTGACAAGTTCGCATCTCGACACGGACAAAAGGGTGTCATTGGACGCCTTGTTGAACCTGAAGACATGCCGTTCACTGCTGATGGTATTGTTCCTGATTTGGTCATCAACCCGCACGCTATCCCGTCTCGAATGACCGTTGCACACGTTCTGGAAATGATCGGTGGTAAAGTTGGTTCGATGGAAGGCCGTCGAATCGATGCTACCGCTTTCCGTGGAGAAAAGGAAGGCAGCCTACGTGATGGACTTGTTCGAAATGGACTTGCTCACACCGGCCGTGAAACCATGATTAACGGTGAAACTGGTGAAGTTTATCCTGCTGATATTTTCATCGGCTGTATCTACTACCAACGATTGCACCACTTGGTGTCCTCGAAGATTCACGCTCGTTCCCGTGGCCGTGTTCAAATCCTCACTCGACAACCAACTGAAGGTCGTGCCCGCCAAGGTGGTCTACGATTCGGTGAAATGGAACGTGATTGTTTGATTGCACACGGTGCATCGATGGTCATTAAAGATCGATTGCTCGATGAATCGGACGGTATTGACATGTACGTCTGTGCTCAATCCGGTCACATCGCTTGGTACGATCCAAAGCGACGCACTTACGTCAGCCCGATTCACGGCGATGGCGCAGAAGTGTACAAAGTACAAACATCCTACGCATTCAAGCTGCTCCTCGACGAAATGAAGAGTTTAGGTGTGGCCATGCGTCTTGAACTGGAGGACCGAAGATGAGTCAAACAAACACAATGATTCCAAAGCGTATCGCTCAGATTCGTTTTGGCCTGATGGAACCCAAAGAAATCCGCCAAATGTCCGCTGTCGAAGTGAAAACTGCTGACACATACAAGGACGATGGACACGCTTACCGTCAAGGATTGATGGACCCTCACATGGGTGTTATCGAACCAGGATTGGTTTGTCCAACTGACAACTGTAAGTACGACGAGTCACCCGGTCACTTCGGCCACATTGCTCTGGAACTTCCAGTGATTCACATCGGTTTCGTGAACCTCATTAAGACCGCCTTGAAGGCTACCTGTTCGAAGTGCAGCAGAATTTTGTTGCACGACACTCCGAGCACTCACCCTTCAAACCCTGAATTGAGTGAGCAAGATTACTACCGAACACGTATCCGTGATATCCAAATTAAGCACGGTGTCGGTTCAACAGAATTTGCTAAGATCATCAAGGAAGTCGAGAAGGTCACAACCGGAACTCGCCGTGGACAGTGTATGCACTGCCAAGCAATGCAAGGCAAGATTATGCTTGACAAGCCAACGACTTTCAAAGAGAAGTTGGAGTCGCAAGGTGCAGGAAAAGCAGAGATTGAACGTAAACTCAATCCTCGTGACGTCCGTGAATGGCTCAGTGCCATCCCATCCGAAGATTTGATTTTCATCGGAATGGACAAGCAAAACCGGCCAGAATGGATTGTTCTGAAGGTTCTACCCGTCCCGCCAATCACCGTTCGCCCATCGATTACTTTGGACAGCGGAGACCGTTCGGAAGACGACTTGACGCACAAACTTGTTGACGTATTGAGAATCAACCAGCGATTGCGTGAAAACCGTGACACTGGTGCACCGCAATTGATTGTTGAGGACCTTTGGGAATTGTTGCAATACCACATCACAACCTACTTCGACAACCAAACTTCAGGAATCCCTCCTGCTCGTCACCGATCTGGTCGAACTCTCAAGACACTTACTCAGCGTCTAAAGGGTAAGGAAGGCCGATTCCGTAGTAACCTCTCCGGAAAGCGTGTTAACTTCTGTGCTCGTTCAGTTATCTCTCCTGATCCATACTTGGGTGTCAATGAAGTTGGTGTGCCAAAGAAGATTGCAAAGGAACTGACCGTCCCAATCCGTGTTACTTCCCGTAACCGTGAACAGATGCGTCAGATGATTCTACGTGGTCCTGATGTACACCCTGGTGTAAACTACATTATTCGTGGTGACAACCGACGTGTTCGAATCAACCAACGCAGCCGTTTGATTAACGCTGGGTTCCGATGCCACAACCCTGAATGCAACGAAGAAACAACACTTCGTCCAGACATGCATCAGTGCCTACCTGCGCCAAACTTCTTGCCTGGACTTGTGATTAAGCCGGAAATTTTCGTTAACCCTGACGGAACTCAAGAGACAACCTACGTCGTTGACGACGAAGCAACTCTTGCGAACCTTCGCGGTGAAGATATCGATTCACAGAAACTTGCAGAAGATGATCCTCGTGCGAAACTCCACTACCGTTGGATGCACGAATTGGCTCAAGCAGACAAAGTTCACCCAGACCCACACCCAGATCACCTGCAAATCAGCTGCCCTCACTGCGGTAGCCCGTCGGACGAATGGGGCGACCAAACCCGTGTCGAAGACCGATTGTCGACCATTGACCGCAACGGAAACCCGAAACCAGGTCTTCTTGTCGAACGTCACTTAATCGACGGAGACGTTGCTATCTTTAACCGACAACCATCTCTTCACAGAATGTCGATGATGGTCCACGAAGTCCGAGTTATGGAAGGTCATACCTTCCGTTTCAACCTCGCAGTTTGTACTCCGTACAACGCCGACTTCGACGGTGACGAAATGAACTTGCACGTGATTCAATCTGAAGAGGCTCGTGCTGAAGCAAAAATCTTGATGCGTGTTCAAGAGCACATCTTGACTCCTCGATACGGTGGAGCAGTTATTGGTGGTATACACGACCACATTTCTGGTGCTTACTTGTTGTCTCGCCCAGGGACGCTCATCAACCGCCGTCACGGACTTGAAATGCTTGGAAGCATCGATTTCACCGGTGAACTCCCGACTATTGTTAAGGACGAAAACGGTAAGGAATGCTTCCGTGGACAGGATCTTATCTCGCTGATTATACCTGATAACATCCACCTGCGATTCCGTAGCCGTTCAAACGACGATGTTGTCGTCAAGAACGGAATGGTTGAAGGTACATTGGACAAGCGTGCAATCGGTGCTGAAGACGGTCGTCTTCTCGATGCAATTGTTCAAACCAACGGACCTGAACTCGGTGCTAAGTTCCTTGACGACTTTACTCGTCTTTCCATCGCTGCATGTACTTCGCTTGGATTTACCACTGGTATTGACGACGAAGATCTCAGCGCTGAGGCTCTTCAGTCGATTAAGAACGCAAACATCGAAGCGGGTGTGCTTGTTCAAGCAGCACTCGACAAGTTCGGAAAGGACGGTCGTGGATACGAAACACGTCCTGGACGTACCCCTCGTGAAACCCTCGAAGAAGACATCATGGTCATTCTCGACCAAGGTAAGCAAGAAGCGGGTGACGTGGCAAAGAACGAACTGGCTCAATCCGGTTCGACCAACGCTGCAGTCAACATGGCTATCTCTGGTGCTCGTGGTTCTATGGACAACCTCAACATGATGGCTGGTTCGATTGGACAAGCAAAGGTTCGTGGAAAGCGACTAGAGCGTGGATACAACGAACGTGTTCTGCCTCACTTCCGCCGTGGTGGACGTGCAGCTGCAGACCGTGGTTTCATCTCGAGTTCATTCAAGCGTGGCCTTGAGCCAACGGAGTTCTTTATGCTCTCCATCTCAGGCCGTGAGTCGCTGGTCGATACTGCGGTTCGTACTGCAAAGTCCGGATACATGCAACGTCGATTGATTAACGCTATGGATGACTTGAAGGTCTACGATGATTCGATGCTCTCTGTTCGAAACACTGCAAACCGTATCATTCAATTCAGCTACGGTGAAGATGGAATTGACCCTTCCCGTGGTGTGCACGGTTCCCCGTTCAACATCGATGTTATCGTCGATGAAGCCCTTGGAACTGAAGGTGCAACCGTCGTTGAACGTGATTCCTTCGAACGTGAAGAAAAGGAAGATGACTTCGGTGGCATTGAGTATGAAGATGCTGGAACAGAAGGAGGCGAGAACTGATGGTCGTAAAGAGTGCAACTAAGAAGAAGCTCATGGATTTGGGCATTGCAGAAAACTACGCACACACCCTTGCAGATGACAAGAAGTGGGACGATGTCAAAATCCTCGCTGCTGGCGAAATCGCACAACTGTGTGAAACCGATTCAGAAACTGCTGCAACCATCAAAGCAACCATTGATGCTGCAAACAAGAAAGGCGGAGATTCAAACAGCGAAAACACCGGACCCACTACCTCGGTTCGACTTCGACGTACAGGACGCTCCATTGCTCGTGCAAAGACTTCCGTCGCCATGACAGAATACAATCTTGAGTCGAAACTCTTGGAATATGAGGATGAGTTGTCAGAAGATCCAATCTTCAAGACACTCGTTGACGCTGTTGAAGACAACGGCTCCTCCCGATTTACCAATCGAATCTTCCACGACCTTACCGTTGCGATTCATGCACGTGGCAAGAAAAAGTTGACCAAGGCTCAAGCGAAGAAAGTCGTTGATGGAGCAGTTGTTGCTCTTGACCGAGCAAGCATCGATCCTTACGAAGCTGCAGGAATTATCACCGCTCAATCAATTGGTGAGCCAGGTACACAGATGACCATGCGTACGTTCCACTATGCGGGTGTTGCAACGGTTAACGTCACCCAAGGTCTACCTCGTATTATCGAAATTGTCGATGCACGAAAAGTTCCAAACACGCCTACAATGATTATCCATTTGTCGGAAGAAAAGAAGACCTCTTCAGTCGAAGCGCAAAAACTTGCAGCAGCTATTGAAGAAACACACACTGTGAACATTGCTTCTTTGGAAACTGACGTCGCTCAACGACGTCTCGTTCTCAAGCTCAACAAGGGTATGCTCAAGCAAAAGAACATGACCGGTGCTGAAGTCAAAGACAAGCTCGAACGTGCGACACGTCTCTTTGTCCAAGCGGACAAGGAAAAGAACCCGTCCACGCTCACTTTGATTCCTGGTGTGCACTCCGAAGAAGACTTGGCTGAACTCGCTGAGAACCCACCTTCGTACACCATGCTTTTGCAACTGGAAGAGAAAATCCGCGACATGCGATTGAAAGGTATTCCAAACATTGCTCGAGCGAACGTCCAACTTGACGACAAAACTGGCGAGTATTACCTCTCTACCATCGGTTCAAACTTGACCCGTGTGAGCGAAATCGAGACCATTGATCGTAACCGAACCTACACCAACAACATCATCGAAATCTTTGATTTCCTCGGAATTGAAGCCGCTCGACAAGCCATTGTCAACGAACTCCAAGCAACCCTCGATGGGGCCCGCTTGGAAGTCGATGTTCGACACTTGCTTCTTGTTGCTGACGTTATGACTTCAGAAGGTGAAGTACGTGCTATTGGTCGACACGGTGTGTCGGGTACAAAGCACAGTATTCTTGCTCGTGCTGCTTTCGAAGTTACCGTGAACCATCTGCTCAAGGCCGGTGTGATCGGTGAGAAGGATTACCTCACTGGTGTTGCAGAGAACATTATTGTCGGACAACCAATTTCGCTTGGAACCGGTAGTGTTGAACTCTACTACATCCCTGAAGAATGATTTTCTACCCATGAGAAACTATGTGGAGTATGGAGGAATAAAATATGGACCTAAGCCGACAACTGAAGAATGCAATTGCAACTGGAGACCTACGATTTGGACAACGCCAAGCACTCGATGCGTGTGCTCGTGGTGAAGCGAAAGTCGTAATTTTTGCTGCGAACTGCCCAAACGAGTTTATCGATGAATTGCACGCGAATCACCCTGAAGTAACCAAATTCCGTGCGAGCATGGTTAACCGTGAACTGGGAACCGCATGTGGTAAGCCGTTTTCGGTTTCCACACTCAGCATCATCGATGCTGGTGACAGTGATTTGCTGCAGCTCGAAACCAACCTTGAATGATTACCATTTTCAGGCGTCCTCGCCCGCACTTGGTAGCAAAGGTTTGATGTCACTCGGCGTAGTGGTGCTGCTATGCGCCCTTTGAGCAGAACCTTCTCAGCCCTAATGCTCACGTTCTTGATGCTTGCCTCAATCATGGTGATGGAATCACCTGGTCGGGTTGAACACTCTCTTGAAACTGAATCTGAGGATATTCAATTCACCTCAGGCCGGGGAACTTCTTCCTCGTATCTTTCCACTGGAGGTTCAGCCTCTCAAAGCATCGATGCGAATCATATTGCCGCGCTCGCTTCGGGCGGATGGATTATCGGTTCGGAATTCAATGCTTCACTCACTTTTGGAACGAATACGCTCCAACCGACATCGCCGTTTGCTAACTACGGTGAATTTTTCTTGGCAATAGCCGATGATGCAGGTGTATGGCAATCTGTTTTCGGAGCGGATCACAGTTATGGGGGGGGAGGTCTTTCCTTCCTAACAGATGTGGCAGTTGATGTCTCCGGCGATATTGCTATTTCCGGCTATTATTACGGTGAAATCGCTTTCCCAAGCATTCAAGGACAGAACATCATATTGACCAATACGAATTCTGGCTACCACTTTGAAGGGTTCGTTGCCACTGCTACTCCAAATGGCGATTGGCAATGGGTTAGGGGTCTTGAAACGCTTGTGAATGGAACGGGCGAGTACAGTTCCACAACTGGTGTCGGCTTTTCTGCTAGTGGTGATGTACTGCTCACTGGTGAATTCGAAGGCGAAACGGATTTTGGTGGCGTTCCATTGAACGTCTCGAACGCAGAAGTTTATGTCGCAAACTATGATTTCGGCTCTGGCGGTTTGAATTGGGTTGTCAGCGGTGGCGGTATCGGTGTCAACCGAGTTTTCGATCTTGCTCCAACAACAAACGGTGGTGTGAAGATTGCAACCATTTCTGATGGATTTTCTCAATGGGGTTCGACCAGTTATCTGGCGAAAGGTACCATCGACGCTGTTGTCATTGAATTTGATGCAGGCGGTGCTCTTGTCGGCCTTGATGGATACGGATCTCCGAATGAGCAAACCATCATCTTGAACATCGAAATGGATTTCAATGGTGACACCTACTATGCAGGTACGTTCGGAGGCACGATCGCTGGCACTGGATGGTCTGCAACCGCTTCCTATGGCGGTAACGATATTTTCGTGGTACGTGAAGCGGTTTCGTCGGCTAACAGTTGGGCGTTCGTATCCGGCTCCAGTCAAGCGGATGAACCCCAAGGCCTTGCAGTAACTTCCAACGGTCTAGTCGTGTATGGAGGTTTCATTATTGCTCAACACACTGCCAGTTCGTACACACTCACCCCTTCCAACCACGACGGATTCGTGGTTGGACTTTCATCATCTGGCTCAGCTGAATGGGCTGAACAAATAGGCGGTTCTCAATACGATTATGCATGGAGCCTTGCTGTGAACTTCAGTGATTCAATCGGCGTAGGGGGTTCTTACTCCGGTTCGATGACCCATGATGGTACATCGGTCACATCAACCGGTGGCCGGGATGCGTTTATTTGGGCCTTTGACCCGACCGCACTGAAGGATACAGACAGCGATAGCATCGTTGACGTGGATGACAATTGTCCTACGGTATCAAACCCTACTCAAGCCAACACAGACATGGACGACAAGGGCGATGCATGCGATTCAGACGATGACAACGATGGACTCACCGACAACTTCCCTGACCTTTGCCCTCGTGGTGGTGAATTCAATTGGACAAGCATGCAAGACGCATCCAACCCTTCCGCTTCGAGTGATTGGGATAACGACGGCTGTAAAGACGACGCTGAAGATCCAGATGATGATAACGACCAGGTTCTCGATGTGAACGATATTTGTCCATACACTTCCTATGACCCTCCTCGACCAACATGGGTTTCAGATTCCTCAAACGACCTCGATGGTGACGGTTGCCGTGATTCTGACGAAGACATTGATGATGATGCGGATGGTTTTGACGATGTCGAAGACGATTGTCCTACGACTTCAGGAACATCGACGCTCGGTACCACCGGATGTCTTGACTCCGACAGCGATGGCTGGTCGGACACGTACGATGATTGTCCGAATGAAGCAGGGAACTCAACTCTTGGGGGCAAGAATGCTTGTCCTGACACCGATGGAGACGGTTGGGCGAATTCTGATGATTCGTTCCCGAACGATGTAACGCAATGGGCGGATACAGACACTGATGGATACGGAGATAATCTCCAAGGCCTTTCTCCTGACGATTGCTCCACGGTACAAGGCACTTCGACTGTCGACCGTCTTGGCTGCTTCGATTCCGATGAAGACGGTTATTCAGATGCAGATTCCAGTTGGTACATCGAAGACGGTGCTGACGCTTTCCCGAACGATGCAACTCAATGGGCAGATTCCGACGAAGACGGATTTGGCGATAACTGGGGCAACTCAACTTGGGACGACCGTAAATCCTCTTGGAACGGAATCT
>Ga0102854_1000341_pt1 | contig 15488 bp, 2 predicted proteins | sample Colrivmet1370A02_FD_84502 | JGI IMG/M metagenome (GOLD analysis project Ga0102854, IMG submission 84502) | Estuarine microbial communities from the Columbia River estuary - metaG 1370A-02 | ecosystem: Environmental > Aquatic > Marine > Intertidal zone > Estuary | place: USA: Columbia River... | reverse complement strand
CTTCAACAAGTAGCGATATAAATAACGTACGTGCTAGTGGTTCTAGAGGGTTAAGTACAATACTTAGATTCTTTGATGGGACTCAAACTAAGCAATATAAAATGGGCCAAGAGACTATTGCAGATGGTGAAGAGCGCGTAGTTGCATTTACTGCTCCAATGGTTAAAGGTGGATTACAGCAAGCTGACTTAAATTTAAATTTAGCTCCTAAAGATGAGAATGAGCAAAAACAAAATAAATTAGGTGAGAACGAGGCTATTAATCAAATAGCAATGACTGGAGAAATCTATTCTGAATCAGGGGATAAACTTAGTGATTTAGGAATGCCAAGTACTTTCATGGATAAATATGGTGTGATTACTAGGGGTAGTCAGGCTGATGTTGTTATGATGCCTTATGATAAAGATGGTAACATGATGGTTAAACAATTTGGACAGGTTACAAGTATAAAACTAGATATACGTAAGGCGTTTAAGAAATCTATGGATGAGGCACTTTCAAAATTAGACCCGCCATTAGATGGTATTCCAGCTAATAAATTAATACCTGGAAGTAGAGACCCTAAAGTGCAAGCTGCTTATAGTGAGTACCTTATGTGGGTTGATAAATCAATGCCGGATAATTTAGCTCGTATAAGAAAGGAATACGAAGAGGCAGAAAATAAAACTCCAGAACTGCAAGCTAACCTTAATCAAGCTGTTGCAGCATATTCAGCAGTGGATAAAGCTTCAAAAATAATAAAAGGTATGTTTGGTAATGTAACTATGATGCCTACATTGATGGTTAATGTATCATTTGATAATGATGATTTTGACTTAAAAGGAGCTATAGAAGCATCAGCTAAAGCCAGTAACTATGGGGTAGGTACTGTACAAGATCTAGATAAAACAGAAAGAGAGTTTTTACAAGACACAAATAAAATTGATAAAACTAACTACTTTTCACCTGATCATGTCTATAAAACCAATATCTTTATGCCGCTTAAAACATTACAAGCACAAGCAAATGAAGCAGGACAAAAAACAGCTGCGACAATTAAGCTTGGTAATATAGATAATGAGGCTAAAAAGTTCATTAACGCTTCAGGTTTAATTAGTAACCCTGATATGAGAAATACGTACCTATTTGCAATAAACTAGAATAATGGAAGAAAACTTAGATAATACGGAAGATATACAACAAGGTGAACCTCAAGTAGATTCTACAGCAATTGCTGATGGAGGTGATATTAAGTAGCAGGATTACTTTGAGACTAGAATAAAGAAACCAGGGGTTACAACTGAGAACCTGTTTGATTTATATGGACCAAATAATTTTAATGAAGAGTTTAAATCTAAAGAAGATTACTGGAAGGACGAAGACATTCAGTCTAAATTTGTAAGCTCTTTTGGTACACAGGCTAAACTTAAATTTGATGAGGTATATAATAATACTGTTAAAGAGTTTTCTGCATTTAAATTAGGTAAGTACCAGAAAGCTCAAACAGGGTATGAATTAATTAGAGATGATTTATCTAGTTTACGATCTAATATTATTATGCGTCATACTAATATGGCTGGTACGCTAGAGCGCGGTACTGGTTGGTCAGCGCCTACAAAAGATTATAGAGAGAACTTCACTAATATAAGAACTAAGTTTATTGATGAGAATGGTGAGACACAGTATAAAATCGAAAAGTACTCTCCTGAGAAATTAGAGGAATTAGAAGAAGATGACTCCTTTGGGGGTCTTGCCTACTCTGATGCATTCTATAATATAGATCCTAATGAAGGGGTTGATGGTTTGTACTATGAAGCTATCTATGATGGTAAAATTCAGAATGAGGCTACAGGGGAATTGATGGATGTTAGAAATGACCAAGTTGTATCTCGTTGGGATATTGATACTGGAATGGGCCGTTTTGATGATATATTTAAAAATAATAAATTAGAGGCTGATGGTGTATTAGATTATGCTAAGCTGTTCGTGAAGGCTCCTATGAATATGGCGGTTAACATGTTAGATACTACGATTCAATTAGGTAGAGCAGTTACAGCTGGTGGTAATGGATTATTTAATCTATTTAGAGATGAAGATCTTTCTGTAGATTCTAATCAATTCTACAAGATGCTTACTACAATGGGTATCAAGACTAAGGCACATAATACCTCGATGACTAGAGAAGCATTACAAGATGGTTTCTTCGGAAGTCCTGAGGCGTTTTTATCTACTGTAGCAGATGTTGCATTACAGGTAGCATTAGCTGGTGGACTAGGTAGAGCAGGTGCTGGATTAGCAGGAATTATGACGAAAGGGATGGCCCCTAAGGTTGTACAGCAGGCTACAAAAAGAGCATCAGAAGTTGCAGTACGCTCTACACTAACAGCTATGGCTGCTAAGGATTCTTATAATGATGCATTAGAGAATGGGTTTACAACTACAGAGGCTTCTTTAATAACAGGAGGTATGGTAGCAGCGTTATGGAAAGCTACTGAATATGCATCATATATCTTCGGAGAATACGAGGTAAAGATACTTAGAAAAAATATTCGTTCTGCAATGAAGCATGAACAAGACCAATTTCTTAAGACCGCTTTTAAAAACCTTACAAAAAAGGTAGCTGATAAAACAACTGGCCCTGATGCTGGAAAAGGTATGAAGGCTTTATTACATGCTCAAAGTGCTGTTGATAGAGTATTTGGTGTAGTTGTAAAAGGCTTACCACCAAGTAAATGGGCATATGCGGCACGACAAGAGGGTATGGAAGAGATGACTGAAGAGCTATTTCAAGATGGAGTTAAGCATGTTGCATCAGCATATGGTGCTCTTATTAACAATGCTAGAGATGCGCGCAAAGGGAGATATCTTACTATTTTTGATGAAGGATACTTCGAAGATGCGGCGCTAAGATATGCTACTTCCTTTACTGCTGGGGCAATGGGGGGACCTATGGGTATTGCTATGATGGGTAAAGTTGATCTTAGCCCTGTTACAGCTACCAGTAGTTTAACTGATATCTTACTTGCCGGAAATAAATCTGAGCTTGTAAGTGTATTAGACGATATGAGATCTAATGGTGAGTTAGGACCTACTTCATTATCTACAGAATACAATATAGAATTAGATGCCTTTGATCCTGTTGTAGCTGGGTCTGATTCAGAAAGTCTATCGGACATGGTCTATAAGACATACTTACATGATATAAATGTTGTAGATACTTTTATTAATCAAGGTAGAATGGGTGACGCCAGAGCGATGTTATCTACTGATCCTGGATTAGTTGAGCATGTAAATAATAATAATACAATGCGTAAAGATCTAGCCAACCTGATGGGAGGGATGTTAGATTTTCACCAGAAAAAAGGAATATCAATTGCAATTTATCCTGAGCTAGATGGATTAACTGATCTAGAGTTTGCTGAGCGTGCTCCTGAGGTAGTTAAAGAAATACAACTTGAAGTAGATAAAAAAGCTAAAGAGATATTAGAAATTCAAGCTAGAATAGATAGTAAGAAAACTGATGCTGAGGTTGAGTCCGAAGAAACTACGAATAAGAAACCTAAAACTGAAAAGAAAGAAAAAGGTAAAAGTGTTGTAGAAGATGACGACTCTAAACTATCAAGGCTTAAAGCTGAAGTAGAATTATCTAAAGATGTTAGTAAAGAAGATCTTATACAGTTACTTTCTGAGTATAGAAAAGTTCGCGCAATAGCTACTGGAGCAGCATCAGAGTTTTATTTAAATCAAAATGAATTCTTTGATGACCCCATTCTTGGTGCTATGCATTATAGAGAAAAAGAGTATGAAATATTAGGAGATACCCCTCTTAAAGATTTACTATTCTCTATGAGAGTTAGAACTATGGAAGACGAGAAATTACACCTTCTAAAGGAACAAAATAGTTCTAAGGCTGAACTTAGCCTTTTAGCTATGAAAGACCTTGACGATAGCTCTATGGAAGGAATAATGGAACATCTTAATAAGAAAGGAGATGTACTTACAGAGAAGGCATTAAAGCATATTGTTAAACTTAGAGATAAGCTTGATTTTAAGGAAGCTAATATACTATTTGATATTAAGCACGAGGATAGCATTTTTGATAAGGATGAAGATGGTACAGTTAATGAAGAGGATATGAATTCTTTATATAGAGAAATATTATCATCTGATGCACATAATAAAACCTCTTTAGAGGATGCAGGTTTCTTCGCTTTTTTAGAAGAGAAAGGAGAAGCTAAAAAATTCTTTAAGCAACTTTCTAAAGGAGTTAATAAAGCTAAAGTTCCTAGATATACTATAGAGATAATGGATGAGTATGGAGATCCTAAAGCTCCAGAGTATATAAGAGAAAAAGAGGACGCTGTTGATTTTATAGATGGTATGCAGAAAAGAGCTTCTGATGAACTTAGTAATACTAATACAGAAAGGCTTAATGGAGCAGTTAATGCAGTAGGTACCAAGGTATTAAAGTTTAGAAACAACTCCTTTGAAGCAGTGTTTAATTTAAGTACTGGTAACTTTTTCACGCCTGATTCTTTCGAGAGAAGAAATATTAATTCTTTATTTAAAGATTCTATTGGAGGAAAGTTACAAAAACAAACTTTATTAGAGACTGGATTATCGCAAGTTAGTGATCTTACAGCTAGCTCTGGTGGGGGTGTATATGTTAAAAATGACGCTAGTAAAATAGATGCAGTACTAGAGAAGATAAAAGTTAGAGAAGCTGTTGCAAGAGTACTTAATAAATATAGTACTAATAATGCTCAGTTTCAACACTACTTACAGATGCTAGCTAATTTCAGAAGAAACACAATGGCCATCATAGACTTTAAGTATGATCCAGATGCTGTGCCTAATACTGAAATAGAAGAGCATCCTTATAAAGATTACACTGTAATGTCTGACTTTTTTACGGACTTTATGTTTGATCCTTTATTATTAGAGTCAGCTCATAAAACAGATCCTAATGATAGAACACCTGAGATGGAAACTGTTCTACGTCACCAAAAAGAAGCACTAGAACTTACTAATGATGTATATCAAACAGAAGATGGGTTTACTTCAATAGGAGAGATAAATTATGTGGCTCTTGAAAATTATCTTAACAGCCCAGAAATGTTTGATAACCTGAGTGGTACAGATAATATTGACGCTGCCGTAACATTCTTTAGATCTGATAGAACAGCTTTTCCTGTACCTAGTGAGGTAATAGTAGGATTAGAGCCTGGTGGAACAGTTCTATTGAATTTTAAAGGCATGGCAAGACTTAAGATTGCAAAGTGGTTATTCACTAAAGCTAAAGAAATTATTTCTGAGGTTACGGATACTACTACCGCGATACCATATTTAAAACAAAAAGAAAAGGACTCTAAGGCTACATTTAAATCCTTAAGAAACTTCATAGATGACGATGCTTTCGGAGCTGTAAAACAATATATTGAAGATAATGTAGATGGGTACAAAGATCTTATTACTGATGCTGATCCTGATGCTAATAAAATAGCCGCTATGATTATAAAGATAGAAAAGGCTTTATATGAAATATATAATAACAAAGCGGTATTACAGGGTGATACGTCTAATTTGAAGTATGAAATAGATAAATACGTAGATGTAAAGCTTAATAATTTATATGCTATGGAGTAAAACGGATCAGGAGGGGAAGGAACTTCTGATGCTAGTAGAGCTATCACAGTTCTTATTGGGGCATTGACAACTGATTTCGCACCTTTCTATAGTGAATTTAGATCTATTGTTGAAGCATCTGATCCTCTTAGTAAAGATAGAGTAAAAGGTAGAATAGTTACGGCTGCTCAGGAGTTTTCTTCTAAGTATACGGCTGCTTATATATCATCTAATGCATTTAAAAGTAGGATAGATAAGATCACAGGAATGAGGGATAATATGAGTGGAAAAGGTTATATAGACGCCATATATATTTCAGGTACTGCTGGGTCAGGGAAGACTACCGCTGTTACAGATTTAGGATTAAAAATAGGTATTGCCCTTCTAAGAAATAGAGGAGCATTGAACCTTGCTGTAGTTCCTGTAGCACAACATAAAAAACAAATTAAAAATATATCTTTAAATGTAGGCGAACTAGCTAAAGGACATAAAGGTAAAAGTGTTACTGAAATGGTAGATACTTTAAGTAAAGCTACTATTGATAAAGGGGGCCCTGAAGCTAAGGAACTAGCTGATGTAGGGGTAATTATTATTGATGAGGTTACTTATATCAAGGCACATAAGACTCAGTCAGATGAGGACACACCTCAACTACAGGAACTAAACAACCTAATTAAATTATTTAATAAGCAAAATCCTACTAATATACATCCATTATCATTGGTTATTATTGGGGATCCTAAGCAATCAGGAGCCATAGTAGAAAAAGGAGACTCTGTTTTTCCTGTATCGTTAGATAGAAATTTAGCTCATTATTTACCTTATATGGATTTCTCATTTAGGTCTAGAAACAGTTACTTAGTTGATAGTATTTCTACCGTAGTTGGTAGTATTAATACTGGTGCAGAAAACTACATGACTAAGAGAACTACTAGAATTGAAATAGATAAAGGTACAAAATTCGGAACTACTGACGGTAAGCTGTATGGTATGCAGTTCATAGATGAGGTTAATAAAGGAGATAAAAATTTAGTTAGTAACGAATTTAAAACTCTTTTAAATGATGAAGAATTAGCTAAGAATATTATTTACAACATACTAAAAGTACAGAAATATAATAACGAGAAAAACCCAGAGGACGAAGCTAAAACATTTAATGTAATGGTTGTTCCACAAGATCTTAGTGAATTTAAAAATGGGTCTACTACAGGAACTACCAAGATAGGTTTATTAATGAATAATCCTCTATATGCAGAGCACTTTGATTTGATAGGATATAACGAAGTAGGTGGTAATGAAGCAAATTATGTACTTGCTGAATTCCCTGATCAAGCTAAAGGAAATCTTCCTGGAGTTGGTTCAATTACCGTTGTTGGTACAGGTCTTAATACTATAGCCACTAGAGCATTTGATTTTGTTGCGTTAGTAAATAGAGAAGAAACAGTAAGCATAAAGCATGCAAACGAATCAGTGGAGATGCCTGATGGTCAGGTTATTATACCAAGTGACGAGTTAGATAGTGTGATGAAAGAAAGTATTAAAAAACAATACATGAATATTTTCGATCTTGCTGGGGTAGAGTCTAATACAAAACCAGGTGATGAACCAATAGTAGAGATACCTGGGGAAATTCTTACCCCTCCAGTTGATAAAGCTTTACAGAAATCTGAAGCTGTTAATAGGTTTGTAAAAGCTAAGAGCGGAGTTCTTAATCCTAATGCTGTTCTTAGAAGAGCTATAGACAGTAAAAAAACTGGAGGATTCTTAGACATTAAAATAGGGAACTTTCTACAGACTTTACATGATATGTATACTGAAGATGGCCCGGATGTAGATCAAGCTGATTTTGACGCCAATACTTTATTAGATGGATTTGAAGCTGTTAATGAGGAGTTATATAACGAGTTAATGTCTTTATCTACATACGTACAAGAAAACTTAAATGGTTCTGATGGATACGCTCTTATAGATGTTTTAAGCTATGCAATATCTGTTCATACATTCGAGGGAGACTTTAATACGCTTGCGTATACTGGAATGGGTTCATTTACCTTAGCCTCTGTTGCTAGTAATCTTATCAAAATTATAACTGATGAGACTAACCTTGATATACCTAGAATTAAGGCTATAAAAGCAGTAGGAAAGTTATCAACAGATAATGATGGTTATGTAGAGGCAGTTGGTAAATTAATGGACCATAGATTTGGAGATTATAAATATCTAATAGAAAAAGATTCAAATGAAGACAATTTTATAGAAGATACTACAAAAGATCTTTTATCATTTCAATATAAGATTTCTGGTGGAAAGCTTAAAGCGAGCTTAGATGATATTAATATGTCAGACCCACTAGTAATGGAGGCTATTGCAGCTTTTAAATTACATGTTGGAGCAGCTAATATATCTACAGAGGTAGCAAAAGCCATAGTACAGCAATTCAATAAAGGTCTAGAACTTACTCAGGTAAAAATTCCTGGAGAGGCTCATGCCCTGATATTAGAGTTATTAAATAGATATTCTAGAAAGAGTGTTTATAAAGCTTTGGAAGATGCGGCTGAACTTATATACAGAATAAAGGAGAAGGCTGATGCTGACGCAAAAGGTGATGACGACTTAGAAGTTAAAATGACAGCTTTTCAAAAGCTTAGAACTAAGGTTGGTATTGCGCTTACAATAGAAGGGAAGAAAAATATATTTAATGCTATTCAGGAAAAGGATTTAGAACTTAAGAAAAAGATAGTTACCCAACCAAAAAATGACTTTAGCGTTGAGGCAGCTGACATGCTAGCTTTAAAAGAACATTGGCATAAAATGTTTGCCGGTGAACGAGGCATGTTCCCTTCAGATTCATATGGAGCAGGCTACTACGATAGAGCTTTAGATCATAAAGAAACTTTAGAAGATTATAAGAATAGAGAAGACAATATTAGAGGAGCTAAGGAACAATATACTGTAGGTGTAAGAGTAGATGAGTGGAATAAACCTCAACATTATGGCGTAGTAACAACTAACTTTAATGCTGATGGTGCTACTTATACTATGTTAGGTGGTAAAGATGCATTGAATACAGCCTTTAATTTCTCAGGAGAAGCGGGTAAATCATTGCCAGACAGCCTTGAGATACGTGCAATGATAGGGCCAAGCGGGATGCTTAATGTATTTGTTGTGGCAGTTAAAGGAAAACAGAAGTTTGTTGTTTCTCAAGTAAACAGTGCAGCAACTGATAGTAAAACAAAGACTTTCTTAGAGTCAATGAGAAAAGCTGTCGCGCATAACAAAGCTAAACAACATAGAGGATATAGAGTAATCGATCTTCCTTTAGAGGGTGATATAAGAAACCTTGTAAAATCTAGAGCAGGTAAGATTATAGAGTCTACAGATGTAGGAAAGGATCTAAATCAACTAGCTGAACTAGGACTAAATATTGCAGATGTAGGTTTTGTATTCACTAAGAAAACAGACTCTGTAAATACCAAAGTAAAAAAATCTATGAAGTTCGGGAAAGAACATGAAATAGGAAATGTTCGTGGTGAGATGTTTGGTTTCTATAGTATGGATAATGGTAAAAAGATAGATGTAGCATCGCTTACACAGTTAGTACAGCAAGGAGCTACTTTAGGAGATAATAGATATATTACCAATGAAGGAACTAATATCGATGTTCAACTAGGTCTAATACCATTAAAATTAACTAATGATATGACAGCCCTTAAAAAGGTAGTGGAGGCACACTCTGGAGTAGAGTTCGGTGAATTCCCTTCTCATTTTGGCACAGCATTACATACTTACATATTAGAATATGTTAACGAAATTATAGGTACAGATATTACTGCTGATAGTTCATTATTAACAGAGAAACATAAATTAGCTTTTGGCGTAGGTACAGAAACATTTACACAAGAGGATGCGGCTAAGTTCCAGGAGATGCAAAAAGATCTTGATACTTACTACAAAAATCATTCGAATGGTGAGAGTGTTAGAGTAGCTGTTAAGAAAGTATTGGATAAAATGAAAGGTGAAGATACTTTAGGATTCTTAAATGATATAGCGGCAGGTTATGTTCATGGTAGAATAATGGCTGATAGAGCTTCTAGTGTAAAGGCCCCTAATCATATGCTGAAAAGACATGCGACAGGGACTTATATATTTGCTATAAATGATTTCCTAAAGAATTCAAGTGACTCAGCAATTTCTAAGTTGACAGAAATAACTAATGTATCTAACTACAGTCCTAAGGTTACTGCAGCTAAAGGAGCTAATCCTTATGCAGCTGTAGTTAATAATGAATTCTTTAATGCTCTTCGTCCGCTACTTGTAGCTAAGATGGACGGTGTTGAAAATCCTGAATTATTAATTACAGCAAATGGTAATGGCGCTATAGCAAGAGCAATTGCTGATCTAGATAAAGTAGATGTTTCTGCTAAGGTTGGACAAAATCTTGTTGATGCTAGAGCTATAGTTCAAGAAGTAATGCCTACTGATGGTACTCTAGAGGAGAACGTTATTAACGGAAGTAACAACTTAATTGGATTAACTAAACAAGATGTCCGTAATAAAATAACTACTTTAGAGAATATGGTTGAAATCCTTTCTGAGGATAAGGCTTATGCTAGAGAAAAAGTAGCTATAGAAGAGGCGCTTTCTTTACTACATAGATGGCTAAATATAGATACTATTGTGAAGATAGAGGATGGGACTAACGGTATAGATAGACTTTTACCTGACTTTGTATTGGATGATAGCTTTAATGTAACTGACCTTGACGCTAAAAAGAATATGATAAAAGCTATACTTACATCTATTCTAGTTGGATATGACTCATTATCAATAGCACATACAGAGGAAGGAATTAAAGCTAAAAAGGCTGCATTAAGCGAATTAATGTTTATCTTTGAACCAGAGGACGTTGAATCTGCTATCGAATACAAGAATGCAGTTATAGAACATATCAGTAAAACTGTCGATCCAGAAGGAACAAACGGTATTGAAGAAGTATTAAAAAGATGTAATTTCTAATAAATAAATAATAGATACAATGGCAAATTGTAATAGTAAAGTAATAAGACAGGGAGTAGCGTTTGCAAAAATAGCTAGAACTTCTCATGGAAGTCCTACAGTCATGAATCGTGTACTCACAAGTTTAAATAACAGTCTGGAAGCCAATCCATACGATGCCGTTGTTTTAATGAAATTGATAGAGGCCACCTTCAAATTAGGAGATTCTATTAACGATCCTGATATACTACAGGAATTTAGGAGTGTAGAGACAGCAGCTGATATAGATGCATTTGTGAATAAGATGAATGTAGATAAGACTGTAGCTGAGGAGAATATGGCTGTATTAAGATCTATTAAAGGATTTGAAAATACTAAAAGAGGTATAGCTACATTGAACTCTATGGGCCAAACTAGAGGAGTATCACTAGAGACAGAAACTAAGACTAAGGTGGAGCTTCTAGATGGCGGTACAGATACAGGTATAACAGTTGACTTCAATGCACAAACTAAAGCTGCATTTAAGTTAGATGACTATGGTGTTGAGATGCTTAGAAAAAAGCAATTAAGAGAGGAGAAAAGTAAAGATTTAAGTAAGAATAGCCCTGAATATTGGACTGCTTTTCTTGGAGCCTATTTTCAAGGTATGAGTAGTTTTGGTGTTGAATTTACTAATTGGGCTAAGGATCAATTCTATGATGAACTGATTGATTTTACAGAAACTAAGTACGGTGTAGAGACAGATATAGATGAAAAAATTAATATTGTTAAAGACAGACTTAAGAAAAATCTTGCTGATACATTGCAAAAACATAGCAAAGGTAATAATAACCTAATAGATTTAAGTACAAAATTTTCTAATGATAAAGAGGTTAGATACAGATATTTTACAGAGGTATTAATAACTGACTTTGATTATGTTTTAAATAATTTAATTAAATCTATTATTGTATCTCCAAAGGATACTAAGAAAGCTAACGTATTTTTAGATGGTTTTGTAGATGAAGGTAATAATGATTACCCAGTTACTCTGCTGAATATCAAGGCTATAGAAGGTATGACTACTATAATTAAAGGTAATAAATCTAAATTAAAGAAGTCAGATAGTATAGATAATACTATGAGAGAAGTTGAAATGAATACCCTTGCATTTGTTAATGACGAGAGTTTACCTAAGGATTCTTTCTATCACCTTAAAAATGATAACGTATATTTTTTTAGAAACATAAATGGGGATAATATTGATATCTCACCAGTATCTAAATATTCGTACGATTCTAGCAGTAAAAGAAATGTAGATTCTATTGATCACTTTATAGATCCTACAGACTCTTCATCTAGTTTTATTAATAATATAATGCCTATTTTCAAACTTATTACTAAGGATGCTTATGGTAAAGAACAAGTTGGCCGACGTCTTACAGGTATCGACTTCCTTACGTTATCACCATTCCTTATTAATGCAGGTTCAGACATAGATACATTTATTAAAAATCTTGGGCTACTAGCTAAAAAAGATACTACTATTCAAGGTAAATTAGCTAAAAGTCTTTTATATCAGGTATTTAACAAGAATGCGTATGAATTAGTAGATGGGGAAAAGATACACTCTTTATACCAGGCAGCTCATAAAGATGAATCCATTAGAGGAAGTTTAAATGAGGATATAATTAAAGCTCTTCATGCGGCATTAATAAATAAGGACCACATCCAATACATGAAAGTGGAGGAAGGAAGAACTACTGTTACTAAGGGAGTTGAGAATAAAAGCAATTCTAATACTGTTAATGATGGTCTTGTAGGATTCCTTATGGATGGTAATACTACTAAGAAAGGTATAGCTAATAAAATTAGTGTTGTAGGAAAAGATATAAGTATAAAATTCTCTAACAACACTGAGATACCAATGACAAGCATTATACATGTTAATCAAGTAGGTACTGAAATATCTATGCGAGCTGTAGCTGAATCGCTTGGTTTAAAAGGGCTATTTGAGGCTATATATAATGAATATGCCTCTATATATGCAACAGGAGTTGAAGCGGATAAAGCTGTATTAGAGACATTCAATAATATAATAACAATAGCAGCAGCAAATATAAAACCAGACAAGGATAACAAAAGACTTAAGCTTAGTGTATCAGACGAGGATAAAGGATTTGAACATCAAAATTATTTATACTTAACGCCTAATAGTGTTATTCTACCTATTGATTTAAATAATCTATCTAAAATATTTGTAGCAGATACAACACAAAATATAACAATTGCAGGTAAGAAGAATTCTTCAATGACTACTCCTAACAGAGATGCCTTTGTTAAGAAACAAATAAAAACTTACAATCAATATAATACATCTGTAAATAAAGTTAAGTTTACTTTTAATCCTTTTCTAGATCATAAAGGGGAGAGTTCTATAATACCTAAGGCTACACATAGAGGAGTAACAATAAAAACTCCTATAGTAAATGATGGTGAAGCTATAAAGATATCTGAGTGGGATCTTAAAACTAGATTACAGCACGCAATGATTTCAGGATTCTTACAGGCTCCTGATAATGTTGGTACAGATTTTTATCTACAGCCTATAAATTATTCGGATAAATCTACTCCGGAAATGCATAGAATTCAAGTAGAAACTAATCTTCTTTCAGATGATTCTGCAGTAGGCGAGATGCTTAAAAAGGCATTTATAGAGTACAACTTAAATAAAAACCTTGAGCTTCAGAGAGTTATGATAACTAGCTTAGAGGAATTTATTCTAGGTAATTATGAGGAAGTTAGAACTGAGGTAGGTGAGGATGAAGCAAGACTAGGAGCTTTAGTAAAATTAAAGGACTATCTTCAAAGAAAAGGCTATGACAAGGAGATTGATATGACAAGAAAGGTTAATGATTTATTAGCTGATGTAAGGTTATCTCCTGATTTCTTTATGTTCTCTGGTGCAAATATGGATAGAGGAGCAGATTATATTTCCTTACCTGGAGATAAAAATGTTGCCATACTTAAACCTAATCTAGGTGTAAGAGCTACAAAATTTGCTGACCCTATAGGAGCTGCAAAAATGGTTGAGGCTTATTTAGATGAGCATGCTAACCACTTAAGCGAAGAAGGTTTAAACTTAGACCAAAAGAAAATTCTTAGCGCTCTTAAAGCTGTTAAAGGGAAAGGTACTATAAAGTCAGTTAGAGACTTCTACGATAGAGTTTTCCTAATCAATGGTATTTATGGCCATGGTATTAAGGTGCTTACTATGGGAGATGAGACGTATTTTCCAGGGTATTATGGTAAAGATAAAACCTACAACAAAACTTTTACTAAAGCTAAATATTACGCAGAGGTAGATAGTGGTAAGAGAGATGGCTTAGAGGAAAATGATAGTATGCTTAAGAATCAATTCAAAAGAGCTCAATCAGAACTTACTCGTGGTAATGTATATAGCCAAATTAGCACTATGGTTGGTTTGAAGAGAGATAGCGGTAAAGATAATTTACTTAGTCACCTTATTGTTAGAGATTCTTTAGAGAACCCTGATGCTTTAGTTTATGAGTTTGATAGCTTAATGGGTAAAACATTTAATGAGCTAGAGGGATTAGGAGTTATATCTAGATTTGATGATGATAGTTTAGTACAAACTATTCAAGGAGGTATATCAGTAAAATTCAATAATGGCATACAACAAACTATATTAGGTAATACACTTAATGCTAAATCTTACGCAACAGATCAAGGAATTGAACCTGAGTTTGCTGAGGGGGTTTCTAAGCTTATAGACCAAGTAGCGAAGAATAGCACTAAAACTTCTTTTAAAGCATCTGTCAATCTTGATACAGTTAAGTTTGGTAATATATCCACACCTGTAGGTAGAGCTGATGCCCTTACTATGGAGGATATAATGGCTCAAAGAACTAAGACAAGAGCTAATAGAATGGTACTTATGCCTGATTTTACACCTAGTGTTACTCTGACAGATCCTGTATCATATATTAACTTGTTGAATTCTATGAATATAAATCAAGATAATTCTGATGCTATTCAATTTATACATCCGTTACTGGCTGTTATTATGAAGCATGCTAGAGGTAATGATCTTGGTGCGTTTAATACAGAGGCCCAAGAGGCTATTAAAACATTGACGACTACTTTTGAATATGATAAGATGCGTCAAGTACTACAAAAAAAATCAGTACAAAATCCTTTTACAGAGGAGCAAATGAGAAAAACAGGTACTGCTGAATTATATAATACACTAAAGAAATTAAATACTTCAGTACCTTTTACACAGAGAAACCTATCATACATACCATCATTTAGAGTGGGTAGTAGATTAGTGAATGGTACACCGGTTACAGGTCAGTTTAATAATATGCAGGACTTGTATCAGAAAGTATTCAATGATCCTAAGTATGTTAAAGGTAGTGACACTATATGGGAAACTATTATGGATATCCTTAGACAAAACCCTGAGAATATGCATAATTTTGTTGGCTTAGTTTCTGTACCTTCGAATCAAAAGACAGGACACAAAAAGCTAAATAAATTTAATGGTATGTTTACCAAGGATTATGACCAAAAAGCAGCCCTAAATGTAGATTATACCGCAAATGAATTTAACTTTGAAGTACTAACAAAGGCTCATGAGTATGATGTATCAGGCAAACTACACTCTGCTTCAGCACTTACATTATTGTCTCAGCTGGTTAATGCTGTATCTTTCGGTGGATTAAGTAATATTAATTCTAAGAATTTACAGAATGCTATGATGAGTAAAATGATGCTTAACAGAGTGCGTGTAGGTAAAGATCTTGGAGTAATAGCAAAAGGACTTGCAGAAGCTAGTGAAGATTTTGAAGTGAGTGATACTTTTATTGCTCGTTTAAATAAAGGAT